>Ga0335073_10001706_pt1 | contig 29567 bp, 26 predicted proteins | sample Lox_Sample_22_FD_207093 | JGI IMG/M metagenome (GOLD analysis project Ga0335073, IMG submission 207093) | Soil microbial communities from Loxahatchee National Wildlife Refuge, Florida, United States - Lox_Sample_2.2 | ecosystem: Environmental > Terrestrial > Soil > Wetlands | place: USA... | reverse complement strand
TGAGTTCCGCATATTGGAGTACCTCCTGCACCGGCCGCGCGCGGTTGTTTCGAAGCAGGAGTTGCTCGAGCATCTCTACGACTACGACTGGGCACATCACTCGAATGTTATCGAGGCGCATATCTCGAATTTGCGGCGCAAGCTCGATTCAGGAGGAGCCGAGCCTCTGATCGAGACGCTTCGGCACAGGGGATATCGATTGCGGCGGGAGCGAGACGCGACGGCATGAAGACCCGATCTCTTACACGGCGCTTGATAATGACAGTTCTCGTGCTGGAGCTGATCTCATTCGGTGCGCTGGTAGGTGCGGCCCTCCTGTATGAGCGACATACGCATTTTGCTGCGTTTGACGTGATGCTGCGCGGACGCGCCGATTCCCTGCTGGGGGCGGTGCAGGACGCGGACGATGCGGACGACAACGTGATGCTGGACACGAAAGGACTCATCTTGCATCAGGACCTTTATCGAGTCGAGGACGACAGAGGCCGCATTCTTGGAGAGTCGGCACGAACGGACTGGCTGAATGCAGTGCCGGCCGGGGACGGAATCGCTACGGTCAACTTTGATGGGAAGAATTACCGCTTTATCCGCATCCACGGAGTAAGGGTTGTGGATCCGGGTGAGCACGGCGGGGTGTCGCACGAGATCTCAGTCATCTATGGAGTGCGTAGCGGGCATGTGTGGCACCAGATCTTTGAGGCTGTCCGCTTCTACGCCATTGCCAGCTTGACTGCATTGGGCTTTACGGCCATCGCCATGACCTGGATGCTGCGCCGCGGGCTGTCACCTCTTTACGATCTGGCGGGAAAGGCCGAGCAATTGTCGGCGGCGCGTCTGGAATTCAAGGCTCCGGAAGCTGCAAAGGAATTGCGCGAACTGCGCCCTCTATCCCTGGCTCTCGAATCGGCGCTTGCCAGGCTGAATCGGTCCTTCCGGCAACAGAAGAGACTTACGAGTGATGCTGCTCACGAGCTGAAGACGGATGTCGCCATTGCCAAGTCTTCTTTGCAGTTGCTTGCGATGCGCCCGCGCACAGTCGGGGAGTATCAACTGGGACTCGAACGATGCCTTGAAGACAATGCCCGATTGGAGAAGACCGTCCAAGAAATGCTGACGCTGGCACGTGTTGAATACGATGAGACAACGTCTGGCGACGGCGAGCCTGCGCAGTGCGCAATAGGGAAATGCATCGAAAAGAGCGTTCAACAGAGCGAGGCGTTTGCCAAGCTCCGCCAGGTTACGGTGACGATAGACGCAGCCGCCGATCCAATGGTCGGAATCGAGGAGCGAGATGGCCTCCTTCTGTGCTCGAACCTGCTGTTGAATGCCCTGCAACACTCCCCGCCCGGTTCCACGGTCAGGTTGAGTCTGACGGCAGATGAGCTGGCAATGATCCTGACAGTGAGAGATGAGGGGTCAGGAATTGCCCACGATGATCTTCCTCATATCTTCGAGCCGTTCTACCGGGGCGACGCCTCGCGCAACCGCAAAAGCGGAGGTACCGGTCTGGGCCTCTCAATCTGCAAGGCTGTTTGCGAACGGGCCGGCGGGGCGATTGTGATTGCGAACGGAGCCGGCGGTGGCGCGGTGGCGACGGTTCGACTGCCTATCCTGTATTTGCAGGACATTGATCAGGCTTCAGCGGAGATTAAGGAAGAAGCGTAACACTGGTGCCGCCCGGCGATATCTCATGCCGCCGAAACTCATCAGGAGCAAATTTCATGGCCAGCAATCGCTCGTTCGTCTTCGCCCTCAGCCTGCTCAGTCTCGCCGCGTTGGCGCTCACACTCTTGTCGCCGGCCGCTCATGCGCAATCGGACTATCACGTCGTGGATCGATGGACGATCGGGGGCGAAGGCGGCTGGGACTATCTGCTTGCGGATGGTCCGGCACATCGTCTGTATGCGACGCATAATGCCCGCGTGGAGGTGATCGATACGAGCAGCGGCAAGGTGATCGGCGCCGTAACCGCGTTGAAGAGCACGCATGGGGTGGCGCTCGATCCCGATGGCAAAACAGGGTACATCAGCGACGGTGCCGGCAATGCGGTTGTGGTATTTGACCGCTCCAGTCTTGCTGTTCTGGCAAGTATTCCGGCTGGGACGAACCCGGACGGGATCATCTACGAACCGGTTACCAAGACGGTGTGGGCGTTCAACGGGCGCAGCCACAACGTAACGATCGTAGACACGGCTTCGAGGAGCGTTGCCGCCACGGTGGCGGTGCCGGGTAAACCCGAGTTTCCCGTCGCCGATGGCAGGGGAAATGTCTACGTCAATATCGAAGACAAGAACGAGATCGCGAGGTTCGATGCGAAGACTCACGCCCAACTCGCGGTGTGGCCGCTTACTGGTTGCGACTCCCCTTCGGGGCTGGCATTCGATCCGGCAGGCCGGCGTCTGTTTTCAGTTTGCGATGGCGGAAAAATGATTGTGACCAGCGCCGATACAGGTAAGGTCCTCGCGCTGCCTCCGATCGGAGATGGGCCGGACGCAGCGGCGTATGATGCAGAGCACAAGCTCGCCTTCTCCTCGAATGGGCAAAGCGGTAACTTAACCGTTGTTGACGCGAGCAAACCTGATTATCCGGTGCTGCAGACAGCCACGACGGAGCGAGGCGCACGCACGATGGCACTTGATCCGGTGAGCGGCCGCATCTACCTGGCGACGGCAAAATTTGGACCGGCACCAGCGCCGACACCCGAACATCCGCGCACGCGCCCGTCGATCCTGCCGGGAAGCTTCACCATCCTGGTTGTTTCCAGGTAAGCAATCATGATATCGGGGCCGCAAATTGGCGGCGCTCGGCGTCAGTCGGCGGCCACTTGTACGACGCGGTGCCTGTTGCGCGTGAGCATGTAATAGACGATGGGCGTGACGATCAGGCTGAGCGACATCGAGAGGAGCAAGCCGCCGATGACGGCGATGGCCAGCGGTTGAAGCATCTGTGAGCCGGAGCCCAGAGCGAAGGCGAGAGGAAGCATTCCGCAAATGGCGGCGGTGGCCGTCATCACGATAGGCCGTAACCTCCGCTGGGCGGCGTGCAGCATGGCTTCTCTTGCCGAGGCACCCTGCGCGCGGTAGCGCTCGTCAGCGTCAAGAAGAAGGATTCCGTTCTTGGCCACGATGCCGATAACCATAATCAGTCCCATGAAGGATGCCACGTTGAAGGTGGTGCCGGTGACCAGTAGAGCGAGGATAACTCCCGCGACGGAGAGCACTGATGAAGTGAGAATAGCGATCGGCGCTGAGAAGTTGCGAAACTCGACCAACAGCACTCCGAAGACCAGGGCCAGCGACAAGAGCAAGACGCGCAGCAATTCATGAAAGGACTTTTGCTGCTCCTGGTAAGTGCCTCCGTATTCGATTCGAACAGTGGGAGGAAGGTGCATGGCCTGGATGGTCCGCTGGACCTTGTTGATGGCGGTTCCGAGATCTGATCCCTCAAGGCGCGCGGTGACAACAACCAGCTGTTGGAGATTTTCGCGGCGAATTTCATTCTGCGGAGGAAGTTGGGTGATCTGCGCAAGCGAGCCAAGGGAGGCGAGTTTGCCGGTAGCACTGTTGAAGACAGTGTTCTCGATAGTGTCGAGCGACTGGCGGCTTTCATCGCTGAGCCGAACGCGCACGGTATAGGGGCGTCCGTTTGCGATAAGGGGATCAGTCGTCGTGACGCCGTCAAGGATCGTGGTCGCGTCCTCTGCTACTTCCTGCGGGGTAAAACCCATGCGGGCAGCGACAACGGGATCTACCTGGAAGACGGTGGCTGGTCCACTTATCGTATTGTCGATGCCGTTTTCAACGTCGACGACACCATGGATTTTCGAGATGGCGTCGCCGATGCGGGGTCCCAACTGTGAAAGAAGTTCGGCGTTGCTGGAGAAGATTTTGATCTGGATCGGTTCTGGCGCATTCGACAGGTCGCCGATCATATCCTGCAAAACCTGCGTGAATTCAATGTCGAGTTCAGGTTCTGTTCTTCTGATTTCAGCGCGCGCATCGGCCATCACTTCGTCGATGCCGCGGCGGCGATGCGACTTGAGCTTTACAGTGATGTCGCCGGTGTTGGCCTCGGTCACTGCGGCGAGGCCCATCTGCAGGCCAGTTCGGCGGGAGGTGCTTTCGACCTCGGGAAGGCTGCGCAGAATGCGATCGACATGCTCGAGCACGCGGTTGGTTTCTGTCAAAGAACTGCCGGCAGGCATGATGTAGTCGAGGATGAAGCCGCCCTCATCCATCTCGGGTAGCAGGTCGCTGCCGAGGCCGAGGTAGGCAAATCCCGAACCCACTACGAGAAGAAGGCAAAGACCACCGAGCAATAAGGGCCGACGAAATGCCCACTGCAGAGCCGATTCATGCGAGCTCAGGACACGAGTCATCAGGGGGCTATGTTTGGAGGGAGAGGTATGGGACTCGCGATTGTTACGCAGAAGCGTGAGGCTCAGGGAGGGAGTCCAGGTTAGAGCAAGGAGCAGCGAAGTGAGCAGTGCAGCAGTCATGGTGATGGCGAGCGCGCGAAAGAAGCTACCGGTGACGCCAGTGACGGAAATAAGTGGAAGGAAGACTACGACTGGAGTAATTGTCGAGCCGATCAGCGGAACAGTGATCTCGCGTAAGGCAAGGCGAGCGGCCTCTACTCTGGTCTCCCCCGCATCGCGATGGAGCACGATGTTCTCGACGACTACGATTGCGTCGTCGATGACGAGACCGATGGCCGCCGCCAGTCCGCCGAGGGTCATGAGGTTGAAGCTCTCCCCGATGATCCAGAGAAAGAGGATGGTGATGGCGATGGTGACCGGGATGACGAGACCTGCGATAAGGGAGGAGGTCCAATCACCGAGGAAGAGCACGAGGACGAGCGAAGCGAGAGCGAGACCGATGAGGATGGCATCGCGCACGCTGCGGATGCTGTCACGAACCAGTTCGGACTGGTCATAGTAAGGCTCAAGATTGACGCCAGCAGGAAGGATCCTTCTAAGGTCCTGCACCTTGGCGGCCACCGCATCGGCCACTGCAACCGTGTTACTCGCGGGCTGACGCGTGATGTTCAGCAGAACGGCCGGCTTGTTGTTTGCAGTCACGGTTGTGTACACAGGCATCACACCTGGCTCGACTGTGGCCACGTCGGATACATGTACAGGTGCACCCGACGGAGTGGTTTTCACGACCAGTCGACCGAGAGCATCAGCATCGTGGACTTGCGCCCCGACCAACCCGAGGATCAACTGATGATTCGCCTCGTAGAGGCCGGGGGAGTCGATGATGTTGGAAGCCTGAACGGCGTTTACAAGGTCGGAGATCGTCACGCCGGAATTCTGCATGCGCGCAAGGCCGGGCACGAGGTGAAACTCAGGCACCTTTCCCCCCTGCACGGTCACTGCGGCAACTCCCTGCACACGGTTCAGTGGCGGCTTGAGCTCGTAGGTGGCCAGTTCCCAGAGCTGCGTCTGCGAGAGCCGATCGGAGGTGAGACTGTAACCGATGATCGGAAAGGTGGCAAAAGTGAGCCGGTTCGTGGTGATGGTGGCCGTCGCAGGCAATGTCTGGCGCACGGTACCGAGCGCAGCATCGACCAGTTGCAGCGTGCGAAACATGTCCACGTTCCAATCAAAAAAGAGACTCACTTCGGCGGAGCCGCGACTGGTTGTCGAGCGAACAGTAACCAGGCCGGGGACGGCGTTGACTGCGTCTTCTATCGGCTTTGTGATGGTCACCTGCATCTGCTCGACGGGCATAACCCCGTTGTCGACGCCGATTACAACCCGGGGAAAATTTGTCTCAGGGAAGACAGAGATCGGAACGCGCCCGGCTGCATAGACGCCGATCAGGGTGACCACGATGAGGAAGAAGAAAATGGGTCCGCGGAAACGCAGGATCCAGAACCGCGGGTCATCCTTGAGCTTATGACGCGATTCGTCGCGCAGCTCCATCACTTCGACTCCCCTTCCGAACTGTCATCCTTGTCTTCCGCACCGATCTTGACTTTCGTTCCATCGTCAAGACCGTAGGCGCCGGTGGTGATTACCGTGTCCTGCGCGGTCACTCCCTTGAGTATCTGAACATCGTCTCCATCGTTGATACCGAGAGTTACGGGCCTCCGGCGAGCGACGCTGTCGGTTCCCACCACCATCACCGACTTGCTGCCGTCCTGCCCGGTGAGGATGGCGCTGAGGGGAACCTTCAACGCATTTGTCACGGTCTTGCCGGTGATGTAGGCGCGTACCGGGGTGCCGACCTTGTAGCGTCCGTCACGGTTGTCGAGACTCAACCAGACTTCGACGGTTGTGCTACCGGGGTCGAGGGCCGGACTAACGAGGGAGATTTTTGCGTTAGCAGGCTGAGGCAGGCCAGGCACTTTGATCTCAGCCTCATCGCCCACCTTGAGGATTTGCGCGACGGCCTGTGCGAGATGAACCTTGGCGAGAAGGCTGGATGTGTCCATGACGGTGAGAAGCACGCTGCCTACGGTTGCGGTCTCGCCCGGAAAGAGCGGTCGGTCGGTTACCACTCCGGAGATTGGGCTGCGGATCTCAGAATAGGAAACCTGCGCTTCCGCACCCAGATACTTCCCTTTGGTAGAAGTAAGCTGGCCCTGCGCCTGCTGCAAGAAAGCCTGGCGGCTCACCTTCTGCATCGACTCGAAGTGCTTTTCTGCCGCATCGTAGGCCACCTTTGCCTGTACGAGGGCAGCCTGCGCAGTGTCGAGATCGCGCCCTGGGATTGCCCCTTCTTTGAACAGCTGCTGGCGGGCGGTAACGATACTCTGATTCAGGTCGAGCTGGGCCTTTGTCTGCTGCACGTCGAGTTCGGCCTTCTGGTAGTCCTCTGGGACTTGCGCCTTGGTCTGCGCGGCGAAGGCTGCCTGGGCCGATTCATACTGACCTTCATTGTCAAGAGCGGCAGCGGCGAGGTCGCGATTTTCGAGTACGGCGAGGAGTTCGCCGGCCTTCACATGGGAACCGCGCTGCACATAGAACTTGCGCACGGGCGCGGTGATTCTAGGTGAAATTGCAGCTTGCGCGAGAGGTGACAGGGTTGCATCGGCGAAGGTTCTCTCGGAGATGGTCCCAACTTCAGCCTTCTCTGCCTGAACGGTCACGAGCGCCGGCGTCGTTTCCTCACCGGTCTTGCCACAAGCCGCAAGGTTGCAAAGCAACGGAGCTCCGATGAGCAGCAACCAAAACGGGGACTTCGCTGAAAAACGGGCTGGCATTCGTGTGTCGTCGCTCCTAAAGACTTCCAGTGAGAACCTGCAGGCTCGCCCTCGCATTCTGAAATCTGAGGGCGCCATCAGCCTGCGCTGATTCGGCAGCGGTGTAAGCATTTTGTGCGTCGACTACTTCGAGCACCGTGGCCTCGCCCGCGGAGTAGCGCAGCCGCGTGAGCCGCAGACTCTCGGCTGCGGTGCGAACACTCTGATCCAGCAGGTCGAGCTCGTCACGGGCGGCAGTAGCTTCAGAGTAGGTCTCATCCAGATCCGCAATGAGCCGACGTTGGGCGACAGTGAGCGAAACACGGGAAACGTCACGGCGAATCTCGCTCTGCTTCACTCTCTTTTGCGTTGAGAGCCAGTCCCAGACGGGAATGTCGAGTGTTCCGCTGACGGAGTAGCCCAGGTTGCGCACCCCGTCGGGCCCATTCTTGGCGAACTGGGGAGCGTCGATCCCGTAGGTGAAGTTCAGCGACAAATCAGGAACGTATGCGGCCCTGGCAGCAGACACCTCGGCATTACTTTGTTGCAAGCTGGCGAGTGCACTGCGAATCTCGGGGTTATTCGCGGCTGCCGCGGAGTTGACTTCTTCACGTCTTGGCAATGTTTCAATGCTCGTGGCGACAACGGTTGTGTAGGGCGTGCGAGGATCGGGAAAAAGCAGTACTGCCAACTCGAGCCGCGCTCTTTCGGCCGCGACTCGGGCATCCGTCAAGTCGCGCTGACGCTGCTGGCGTTCGAGATCGGCTTTCACGACGTCGGCATGAGCGACTTCGCGGGCAGCTTCCCGCTTCTGCGTAAGGTCGGTAAAGGCCTGCGCTTCGTTCAGGGCCTCGGTAAGCAGGCCTAACTTGCGGTCGGCATTTGCGACTGCGTAATAGAGATTGACGACAGCGAGAACCAATCCGCGGCGCGCGACTTCGAGTTCGGCAGCCGTCCGGGCGGCAGCGGCAGAGGCAACGCGAAGGTCGGCAATTTGCTTCAGCCCCACGGTTTCATTGATTGAGGCCTGGCTGGCATATTCGCGAACGGCATTGTTTGCGATAAAGATCGGCGCAGGCTGGTTGCCAGTCTGTCCACCCTGGTTCCTCTCGCCGTTGGGCTGCGTGTATAGGGCCTGATTATGGTAGATGGCCGAAGGTAAAAGGGCTGCCTTGGCCAGATAATGATCGATTGCAGCGGACTGCTGATCACTCTGGGCGCGGGCAAAAGTGGGCTCATTTTGCTGGGCGCCGCGGATCGCGTCTTCGAGAGTGACGACGACGGGCGACGGAGGCGGAGCGGCAACACTCTGCGCATGCGCACTCGCTGAGATGAAACACATGGTGAGGCCAATCTTCAGCGCGCGATTCAATCTGCTCGTCCGAGCCATGCCACTGATAGTAAGCGGACTACCTTAAGCTTGGCTGAAATGGGAGGGATTGCGACGTAACTCTCGTTGCTGGTTCCCGGCCCGGATGAAGACGGCGGAAACATCAGCAGAGGGTTAGTCAAGTGCGGCAAACAGCAGCTTGGCGCGAGCACGTCCACGGAGTACAAGCGAAAGCAGGGGACACCATTTGACGCCATCGGCATGACGTTCATTAGCTCACGCGGCGGGTTATCCCAAATTCATTCGGAACTGCGCGATGGGATAAGACTGACGACCGGGCGGCAGTACTGGAAAAGCGTCCAGCTCTTGATTCGAAATTAGAGGTTGCGTGGCGACTTTCATTGCAAAAAAAAGGAGGCGGGATTGGACTCCCGCCTCGCCCGAGGAAAACAACTGGTTGGGAGCCGCTAACGCTAAAGAAGCGGTGAAACGTCATTTGTTAACGTTACAGCGACCTTATTCGCAACCCCCTGTGGGTGCAGGTGCAACACCGGAGGTACGGGAACGGCGATGACTCCTAAAGATGCAAAAAAGACGATCACCGCTCGCGAGCATCGATTGCCTTGATTGTGCGTTCGAAGGTTCTCACGATTCATCTAGTATTTCTCCAAAAATGAGCCTGTAATCAACTGATATCGGCGTGGCTGGCCGATGTTTACTTATTGCTAATGATGTTGCCGCAGGTAGTGGTTGATTGCCATAGCCACTTGTGACGGCTCAGGCATAGCCACTATGATTGGTCGATGGCTGACGTTTCCGCTGGAGTGCTCCCCGTCGTCGCCATTGACCGGGACTCGACAACTCCCCTCCACAGGCAGATTTATGACGGCTATCGGGCTGCAATCCTTCGCGGCGACCTGCGCCCCGGCCAGCAGTTGCCATCCAGTCGGGCACTCGCAACCGAGATCGGGATTTCGCGTTTCCCCATTCTCGACGCGTATGCGCAACTGTTAACCGAGGGTTATTTCGAGAGCCGCACGGGCGCCGGGACATTCGTTTCGGCTTCCCTGCCGGACCAGCTCAGCTCGGCGACCAACGGGACCCGGGTTAAAGCACACACCGATTCGCGGCCGCGGCCGGTGTCGCGCCGGGCGCGACTGCTGCCTCGGTTCGAGGAGACACCATGGCGGCACGGCTGGGGCGCCTTCAGCGTGCACCAGCCGGCACTCGATCAGTTTCCATTTCGGACATGGGCCAGCCTGGTGACGCGTCATTCGCTTAGCCCCCGCGCGGGCGCGATTCACCGTGTCGATCCGCAGGGTTTACAGCAATTCCGCGAGGTGATCAGCGATTATCTCGGGACGGCTCGTGGAGTGCGCTGTGATCCGCAGCAGATCATGATCGTTTCTGGCTCGCAGCAGGCGCTGGAGATTGCGTCCCGAGTGTTGCTCGACGCTGGAGATACGGTATGGATTGAGGAACCCGGCTACCAGTTGACGCGCGCCGTTCTTATGGGAGCCGGTGCCCGGCTAGCTCCGGTTCCTGTCGATGACGAGGGCATGGATGTTGCCGCTGGTGTCAAACGGTCTCCCAAGGCGCGGGCTGCTTTTGTTACTCCGTCGCACCAGTATCCGTTGGGAGTAACGATGAGCGCTTCGCGACGTTTGCAGCTGCTCAACTGGGCGCACAGCTCGGGTGCGTGGATTATTGAGGACGACTACGACAGCGAATATCGCTACGGAAGCATGCCGATCGCATCTCTGCAGGGGCTCGACCCCAACGCACGTGTGATTTATATCGGCACATTCAGCAAGGTTCTGTTCGCATCACTGCGTCTGGGGTACATGGTCGTTCCTCCGGATCTGGTCGAACCGTTTCGAAGGGTCCGCTTCGCAATGGATATCTTTCCGCCTTACCTCTATCAGGAAGTGCTCACCGATTTCATCAGAGCAGGGTATTTTGCCCGTCACATTCGTAGGATGCGGCTACTCTACAGCGAACGGCGTACAGTTCTGGCGAAGTGCATCCGCGAAGAGTTTGGCGGCGACGTGAAGATACTCGGATCGGAAGCCGGGATGCACATGACGGTGACCGTGCCAGAAAATCTACACGATATGGAGGCAGCAACTCGCGCGGCCCGCGACCGGATCTGGCTTTGGCCGCTCTCTCCAAGTTATCTGGGCAAAAAGAAACGACAGGGATTCGTTCTGGGTTTCGGAAGCTCTCCGACCGAACAAATTCCGGAGGCCGTCCGGCGGATGGGTGCAGCCCTTACGACCTGATAAGAGAATCTGCCTTGTGAGTTGGAGCCTATTCCTCCGGCCCCTGATAGCAGCTCCGTCCCGGCACACAGCGCGCGAGATGGACATAGTGATCGTCGGGCCCGGCCGGACCCATGGTCTGCAGGCACCAGTAACTCGAGGAACTGTGCACACCCGGCAGCCAGGATTCAACATCCTGCGGTGTTGTGCCGTAGGGGTTCTTGGTTCGGAGGCACTGGCATGGTTGGGAAATAACATTGGTTGTGTTCATCGCTGCCTCCTAGCCGACCGCGCTCGGGTCAGGGCCTGATTGTCCCGCCGCAAACAGAATCGTGCGGTAGATTGCGACGGGGAAAAGATCCACTTTGTAAGCATTCATGGAGAGCGGCGTCGCGCCTTCCATGGCAGCCTTACCCGCAGCCCGTGCTGTCTCTTCGCTGATGGGTTTGCCCGCGAGCATGGCTTCTGCCTGTGAGGAACGGCGAACTACAGGCGAAGCCGCGCCCATAGTAATGACGGCTCGCCGGCAGATATTGCCATCCATTTCGAGGACAACACCAGCATCGGCGATGGCCCAGTCAAAGCTCTCTTTTTCACCGTATTTCTGATATGCAGAACGCGTGCCGGGAGCGGGTTTGGGGATGATTGCGGCGGTCAGTAATTCGTCAGGCTCGACAACAGTGAACTTTGTCGGGTTGGCATCGGGCTGAACGTAGAGGTCCTTAATGGCCACCACCCGCTTGCCGCGTTTCGCCGAAATCAGTTCGACACTTGCGTTCAGCCCCAGCAGGGCCACAGCAGCGGATGAAGGAGCGACCGCAGGGCAAGTTCCGTAGTCCATGATGGCGTGATATTGATTCAGTCCGTTGAAGGCGAAGCAGAAGTTCTTGCCTTTCCTCAGGCATTCGAATTCCGCGGAACGGTAATACCAGCATTGGACCGGCTGAAGCAAATTGCCGCCAATCGTCGCCATGTTGCGGATATGCGGGGTCGCGGCATGTCCACAGGCGTCGGAAAGGATCTGGTATTGCGTGCGGATCGAGGGGTGCTCGCTGATTTCAGTCAGCGTGGTGAGTGCGCCGATCGTCAATCCCTTGTCGGTTTCATTGATTCCGCGCAGAGCTGAGACATTCCGGATATTCACTAGTTTCGAGGGTTGAGTCGTACCGTTCTTCATGCGGTCGAGCAGATCGATACCGCCCGCCTTTACAACCGCACCATCCTTGAGCTGCGACAGCGCGGCATCTACGGTTGTGCAATCTGCAAGTACAAAGCTGTTCATGCCAACTCCCTATCTTGTGGAGGCCTGCGCAGCGCAGCCAGGACGACCGAAGGCGTCATGGGCGTCTGACGGATGCGGACCCCGATAGCGTTGTAGACAGCGTTGCCGATGGCAGCGCCAATGGAAACTACTCCGGCGGCCTCACCGATCCCCGAGGCATCGGTGGAGCTCTGGCCGATGTAAGCTTCGACGAGCCGGACGTCGATCTCAGGAGTTTCGCGTGAGCCGGCGATCTTGTAGGTCTCGAGGTTTGGATTGACCATGAGACCGTAGACCGGATCGAGCAGGCGGTTTTCAAAGAGGGTGAAGGAAATCCCCTGGATGATGCCGCCGTTGATCTGGCTGACCACGAGCGAGGGATTCATGGGGCGTCCGCAGTCATGCACTGAGAGGACTCGCTTTACATGGATCCGTCCCAATTCGGTATCGACTTCGACTTCCGCCACATCGACGCCGCCATAGGTCAGATACTTACTCTTGTCGTAGTCGGGGATCCGCTTGGATTGCACCGTAATCTGATCGGTGGTCATCTTCGCAGCGGCACGCCGGAAACTGACCGGCTTCATCTTTCCGGACTTACTACGAACCTCGCCCTCAACCAGCACAAGATCGTCGGGCTGCGCATGCAAAGCGGGGGCAATGTCCGAAAGGAATTTCTGCGATGCCTGCCAGGCTGCGTCGCGCACGGCCGGAGTGAGCGAGAGCGTGGTGACGCTTCCCCCAGAGTTCGGCCCAGCCGGATAGTTGGTATCGCCGACCTTGACCGAAATCTGAGCCGGAGGCACGCCGAATTGCTCCGCCAGGATCTGCGCCATCACGGTCTTGATGCCGGAGCCGATGTCCTGCACTGCGGACAGAACCTCGAGAGATCCATCCTTGTGCACGCGGACTTCGGCGGAGGAATTCATGCTGACGAATCGATACCATACCGACTGCGCCAAGCCTACTCCCCGCTTGACAACGCCGGCGTCTGCGCCGGCTCGAGGATTGCGTGACTTCCAGAGATCGCTCTCACGCACGATCTGACGCTCGACGCGGCGGACGGGGTGTTCGTCGGCCTTGTCGCGCAGATCGATGGGATCCATATTGAGCTTTACTGCCAACTCGTCCATGGTCTGCTCGAGAGCAAAGGCACCCTGCGGATGCCCCGGCGCGCGCATGGCCGCTCCCGGCCCGGCGTTGATGAATACGTCGTTTTCTTCGGTGTGCAGAGCCGCATATTTGTAAAGGTTGGTGGCGGGACCGGCACAGCCTGCGCCCGTGCCACACCCGGCGGTGCCATAGCTGACCAGATGAATCGCAGTGATGTCCCCGTCCTTCTTCGCACCAATGCGCAGAAGCTGATCGGAGCTGGGCCGGTTGCCAACCGACAGGTGTTCCCCTTCGCGATCGAGCATCAAGCGGACCGGCGCTCCAGTTTTCTTTGAGAGCGCCGCTGCCACGACTCCGTGATTACCCGCGCCGAACTTTGCTCCGAAGCCGCCTCCCATGAATTCGGTGATGACGCGAACCTGGGACATGGGGATATCGAAGAACGACGAAAGCTCCTCACGGACGCTCGCGGTGCCCTGCGTGGAGGCCCAAACGGTGAGCATCTCGGGCTTCCAGTCCGCGACCACGCCATGTGTCTCTAGCGCGGAGTGCGTCTGGACCTGGGTGATGTAATGGCCGGCGACGATGACGTCCGCTTCTTTGAAGCTCTGGTCGATGTCGCCCTGCTTCTTGATCGAGGGTCCATGGACGTTCCCGGTCTGCGAGACATTGCGCGGTCCACCGCCTCCGCCTGCGCTACCCGCTTGATCGGCTGCTCCGGGAAAGACCAGCGGGGAGTCCGAGGCGCGAGCCTTGTCCATATCGACGACGAAGGGCAGCGGTTCGTACTGAACTTTGACTAACGCAGCCGCTTCTTCCGCCGCATCAGGAGTGATGGCCGCAACGGCAGCAACGGGCTGCCCGGCATAACGAACCACCGGATACTTTACCTGCTCGAGAGACGGATCGCGCAGAACAGCGCCGCCAATCACATGCTGGATAACATGCACGCCCTTAACACCCGGATATCGCTCGGCCGCCGCGGTGTCGACGGCAACGACCTTTGCATGCGGTACCGACGCGTTAACGAACTTCGCGTACAACATGCCGGGCGGCTGGACGTCGGCGGTATATTTTGCCCGCCCTGAGACCTTCGCTGCTCCGTCCCAGCGTTCCGCCGACTGGCCGACGAACTTCAGGTCCTTATTAATTGGCCACACTGGCGGCTCGGTCACGGGCACGTCACGCGATTCGTCGCGCAGTGTATGTCCCGGCACACCAACCGGCATCTGCACAGTCTTCTTATCAACTTTGGGGGCCACGTCGGGCGGTTCCTGTGGGAGCGCATCGTTGAGCATCAGATTTTCAATAAGCGATTCTTCACTTGTGTGAATGGCCACGATGCTCCTCCCTACGCCTTGCGGCTGCTGCCCGCCACTTCAAGGGTGGCGGTGAAGATTCTAGGATAGGTGCCACAACGGCACAGATTACCTGCGATGGCGTGACGGACGTCCTGCTCGGTAGGCCGGGGATTCCCTTCAAGCAGCGCCGCACAACTCATCACCATGCCCGGCGTACAAAAGCCGCACTGCAAGGCATCGTGCTTCACAAATGCTGCCTGGAGAGGACTCAGAGTGCCGTCTTTGGCGAGGCCTTCGATGGTCGTCACATGGTGGCCGACAGCATCGATCGCGAGGATGGAGCAGCTGTTAACCGGCATTTTGTCGAACCAGACCGTGCACCCTGAACAAGATCCACGATCACAGACGATCTTTGTGCCGGTCATCCCGAGATTGATACGGAGGGCCTCAGCAAGGGTGGTGCGAGGCTCGATTTCTACAGGTTGCTCTCTGCCGTTCACGCTCAACGTGACCGGCACCGCACCCGGACCCAGGAGCGTAACACCTTGACTTTCTGCAGGAGCGGCGTCGGCGTTGAAGGCATGAACTCCTTCGAGCAATGCGGTTCCGGCGGCTGTAATTCCTGCGCCCTTGAGAAAGCCGCGGCGAGTAATGCCGTTTCGTCCCGCTTCCAAGGATTGATTCGTCAGCGGCTCTTCTTTCGATTGTGTTGCAGAGTTGGGATGCGGTGTCTTGTCAGCGGACATGCATTACTCCTTACAGCAGTTGGCGTTTCCCAGAGTCGTTCCCGAGTGAAACCGGAGTCTGAAGCTGGCTTTCGGTGTCAGTAAGCGGGATTGGATTCTGCACCGGATTGGATAAGTTTGCTCCCAATACAAATTGAGTGCGCCAGTCGCGTTCTTGAAACTTTGCCTCGAAAAGGAAGGAAACGTGCCCCGGCTTCGTCCGCAGCGGTGTGGCCTGTTCTGGAAGCCTTTGGGCAAGGCGAAACTGCCGATGCGAAACTATAACTCCGGCCACTTTCCGCTTGCAACCGCTTGCAGCGGACTGCGTCTGTGAAGTTATTGTGAATGATAGCGTGACGTGTCAGGCCCGCTGTCGTCAGGATTCACGCAATAATGTCAGGAGAAAATGCGGAATGCGAATCTCGTGGCGCCTGTGGTTCAGAGTAGCGCTCTTCATCATCGTAGTAGTGCTCATCTGGATTCGGTTCGTTCCCCACAGGCGGACCCCGCCTCACTCTGGCCAGCGCATCACCGATTTGGCAGCTACCAGCCCGCTAAATCAACCCGGTGACGGACCAGCTCCTGCGGAAGCGTACGAAGTTTACTCCGCGCTGTATCAGGCCCCCAGCAGGGACCCGCTGGCGTTCGCGGAATATTCTGTGACGGATATCCCGCAGGTGGACGGCAGTTGCCTCAAGCCGTCGACGGCTCAGGAGCATGCAATGACCGACGCCTTCGTCGCGGCCAATCGGCAAAGCCATCGGTGGGAGCAGAAATTCACCATCCCACAGGGATATCGGCTGCTGCCGCAAGCGGAGATCCCGGAGGCACAACGATGCCTGGCAAGTCACGGACACGGTGCCAATTGCGAAAGCTACGGTCAGCTGAGATATGTTCGCTTTTTGGGAGTTCCGGGATTCGACGAGAATCACACTCGAGCTCTTGTGTCGGTGATCAAAAGCTGCGGCGGCTTTTGCGGAAGCGGAGGGATCTTCGTCGTCCAGAAAGACGGAGGCACGTGGAAGCGCTTGGAGACCACGGATTTCACCAGGAACTGCAGCTGGATTTATTAGCGCCGGCGACCAGCTCGCAACAGACGCTTCTCAACGAAAGATGGAAACCTTCAGGAGGTCGGTTGAAGCATTGGGGTTGAGGACCATCTTGAGAACACCGCTACCGGAAAGATTGACCTGGTCGGCAACGACATTTCCCAGGATGTAGGTTCCGCTGCTTGAACCACCGCTGATGGCTACCTTATTCCCGAAGGTGGTCGAGTGCAGATACAGGGACCCGGAAAATGCCAGCGAACCGGAACCGCTGAACGAGAGGCCCGACGAATTGCTGTGGTCCATGAACAGGAGCAGGCTTCGGCTTCCGCTGCTGCTGGCGGAGTCGCTCGTGTCGCCGGCGCTATCCCAATACGTGCCTCCCGCCGTGCATTGTCCCCAGAGAACGTTGCCGGAAAGCGACGTTGGAATGCTCAGCGACGACGAGGGCGCGCTGCCATTGCAGGTGAGCATGCTCGAGGACACATTGTCGATCGACGTGCCGCAGCCCGTGCATCCGGAGAGTTGCAGCGAGCCGGTGAGGAAGTAGAACATCACGCCATCGGTTTGATGCCAGACCATGCCGGAAGTCTTCGACCCGCAGCTAGGCGTGCATGGTGTTGCATTGCGCAGGTACTCGCTTGCACCCGATGATAGATTGCCGTTCAGGTAATACACGCCGGGGAGAAAAATCGCCGTTGAGTAGCCGTCGAGGGTGGTGATGCCGCTGGGGTAGTATCCGGGCCCGAATTCAATGCATTGGTTAGTCGTCGGATAGTGCGAAGTCCGGCTATCCGGGCAGCCATCCTGGTGATAGCTGACCCACGTTCCGCCGGTTCCGGTAATTGGAGTGAGCGATTTCATGCCCGTTGGAACAGGAACAGCAGCATAGGGATCGGGCACGGGTGAAACAGGATTCTGCCAGATGCCCGTGGTCCCGGGTTTAAAGCCTCCTCCCCAGCACCAGCTCGCGGCTGCTACGGTAGTCGCTGAGGGGCCTCCAACGACGCCGGCGTTGCCGCCGGTCGAATTGGGGCCGGCGAGGCTGGTATCGATGACGCCGGACGGGGAGCAGGCAACCCCTGTACTGCTAGACGAGTTAGCGGTAATACTGCGCTGCGGTCCTCCGGCGATGACCAGGTCGCCGCCGCCGCCAACCGTCAGTGCTCCTGACATGGTGGGATGGAGCACCACAAGAGGGGGCGCTGACAGAACCGGGGTGAGCCCACAGGTGCAGGAGGCGCCAACCTGGACGTATTTTTTACCTGCCAGTCCCATAAACCACGTCTTCACGTTCTGGGCAACACTCGTAGTCATGAAGGGATAGCTGGTGTACTGCGTGGAACTGGGCGCGGTTACGCCTGTCACAGAGGTAGGGAACGTCCACGAAACGGTACTTCCAGCCGTAGTCGAGGTAAAACCGGCTCCACTGAACCCAGTGTAACTTGCATAGTTACACATAGGAGCGCTCGGTGATGAGACGCAGTCGCTGGCCGTCCCAATCGTGAAGAGCGTGGTGCCTGAGGTGTTTTTCACGGTCAGGCAGGTGTTTACGCCGGAGGAGCACTCGCCGATCTGGTACAGCATGTCCATCGCTCCGGCGACGCAGGCTGAATCTGCTGCAGTCTGCGCAGCCTGACGTTGAAACCAGAGATTTGCGAGGTCCACCGCGAAGCCCATTCCGGCAAGGAGAAATGTGGATAGCATCAGAACTACGACGATGGAGGCTTGCCCGGATTCGCAGTCGATAAATCTTTGGGAAAGACGTCCGAATTTGCCGCTTCTCATTCTGCGATCTCTCAGTAAAGAATGCGGCCCTCTGTGGAGGCCGTTAGAGTTTGCTGGAAGCCCGGCAGAGAACTGAAAGGCGTATATGGATATGATGCTGTGACAGTTACCAATGACCCTGGCGCCGCACCGCCGGTAGCTGGATAACAGACCGTGACAGTCATGGATGCCGTATTGCGCAGGCTGTAGTTCGTAGCTGCGTTCGTTACCGCGCTGATCACGGCCGAAGGCGACGATGTGGAGCATCCCGATGCGCTGACGCCAGCGTCCGACCCGTTCACGATCGCATAACGGAGGCCTTCATGGGCGGACTCAGAGAGTGCGCTCAACGTATAAGTCACCATGCAAAGCTCAAACAATGCCAGCGCAGAGGTAATGATCATAAGCATCGAAAGGCTCGTTTCGACCAGACTCTGCCCGCTATCGCGGTTGAATAACGAGGGCGACTCGGTAACCCGGCACAACCGTTTTCTCGTCCTCACTGGATTGCCCTCATCTCGGCCATGCGATGGAAACTGAGTTTCGGCACGAGAGTGAACCCCATGAAGGTTCCGGGGATTGGCGGCGAGATCGTATAGAGAACATCCACGCGGTAGAGGGTGAATCGAGTGGATTCCGGATCTGTGTGCGGCGTCCAGGATGTGGTAGTCGCGCCCCAGGTCCTGCAGCTAGCGCCGCTGGTGCTGGTATTCACGGAGTTCGAACAGACCTGCACGGTAGTCTTTGTGGACGCGTTCACGAATCCGCTGAGATCGCCTTGCGCCAGGGCCGCAACGGATGTGGAGGTAGTAATCGGCCCAGCCGCAGGCGCCGAGCTTTGACTTGGCGAAGCAAAGCCCTGAATGGCGTATTCCGCCGCATTGCGCGCCGACGACGAAAGCGCTGCAGCCACAATGAAGTAATAGCCGTAGTCGACGGCAAAATAGGCCAGAATCGCAAAAAAGGGCAGAACCAGCGCTGTCTCAATAAGGCTTTGCCCGGCAAGTCCGCGAAACAGTGACGCGGTGCGGTTACGACTCAGTGCACTCATCTGATTTCGAGAATGCATCACAGCTTCCTCCCCGGATCCTGCGCCTTCGCGTGAGCATCAAGCACGGCGACGTTACCAGAAGCTTTATTCGAGGTACCTCGTGCGACGAACACGGCGGCAACCTTGTCCTGATAAGCAAGAGTGAAGCGTGAATCCATGCGCAGTAACTGCGCCAGAGCTGTCTTGACCGGAGCGATCACAATACCGGCGGACTTGAGGTCCGGATCGGACGACCAATCGGGACCGCCATTCCAGGTCGCCTGGGAACGGTCAATGCGTTCATCGCCATAGAACGCGGCGCGTCCGTCGATGCTCACCGGCTCACGCAGATTCCAGATCAGAAACCCGCCCCAGCCGTAGGTGTTATAGAGGGCACCCGGATACTGCCGTTCGCGAACAACCTCAACCGCCTTCACCGGCATTTGTTCGGCAAGCCGTCCCTCGAGGCGATCGTTCTTAATCTGCGTAGCGAAGGCGCTAACGAGCACCAGCACCGCTGTCGTCGCAAGGCGTAGCGGCACGCTCCAGAGCGCGTCCCGTTGGTGCTCTTCGGAATTCGATCTGAGGGGAATGCCTTCAGCAAGGATGACTGCGGCGATCACGGCGAGGAACCAGATGTCGCGCTGTGAACGGAAAGAAAGGACGACGGCCAGGACCAACATCAGAATTTCAAACGGGAAGAAGCGGCGGAATCTGAACATCACACCTACTGCGGCCAGAGCGAGAAACAGCAGGAGGAAATCGGTCATCGAGCGAAACGGCAGGGAGCGCATTTCACTCACGGTGTTCAGAACGCCGGACTGCGACGCTAACGCGTACGCGATCTTATAAATGCCGGCGCCGTACGGATTGATGCAGGCTGCGGCAACGCATGCTCCGAGGGTGAGCCACAGGCTGCGCGTGGAAAGGCGACTGATACGCGGTGTCCACCATCGTGCCAGCAGTGGTTCGCAGGCGGCAACGCCGAGCACGAGGAGTCCGTCGATGAACTGGATGTGGATGTTGGCCCACACTGCGAAGAGCGGCGGCAGCCAGAGGAGTCTGCGTGATGCTCCGGTGCGGCGGGCCTGCATGAGAATGTCGATTTCGAGGACGAAAAACAGAATGGTGAAGAGCCACGGGCGCGGCGTATAAAGCCGGGATATTCCAGTCATCACTGCTGTCGTAATGATGGCGCACTTGGTGAAATCGGGCTGCAGGCGGCTCACCATACGGTAAACGGCCGCGGCGATCGCAGTCAGCATCACCGCCATGTAAATCATCACGCCGTCAAGATGGAACCAGAGGTACAGCTTGAGCAAAAGCAACTCGAAGAGCCAGCTGTACGCCTGCCAGGGCCGGCCTGCACCGAAGCGGGAAAAAACGTCAACGTGCGGTAAGGCGTGGTGCTGAACAATCCATTCCCCAGTGCGGAGATGCCAGCCGAGATCCGGGTCCGCGACGCAAGCTCCGGCCGCCCCGTTAAAACACACGAGGGCAGGAGCTGCACACAACATGGCCACCAGCACAGCTCTGGCGGCTTGAGTGGAGCGCAATGAACTTCTAACGGATTGCTGCACGCTGGTATCTCCCACAACGATCCTGCCGTAACGCCGCGACTGGTTATCTTGCGCGTCGAATGTCTTTCCCCAAGGCAAGAAATTGCAAAATTTAGAAGGCGTTTCGGTTACTGCGTTTGAGCCGTAAATATCTATCTATCCGGCAATAACCGCGAATTTTTTTGTTGCCCACACGCACTATAGAGCAGGCATAGGTAACCGTATCTAACACAAATGGGTCATTTACGGTAATGCGCTTTTGTCGCGATAGTGAGTACCAACAATCCACACTGCGTGGTTACTTGAGTGCGCGTGCTGCGTAGCTGTGGAAACAGAAAAAGGAGAACCAGCATGAGCACCAAGCAGTTGATGAAGAACCTCTTGAATGACGAGTCGGGCCAGGATCTGATTGAGTACGCCCTGGTTGCTGCCGTCATTGCCCTGGGAGCGATCACGGCGATGAAGGGCCTTGCGGGAGCCATCGGGAACGCTTTCAACACCGTCGGCACCGATCTCGCCGGTAACGTCACCTAACCAACCGGATCCAATGCATTGCTCATCGCGGAAGTCGCCACGGCGAGCATATAGCGGCGATGAAGGCTGCCGGCAGTAGCGGTAAAGCCGTCACGACGTAATCAACAATCAATCACAGTTACAGATTTCGCTTTTCTTGCTCCGTCATCAGCGGAGTGATTGCCTTGGGGATCTCGAAATGTTGAATCAAGTTACCGAGTTGATGTACCCGGCCGCTGCACTTGTCTGCGCGGTTCCAGGCGCGGGGTTTGATGTACGCAGCCGCCGGGTACCCAATTTTTTGACGCTCCCCGGAATGGCCTGCGGCTTACTGCTTCATCTTGCGTTTGGCGGATGGGCCCAACTCGGGCTCGCGGCTGCCGCTGGCCTGATCTGCGGTCTTGTTTTTCTCGTCTTCTGGCTTGCCGGCGGCATGGGGGCCGGCGACGTCAAGCTCATTACGGCAGTCGCCTGCATCGCCGGCCTACCGCATGTAGCTCCGCTGCTGATTTCGACAGCACTCGCCGGTGGCGTGATGGGTCTCGCGATGGCGCTGTGGCATGGCCGTGTGAAAGAGACCCTACTGAATGTGGGAGCTCTGGCCATCCATCATCGATTTGAAGGTTTAACGCCGCACCCCTCACTCAATGTCACCAATAACCAGACACTTCGCCTGCCCTATGCCGTAGCCATTGCTGCCGGATGTGCACTGACGTTGTGTCTCGCGGCGCTTCAGGGTTAATCGCCATGGCCCGCCGTTTGATGCTCGCACTCATTGTGGCACTGGTGATCTCCGGTTTGTTCACCTTTTGGCTGAGCCGAAAAATGGCGCGCAGTCGCAATGCCGCCCAAGCTCCGAACAGGTATGTGGCAGCCGTCCGAGCTGTCGACCCCGGAACAACGCTCAAGCGCGAAGATGTCTCCCTCGTCGAGTGGCCGAAATCAATGCCGCTGACCGGCGCATTCAACAAGATTGACGATGTCGTGGGGCGCGCAGTGCTGTATCCGTTGGGCGCGGGAGAGCCGATCCTCGACCGGCATCTAGCCGCGGCTGGATCGGGCGTCGGTCTTACTGGAAAAATTCCCAGTGGCATGCGGGCTATCGCTCTGCGATCGGATGAGGTTGTCGGGGTAGCCGGCTTCCTGATGCCGGGAACGCATGTGGACGTGTTAGTGACTTATCGTGACTCCGGGCATCCAGACCCGCTGACTGCGACTGTCCTGCAGGATGCTGAAGTGCTAGCCGCGGGACATCAGGTGCAACCTGATCCGTCCGGCAAGCCTGCAAGCGTGGATGTGGTAACGCTGCTGCTTTCACCTGAGGACGCGGAGAAGGCGGTCTTAGCGACGGCGCAAGGCACCATTCACTTTGTGCTGCGCAACGGGGGAGATCACGAGCAGGCGGACGCCAAGCCCGTGGCACTTGCGCAACTGGCTTCTCTTCCGGCATCAAAGCCACCCGCTATGACTCCCGTAGCCACGCCGATTGCAAAGAGACCAAAAGTTCCTGAAGCGAAGCCCTGGGTAGTGGAAACGCTGATGGGGGCCAAATCATCGACCGAGAGTTTTAACTGAGGCCGGAGATGACGATTCGCAGAGTAATAATTCGTAACTGGCCGAGGACGCTTTTGGCAATCATGCTGGGTGCTGGTCTGACTGGCGCCCATGGCGAGGCCGGCCAGCCCCCTGTGACCGCCGATATGATGTCGACCAGCACGGCGACGGTCGGCGATCCGATGCATCTGGTCGTGGGGCGTTCGATGTTCTTCAACACGGCCAACCGGTTGCGGCGTGTGTACGTGAGTAATCCGGCGGTTCTGGATTCTTTCACCGCGAGTCCGCATCAGATTGTCGTCACAGCGAAATCGCCCGGCGTGAGCAGCCTGATTCTGTGGGATGAGAGCGGGCAATCACAGGTTTATCTGATCGCTTCTGATGTCGACGTTTCCGAGTTACGTCACGCGCTGAGAGATGCGCTGCCGTCAGAGAACATTCGCGCCGAGGGCCACGAAGAAGACGTTTCACTCGCCGGAACCGTCTCCAGCCCAGCCGCGGAACAGGTTGCAGTCAAGCTTGCGGCACTGTTCTCCAAGAGCATTGCAAATTCCATGCTGATCGCACCGCAGCATGCGCGCCAGGTGAGACTCAAGGTCCGCATCGTCGAAATTGATCGGTCGCGCGCGCAATCCCTGGGCTTCAACTTCTTCGGGGCAGGCAAAAATTCGTTTAATTCGACCACCGGGCAATTTCCGGCGATTACGGTCGCTCCGAACACGTCGAGCAGCAGTTCGAGCAGTTCAAGCAGTTCTGGCGGTTCATCGAGCGGCTCAACAGCGTCATCCGCTGCATCGTCACTGCTCGCGCTCAGCAGCCTGCTGAATCTCTTCTACTACAACAACGCGCTTGGCCTGGGCGCTGCGATTGAGGCGCTTCAGAACAAACAGATTCTCCAGATCCTCGCCGAGCCAACGATCACGGCGGTGAGCGGCGAGAAAGCCTCGTTTCTATCCGGCGGAGAATTTCCTTTTCCCGTGGTGCAGGGTGGCACGGGCGGATTCACATCGGTGACGATTCAGTTTCGTCCTTACGGTGTGAAGCTCGACTTTACGCCTGCAGTGCTGCCCGACGGCACGATCCAGTTGAAGGTGGCACCCGAAGTGAGCGCGCTCGACTATACCAATGCCGTTACCATTTCCGGCTACACGATTCCAGCCCTCGCCACACGCCGCGCAGAAACGCAGGTGGAGTTACGAACCGGCCAGAGCTTCATGATCTCCGGCCTGCTGGACAATCGCACCACCGATCTGCTGTCGAAAACGCCGGGCATCGGCGACATCCCGATCCTCGGGAATCTCTTCCGCTCGAAAAATGTGAACCGGACGGTGACAGAACTGGCTGTGATCATTACCCCGACATTAGTGGACCCGCTAAGCGAAAATCCCGTGAACCCGGCTGAGCCAAACCTGCCCGTTCCATTTCTCTCAACTCCCAAGTTTGACAAGGGCATTACGCCGAAGACGCCGGTAGAAGGACCGGCTAAGCCATGACGCGCGCGTTGACCAGCGCACCCTCGCTCGCTGTAGCCCTGCTGACAGTCTGTGTCGACCAGGATTCGGCGGAGAGACTCGGGCAGGGTGCCGAACATCAGCCGTGGGCGCTGATACATGAGGGCTTCGACGAATATGTATCCGCGATGCGGCGTCCGGCGGTATCGACCGACGTTAAGGCGGCCGATGCCGTTCTGGCGATTGTCGACTTTGACCGCGATCCGCATGGGGCGCAGCAGACGGCAACATTCCTGCAGCAGCTCTTCTTTGGCAGGATCTTTATTGCCGCAGTTTCCTCACGACACGACAGCGATCTGCTCTTGAGCGCGATGCGTGCGGGATGCAACGAACTCCTGAAGAAACCTCTCGATACACGGCATGTTGCGGAAATGCTTGAGCGGCTGAACCGCCAGTGGTCGGCAACGATGAGTCACGGCCGAAGCACAGGACAAATCCTGTCCTTCTTCGGTTCCAAGGGCGGCGTGGGAACAACGACCATCGCGGTGAACCTGGCCTTCCAGCTTGCCCGGCTGCAAAAGCGCGTGCTGTTGATCGATAACCATGCAGAGTTCGGCCATGTGTGTCTCTATCTTGGGCTCGACGGCAATCGGTACCACTTCCATGAGTTGATACGGAATGTGAACCGGCTCGACTCGGAATTGCTGCGCGGTTTCATTGCCAAACATTCGAGCGGTCTGGACGTGCTGTCGTCGCCTGAGTCCCATGATCCTAACCGCGGCACTGACCCCGATGCGCTGGAGCGTACGCTCGAATTTCTTCGCGGCGAGTACGACTACTTGATTCTCGACTGCGAGACGTCGCTCAGCGAAGTCAATCTGGCGGTAATGGACAGCTCCGACCACATCTGCCTAGTTGCCACTCCCGAGATCGGAGCCGTCCGTGATCTCTCCCGCTACATCGACAATCTGAGCCGGAATGAGCAGGCTACGGCGAAGCTTCAAGTTATCGTCAACCGCCATTCATCGAGTGGCTCGATCGGCATTGAACAGATCGAGAAGGCAATACGCGTGCCGGTGCAGATCAAAATCGCGAACAATTATGCGGAATGCCAGCGGGCGATCAATCTTGGCGAGCCTGTATCGCCGGAGAAGAAAAAGACGGAATTTGTGTTGCAGATGTCCAAGTGGGCGGCAAATCTCACTGGAACGAACGGCGTGCCCAGGGCGCAGTCTGCGAAGAAGAAGTTTTCGTTATGGCGCTAGAGAAGGATATGAGGGACAACATTCATGGCTGATGCGGCTCTCAACATTGCGCCTGCGCGAACGGAGATCGCACCACTTCGTGCAAACGGCTCGAGCCTGCGCAGCGGTACTCGCAGCGCGCGGCCGCTCGAGGAAAAGCAGCAGCAGGAGCTCAAGTCAGCTGTACACCAGGAGCTGATTCGACGCCTTGATCTCGAGAAGCTCGGCGAGGCGCAGGAGACACGCATCGGCCAGCAACAATTGCTCGCTCTGATTCAACAGGTAATTGGCGAGCAGAATATTCCGCTGAGCTCCGGTGAACGCGATCGCCTTGCTAATGAGGTCCTGGACGAATTGTTTGGACTGGGACCGCTGGAGCCTTTGCTCCAGGACGACACGATCAGCGACATTCTTGTAAACACCTGCACGCACGTTTATGTGGAACGCAAAGGCGTGCTGCATCGCACAAATGTCACGTTCAAGGACAATCGGCATCTTCTTCAGATCATCGACAAAATCGTCTCGGCGGTAGGTAGGCGCGTTGATGAATCCACCCCGATGGTCGATGCACGGCTGAAGGACGGCTCGCGCGTGAACGCCATTATTCCTCCGCTGGCGATCGATGGCCCGATACTATCCATTCGTCGCTTCGGATCGTCGCCGCTTACAGCCGACAATCTCCTGCACTACAAAGCGCTCAGCCCGCCGATGCTGGAAACGCTCCGCGCAGCAGTGCAAGCGCGATTGAACATCGTGATTGCGGGTGGCACCGGCGCCGGCAAGACCACGCTGCTCAACATGCTTTCGAGTTTCATCTCTGAAAAGGAAAGAATCGTCACCATCGAAGATTCCGCCGAACTACAACTGCGGCAGGAGCATGTTGTGCGCCTGGAGACGCGACCGCCTAACGTAGAAGGCCGCGGAGCGATTCGGCAGCGCGAGTTGGTGATCAACGCTCTGCGCATGCGTCCCGACCGCATTGTGCTGGGCGAAGTGCGTGGCGAAGAAGCCCTGGACATGCTGCAGGCCATGAATACCGGCCACGATGGGTCGATCACAACGATCCACGCCAACACTCCGCGTGACGGCATTGCCCGCCTCGAAACCATGTGCATGATGGGCGACATCCGCCTGCCGGAGAAGGCGATTCGCCTGCAGATTTCGTCGGCGATCCACATCATCGTGCAGGCGGCACGCATGAGCGACGGTAGCCGCCGCATCACGCACATCTCGGAGCTGACCGGCAACTACAGCGATGTGATCAGCATGCAGGACCTGTTTGTCTTTGAAAAAGATGGCCTGGGAACAAACGGCAAGGTGAAAGGAAGGTTCCGTGCAACCGGCATCATGCCCAAGTTCAGCGAACGGCTGAAGTCTGCCGGGATCCCGGTGCCAGCAGGCTTGATGGACCACTCGATGGAAGTGTGACGACCATGATTCTGCTCATTTCCGGATTTGTCGCGATTCTCGTCGTCTCCTTCGGCGCAGTGCTGTTGGCCGCCGGTCCCACTTCCCACGACAAGCGGGTAGAGCAGAGACTCGCTTTAATCCAGACCGGCGCTGCTCGACTCGAGGATGCGGGACAGCAGGCCACGAATCTGCTGCGGCAGGGTTCCTCCAGCCGGTTCAGCTGGGTCGATGACTCCTTTGAGAAATATGCGATCGGCAGAAAGCTGCAACAGTATGTCGCGCAGGCCGGCGTAAAAAGCACGGCGTCCGGCGTCGTGATGCAGATGTTCGGGTTTGCTGTTATCGGCCTCCTTATCGCAATGATCGCTCTACCCACACTATTCGCGGAGATCGGTGCGGCGTGCACTCTGGGAAGCCTCCCGTGGATAAGGATTGGGTGGAAGCGCTCGCGTAAGGTGCGCGCATTCGAGACCGAATTGCCCAGCTCGATCGACACCATGGCGCGCGCGCTCCGTGCAGGACACGCCATGTCGGGCGCAATCGAAATGGTCGCTGATTCTGCAGCAGGAGTGACAGCGGTCGAGTTTCGCGAGGTCTTCCGGCAGCAGAACTTCGGGCTGCCGTTGCGTGACGCCCTCCTCCAAATGCTGGAGCGTGTTCCGTCGGCCGATCTTCGCGTGCTCGTGACGGCAATCATCGTTCAGCGTGAAACGGGCGGCAATCTGGTCGAGGTTATGGACCGGACAGTGTTTCTCATTCGCGAGCGGCAGCGGATTCAGGGCGATATCAGGATTCAGACAGCGCAAGGCAGAATGACGGGCTGGATCCTCAGCCTGATGCCGGTCGGGTTGATGGTGGTGATCAACATCATTAATCCCGGTTACTCCAGCATCCTGCTCACCGACCCCCTTGGCCGGGAACTCATTTACGTGGGGCTCGGTCTCATCGTGTTGGGATCAGTCATCATTCGCCAGATCGTCAACGGAGTTGATGTTTAGGCACGAGACATGGACCTCATCTTCTACATTGCGCTCGCTGTGACCGTCGCCTTCGTAGTCGCCCTGCTGCTCGCACCCCTCTTCCTGCGGCCGGCGCGCCACGAGCGGCGCATTCTCGACGTAGTCAAGAGCGACCGGCCCGATCAGAGAAAGATCAGCGACAAGGAGCGCGCCAAGGAGAAGATCCTCGCCATTGCACGCGCTTTTCATGCACGCATCGGTTTTACCGGAGACGACAAGCTGAAGCAGAAGTTCCTTAGCGCAGGGCTGCGGGGCGCTAACAAGATGGATGTTTACCTGACCGCTCGTTTCCTCGTGCCGCTTTCCGGCATTGCAGCCGCCAGTTTTATGCCCAGCAACACCTTTACCTGGTGCCTGGTCTTCGGCGGGGTGGGCTATCTGCTGCCGGATATCTGGTTGACGCGCAAAGCCAAGCGCCGCCAGAAGCGCATCCAGAAAAGCATCCCTGACGCGATCGATCTTCTCGTGATCTGCGTCGACGCTGGTCTCGGACTCGATCAGGCGCTATTGCGCATCGGTCAGGAAATTGCCGTCAGCCATCCCGAGCTGCACGAAGAATTCATGCAGATCAATCTCGAGCAGCGCGCCGGCAAGCCGCGCATCGACGCTTGGCAAAGTGTTGCGGATCGCACCAAACTGCCGGAGTTCGCCAGTCTGGTAACGATGCTGACACAGACAGACCGATTCGGCACGCCGATCGTGCGCGCGCTCAGCCGCTTTGCGGAAGAGATTCGTACGCGGCGGCGGCAACGCGCCGAAGAGGCCGCGGCCAAAACGAAAATCAAGATTTTGTTCCCACTGGTGCTGTTTATCTTTCCTTGCATTTTCATTGTGCTGATTGGGCCGGCGATTCTCCAGCTTATGAGAACGCTCGGCCACTGATTTGTACGTTCAGTGGGACGGAACGATGGTGCGCAGCCATAAAGCGGCACCGGAAAGGAGAACAAAGATGGAAGCAAGCGTGATTATCCGTATCGTCGCAGGTGCTCTCGCCGTGCTGGCCGTAGGCATCATCGCATTCCGTAGAAAGAAGAAGACGACCTAGTTGTCTTCTGCCTTCTGCGCACAAACATTTTGAACAATCCTCGGCTTGACCGAGAAAGGAGATCGATCCATGGAAGCAACGATTATCGTGCGAGTGGTTGCCGCTGCGCTAGCCGTCGTAGCGGTTGGCATCATTGTATTTCGCCGCAAGAAGACTGCCTGAGATGCGGCTTCGGCCGCATCCAGCAACTTCCGTTCTGACCTGCAAAGGAGGATGCAATGACGGAATCGATCATGCTCGTTGTCGTTGTTGCCGGCGCGGTGGCTGCGCTTGTCCTCGAAGTGCTTACCCACCCTTCCAACTGAGGCCGGCTGCGAGTGCAACTGAAATGAATCATCTAACCATTAGAAACACCGGGAAGGCTGTAACCATCGGCACGCGAATCGTTCCTGCGGATACGTTCCTGTCACGATTGTTCGGCCTTCTCGGAAAGACTCATCTTGAACCCGGTTGCGGGCTGCTGATTCGTCCGTCGTCTGGCGTTCACACTATGGGAATGCTCTTCCCGATCGACGTGGTAGCGCTGGACAAAACCATGTGCGTCGTAAAAGTCTGGCGCCGTCTGCGCCCCTTCCGAATGACCAGCGTAAACTTCAGGACTTCTAGTGTTCTGGAATTACCCGCCGGACAGATTGAAGCATGCCGGATCGAGCGCGGCGATCGGCTGGAGGTTGTCAACACATAGCGCTCAAGAATGGTCGGGGAGAGAGGATTCGACCTTTTGATCGCCTCCGCTCCCGCCAGTGT
>Ga0335073_10001704_pt1 | contig 29584 bp, 24 predicted proteins | sample Lox_Sample_22_FD_207093 | JGI IMG/M metagenome (GOLD analysis project Ga0335073, IMG submission 207093) | Soil microbial communities from Loxahatchee National Wildlife Refuge, Florida, United States - Lox_Sample_2.2 | ecosystem: Environmental > Terrestrial > Soil > Wetlands | place: USA... | reverse complement strand
GAGCTCCGCCGGGACGGGATCGAGGTCGAGCGGTGGAACATGCTCCATCCGCTCGAGGAGCCGCGCCGCGCGTACGTCACCGAGCGGCTTGCGTCCCGTGACGGACCGGTCGTCGCATCGACCGACTACCTGCGGGCGTTTGCGGACCAGATCCGCCAATGGGTGCCCGCGCGCTACCGGGTGCTCGGAACCGACGGGTTCGGCCGCAGCGACTCTCGCCGGGCGCTCCGCCGGTTCTTCGAGGTCGACCGCCACTACGTGGCCGTGGCGGCGCTGAAGCAGCTCGCGGACGAGGGCGAGATGGACCGCAAGCGAGTGAAGGAGGCGATCGATCGCTACGGGATCGACGCCGAGGCCCCGATGCCGTCACACGTATGAGCGAGGTATCGGTTGAGGTTCCCGACATCGGCGATTTCGCCGACGTCCCGATTATCGAGATCCTCGTCTCGCCGGGAGACACGGTCGCGGTCGACGACCCGCTGCTGACGCTCGAATCCGACAAGGCGACGATGGACGTGCCGGCGCCGGTCGCGGGGACTGTTGGTGAGCTGCTGGTGAAGATTGGGGATAAGGTTTCTCAGGGGGTCGCACTGCTGACGTTGTCGCCATCGAGCGACGGTGACAGCTCGGCGCCGGCAGAAACAAAAGCTGCCGACCCCGTGCGGAGCGCGGTGCAGGCCGAGGAGCAGGCGGCGCCACCGCCGGCGCCGGCATCTCCCCCCGCAGATGGCAACGGCAGCGGGCCCGTCTACGCGAGCCCGGCCGTCCGCCGCGTCGCCCGCGAGCTTGGCGTCGACCTGCACAAAGTGAGCGGCAGTGGACGCAAGGGCCGCATCACCAAGGAGGACGTCCAGTCGTTCGTCGATCGCGGACCGGGCGCGCCGGCCGCGGCTCCCGCTCCGTCCGGCGGGCCGGGGCTGGGGCTCGATCTCCCGCCGTGGCCGTCAGTCGACTTTTCGAAATTCGGCGAGACCGAGCGCGTCCAGCGGTCGCGGATCCAGCGGATCTCGGGCCCGGTGCTGGCCCGCAACTGGGTGATGATCCCGCACGTCACGCACAACGACGAGGCGGACATCACCGACCTCGAGGCATGGCGCAAGCAGCTCAACGACGAGCTCTCGCGAGGCGACGCGACGAAGGTCACGATGGTGTCGTTCCTTGTGGTCGCGTCGGTCGCGACTTTGAGGGCGTTCCCCACGTTCAACGCGTCGCTGGACGGTGAGGACCTGATCTTGAAGCGGTACTACAACATCGGGTTCGCGGCGGACACGCCGGGCGGGCTGGTTGTGCCGGTCATCAAGAACGCCGACCAGAAGGGGCTGTTGGATATCGCGCGGGAGCTGACCGAGCTGTCGGGCAAGGCTCGCGACGGCAAGCTGATGCCCGGCGATATGCAGGGCGCCTCGTTCACGATTTCCTCGCTCGGCGGCATCGGCGGGACTTCGTTTACCCCGATCATCAACGCGCCAGAGGTGGCGATCCTCGGGGCCACCCGGTCCGCGATGAAGCCGGTCTGGAACGGCCGCGAGTTCGTGTCTCGGTTGATGGTCCCGCTGTCGCTGTCCTACGACCATCGCGTGATCGACGGCGCTGCCGCGGCGCGGTTCATGGTCCACCTGGTCAAAGTGCTGAGCGATCTGAAGCGAGCGCTCCTGTGACCGAGATTCGCGTCCCCGACATCGGCGACTTCACCGACGTTCCCGTGATCGAGATCCACGTCTCTCCCGGGGACGAGGTCGCGGTCGAGGATCCGCTGGTCACGCTCGAGTCCGACAAGGCGACGATGGACGTCCCGGCCCCGGAGGCCGGGAAGGTCGCCCAGCTGCGCGTCAAGATCGGCGACCGGGTCTCAGAGGGCAGCGTGCTGCTCACATTGGAATCAGACGGCGCGGCACCCACCGCCACCGAGGAAGCCACCGCCACCCCCTCCCCCGAGGCGCGCGTCGAGCGCGAGCCCGCGCCTCCCCCACCCCCGTCTGCGAATGGCGCCGGCGGCGATCACGACGCCCAGGTGGTCGTGATCGGCTCCGGGCCGGGCGGCTACACGGCCGCGTTCCGCGCCGCCGATCTGGGGCTGAAGACCGTGCTGATCGAGCGCTACGACACGCTTGGCGGCGTCTGCCTGAACGTTGGCTGCATCCCGTCCAAGGCGCTGCTTCACGCCGCCCGGGTCGTCGCCGAGGCCGAGGAGATGGCCGAGCACGGAATCAAGTTCTCCGAGCCCAAGGTGGATCTGGACGCGCTGCGCGAGTGGAAAGCCTCGGTTGTGGGTCGGCTGACCGGGGGCCTCGCGGGACTCGCCAAGCAGCGCAAGGTCGAGGTGATCACGGGGGTCGCTTCGTTAGCCGGGCCGAACACGGTCGTCGTGGGCGACCGGACGGTCACGTTCGACAATTGCATCATCGCGGCAGGATCCGAGGCGGCTTCGTTGCCGGCGCTGCCGGACGACTCGCGCATCTTCTCGTCGATCGGGGCGCTTGAACTCCCGTCGGTCCCGAAGCGGCTGCTCGTGATCGGCTGCGGAATCATCGGCCTCGAGATGGCGACCGTATATGACGCGCTCGGGTCGAAGGTGACGATGGTCGAGCTGCTCGACCAGCTGATCCCGGGCTGCGACCCAGACCTCGTGAAGCCTCTGCATAAGCGCATCTCGGGACGGTACGAGGCGATCCACCTCGGGACCAAGGTCGAGTCGGTCGAGGCGCACGAGAAGCACCTCGAGGTGACGCTGTCGAGCGGCGAGTCCCACAAGTTCGACGGGATCCTGGTGGCGATCGGCCGTCGACCGAACGGCTGCGCGGTGGGGGCTTCCGAGGCGGGTGTCACGGTGGACGAGGCCGGGTTCATTCCGGTCGACAGCCGGCTGCGTACGAACGTGCCGGGGATCTACGCGATCGGCGACGTCGTCGGCGGCCCGATGCTCGCCCACAAGGCCTCGCACGAGGGCAAGGTGGCCGCCGAGGTGATCGCCGGCGTCCCCGGGGCCGAGTTCGATCCCCGGACGATCCCGTCGGTCGCCTACACCGACCCCGAGGTGGCGTGGATGGGGCTGACCGAGACCGAGGCCAAGGGTTCCGGGGTCGAGTACGAGAAGGCGACGTTCCCGTGGGCCGCGTCAGGCCGCGCGCTCTCTTTGGGGCGGGACGACGGCATGACCAAACTGCTGGTCGAGCCGGGCTCGCGCCGCCTCCTTGGCGCTGGGATCGTCGGCGTCAACGCCGGCGAGTTGATCGCCGAGACCGTCCACGCGCTCGAGATGGGCTCAGACGCCGAGGACATCGGGCTCACGATCCATCCGCACCCGACGCTGTCCGAGACGATCGGGTTCGCCGCCGAGATGGCCGAGGGCACGATCACCGACCTGATGCCCCCGCGCAAGCGGGCACGCGCGTCGTAGCCCCTCCTCGGGAAGCTTCGTCCAAAGCTGGACGTTTCTTCCCGAGCAGCGTTCGCTTAGCTGCGGCGCCGGCGGCGCAGCACGAGCAGCACGACCAGCGCCACCGCGGCCGCGATCCCGATCCGCTTCGGCGACGCGGCCTCGCCGGCGCGCGCCAGCGCGCCGCCAGAGGACCCCTCCGACGCGCCGCGGCCCGCCGGCATCGCGAACTCCTCGGCCGCAAGCACGTCGTGAGCCTCGGCGATCCCGCTCGGATCGTCGGGCAGCGCGATCGGCTGGTGGCGCAGCGTCGGATCTGACGACGGCATCGCGAACGCCTCGGCGGCCAGCACGTCGTGCGCGGCGTCTTCAGGCGTTTTCTGTTGGTCCGGCATCGCGCGGATGTTCCCAGATGCGGCCCCTCCCCGTCGGCTCGCGGGGCCATCAAAGATCTCAGCCGCCCCGACTAAGATCGTGCTGGTGAGGACGGGTGCGAGGTGGTATCCTCAACTTATCTTGAGTAAGCAACTATCGAAAGCGAATGGCCCTAACTGATGTCTAGTCGTCTTCTTTTGATCCCGCTCGACGACGTCGTGGCCTTCCCGGGCATGTCCCTGACGCTCGCGATCGACGCCGGCGAGGAGGAGCGGGTTCTGCTCGTTCCCAGACACGAAACCGAATTTGCCAACGTCGGCACGGTCGCCGAGGTCGTAGACCGGGTCCGGCTGCCGGGCGGCGCTCGCGCCGTCTCGCTCCAGGGGCTCCACCGTGGAGTCGCCGGCGCTGCCAACACCGCTCCCGACGGCAAGCTGTTCGTCGAGGTCGAGGAGCATCCCGATCCCGTCCCCGTTGACGGCACGACCCGCAACCTCGAGCGCGAGTACCGCGCGGTCGTAGAGGAGATCCTCGAGCTCCGCAGTGCCGACTCCCGTGTTTCCTCGTTCCTGCGAGGCATCACCGAGCCGGGCGCACTGGCCGACACCGGCGGGTATTCGCCCGACCTGAGCTACGAGAACAAGGTCAAGCTGCTCCAGACGCTCGACGTCACCGAGCGGCTCGAGCTCGCGCTCTCGATGCAGCGTGAGCGCCTGGCCGAGCTTCAGGTTCGTAAGCGCATCCGCGACGACGTCGAGTCCGGCGCCGAGAAGCAGCAGCGCGATTACTTCCTGCGCAAGCAGATGGAGTCGATCCGCAAGGAGCTCGGCGAGGACGACGCGTCTGTCGTCGAGGAGTACCGGACCAAGATCGAAGAGGCCGGAATGCCGGATGACGTGCGCGAGCAGGCCGACAAGGAGCTCGGCAGGCTCGAGCGTCTCGGCGAGCAGTCGGCCGAGTCGAGCGTGATCCGGACCTATCTGGACTGGCTGATCGCGGTGCCGTGGAGCAAGCGCTCGGACGAGCGTCTCGATCCGCAGCACGCGCGTGAGGTGCTGGACGCCGACCACGCCGGCCTCGAGGACGTCAAGGACCGGATCGTCGAGTACATCGCGGTCAAGAAGCTGCGCCAGGAGCGCGGCATCACCGAGGACAAGCGTTCCGGCGCCATCCTGACCCTGATCGGACCGCCCGGCACCGGCAAGACCTCGATCGGCGAGTCGATCGCCCGCGCCACCGGACGCGAGTTCGTCCGGATGTCGCTCGGCGGCGTCCGCGACGAGGCCGAGATCCGTGGCCACCGGCGGACCTACATCGGCGCGCTTCCGGGCCGGCTCGTCCGTGCCCTGCGGGACGCCGACACGATGAACCCGGTGATCATGCTCGACGAGGTCGACAAGGTCGGTGCCGACTGGCGCGGGGACCCGAGCGCCGCGTTGCTCGAGGTGCTCGACCCGGCTCAGAACCACAGCTTCCGCGACCACTACCTGGACGTGGAGCTCGACCTGAGCGGCGTGCTGTTCATCGCGACCGCGAACGTCGCGGACACGATCCCGGGTCCGTTGCTCGACCGTATGGAGGTCATCCGGTTCGACGGATACACCACCTCGGAGAAGGTCGCGATTGCCCGCGGCTACCTGTGGAAGCGTCAGCTCGAGCGGAACGGCCTGCGGCCCGAGGAGGTCGAGATCTCCGACGAGCTGCTGAATACGGTCGCCTCGGAGTACACGCGCGAGGCGGGCGTGCGCCAGCTCGAGCGCGAGCTCGGGACGCTGCTGCGCAAGACCGCGACCAAGATCGCCTCAGGCGAGGCCGAGGCACCCGTGGTCATCGACCTCGACGCGGTCCGCGACGCGCTCGGACGTCAGCGCTTCTTCCAGGAGTCCGCAATCCGCACCGCGGTTCCCGGCGTCGCCACCGGCCTCGCCGTGACCGGTACCGGTGGAGACGTGCTGTTCGTCGAGGCCACCGGAATGCAGGGCTCACCGGGTCTGACGCTGACCGGTCAGCTCGGCGACGTGATGAAGGAGTCCGCGCAGATCGCGCTCTCGTACGTGCGAGGGCACGCTCCGGAGTTGGATATCGATCCCTCGGCGTTCGAGGACCGCGCGTTCCACGTGCACGTCCCGGCGGGGGCGATCCCCAAGGACGGCCCCAGTGCGGGCGTGACGATGGTGACCGCGCTGACCTCGCTGCTCAGCGGCAGGCCGGTGCGCCACAGTGTCGGTATGACCGGCGAGGTCACGCTCCAGGGCCGGGTGCTCCCGATCGGCGGCGTCAAGCAGAAGGTGCTGGCGGCGCATGCGGCGGGCCTGACCGACGTGGTCCTGCCCGAGCGCAACCGCGGCGATCTGGATGACGTGCCGGAAGAGGTTCGCGACGCGATGAAGTTCCACTTCGCGATGACGATCGACGAGGTGCTGGGCGTCGCGCTCGAGACGGCTCCCGTAGCCCAAGCTGCGTAGGTATGTGTCCCACTCGGGTGACTCGCGCCCGATCCGGTGTCAGCACGATCCGGGTCTGCGGCGCACGTCACCCGATGCGGACGCATACCGAAGCGGTGGTAGGTTGGATGCATGAGCACGATTACAGCCCCAGCCGAACAGAAAATCCTTGATGAAGTCCCCAAGCAGCTGTACGTCGGGGGCGAATGGCGCGACGGAGCCAAGGGCACGCTGTCGGTCGAGGATCCCTCGACCGGCGAGTCTCTGTGCGAGGTCGCCGACGCCTCGACCGATGACGCCAAGGCCGCGCTGACCGCGGCCGTCGAGGCCGGCCCCGAGTGGGCCGCCCACCCGCCGCGCGAGCGCGGCGAGATTCTCCGGCGTTCGTTCGAGGCCCTGATGGCGCGGGCCGACGACCTCGCGCTGTTGATGACGCTCGAGATGGGCAAGCCGCTCGCCGAGTCCAAGGCTGAGATCGCTTACGCCGCCGAGTTCTTCCGCTGGTTCTCCGAGGAGTCCGTCCGGATCGACGGGCGCTACTCGATCAACTCGAACGGCCAGGGCCGCGTGCTGACGATGAAGCAGCCGGTCGGGCCCTGCCTGCTGATCACCCCCTGGAACTTCCCGATGGCGATGGGTACCCGCAAGATCGGACCGGCGATCGCCGCCGGCTGCACCGTCGTGGTGAAGCCCGCGCAGCAGACGCCGCTGTCGATGCTGATGCTGGTCAAGATCCTCGAGGAGGCCGGGCTGCCGGCCGGTGTCGTGAACCTCGTCACCGCGTCGTCCTCGGGCGAGACGATGGGCCCGCTGATCGCCGATCAGCGGTTGCGGAAGCTGTCGTTCACGGGCTCGACCGAGGTCGGCCGCAAGCTCATGGCGCAGGCGTCGGACAATCTGCTGCGGCTGTCGATGGAGCTCGGCGGCAACGCGCCGTTCATCGTGTTCGACGATGCCGACATCGACGCCGCCGTCCAGGGCGCGCTGCTCGCAAAGATGCGCAACGGGGGCGAGGCGTGCACCTCCGCCAATCGCTTCCACGTATCCGAGAAGGTCGCCGACCAGTTCGCTGAGAAGCTCGCCCAGCAGATGGGCGCGCTCAAGGTCGGGCGCGGAACCGAGGAGGGCGTCCAGGTCGGGCCGCTGATCGACGACGCCCAGCGCAGCAAAGTCGCGGAGCTCGTCGAGGACGCGATCGGCCGCGGAGCCACGGCGGTGGTCGGCGGCCATGCGCGTGACGGCACCGGCTACTTCTTCGAACCGACCGTGCTCACCGACGTCTCCGACGACGCGAACCTGCTCCAAGAGGAGATCTTCGGCCCGGTGGCGCCGATCAAGGGATTCGACGACGAGGACGAGGCGATCGCCGCGGCCAACAACACCGAGTACGGCCTGGTCGCCTACGTGTTCACGAACAACCTCAAGCGGGCGCTGCGCGTGATCGAGCGGCTCGAGACCGGCATGGTCGGCCTCAACCAGGGGATGGTCTCCAACGCCGGCGCTCCGTTCGGTGGCATCAAGCAATCGGGCTTCGGCCGCGAGGGCGGTCACGAGGGGATGGAGGAGTACCTCGAGACGAAGTACGTCGCCGTGAACCTCTGATTGCAAATCCCCCGGGGCTTGCGGGACCGATTACCGTTTGTGCTGGTCTTAGCAAGGGGTTGACACGCCTCGCGCCTCCGGGTCGTGTCAAGCGTGGGCACAGGTGGAGGAGGGGCGCGGATGACACAGCAGACGGAGGAACGATCGGGGACCACAACTCCCGTTGCGCAACCGGGGGGCGAGCCCGCAAGGGACGTGAGCATTGTCACCCAGCTCATGAACGAGGGGCGCGACGAGGCCGACGCGCTGCTCGAGGCGGCCAACCGGCAGAGCAAGCTGAGCGGCGAGGCTATGGACATCTCACGGCTGATCGCGCGCCGGCTCGCGGATGTCGCCGCCCGCGAGTATGGGTCCCCTCACGCTCCCGCCGTCGACGACCTCGCGATACAGCAAGCGTTTCTCGTGCACCGGTTCGTCGGCCCGCTGCGGATCTATGAGCGGAGCTCTCGCGTCTACTCGGTCCTCGACAACTTCCTGAACGTCACCTCGATCCTCGCTGGAATCGGCGCGTCGCTCGCGGCCGCTCTCGACGCGTCCAAGGTGTACGCCATCGTGCTCGGCCTCCTCGTTGGCGCACTGCAGAGCCTGAGCCAGTGGCTGAAGCCGTCCCGCCGTTCGACTCGTCGCGGATTCGCCGCTGCCGGCATGCGCAGCGAGGGGTGGGCGTTTCTACAGGGTCGCGACCGGTACAGGAACCAAGACAAGGACCCGCACGCCGCCTGGGCACTGTTCTGCGATCGGATCAGCATCCTCCAGGGGCGCGAGCAAGCCGAGCAGGACAAGGAGTCCGCGGAAGTCCCCCCCACCAGTCGCGCCGGCAAGCGCTGAGCCGCGGCTACTCCCACCACATGCCGGACGCGACCCGGGCCTCGATCAGTCGAGGGCCGTCGTCGGCCGGAATCGCCTCCCGTAGTGCCTCGGTGAGCTGCTCGCGGCTCGACACGTTCTGCGCCGGCATCCCGTAGGCCCGCGCCACCGCGGCGGTGTCGAGCCCGGGCAGCTCGAGTGCGGGCGCGCCCGCCACCTGCTCGAACTCCGCGAACCACTTGAGGATCATGTACTCGGCGTTGCGGACCACGACGAACGTGACCGGCACCTTGTAGGCGACCGCGGTCCACAGGACCGTGATCCCGTACTGCGCCGACCCCTCCCCCACCACGCACACCACCGGCCGATCGGGCTCGGCCAGCTGCACGCCCACCGCCGCGCAGATCCCGAACCCGAGGCCGCCGCTCGCGCTCTGGTAGTAGCTGCCGGGGTGCGACAGCCGAAGCCGGTTGCGGAGCGCCGACGCGCTCGAGGGGATCTCCGCGACCGCGATTCCGCCGTCGGGCCACGCGCCGGCGAGCGCCGCCATCGCCTCCGAACCGCTCATCGGGTCAGCGTGCTCGGGCTCCGCCGGCGCCGGACGCGGATCGCGGATGGGGCGGTGAGACTCGCCGACCAGCTCCGCGAGCTGTTGCAGCGCGAGCGCCACGTCGCCGACAATCGCGTCGCCCATCGGCGCACGCGCCGCCTCGTCCGGGTCGTTCGTGATCGCGATCAACGACGCCCCCTCGGGCAGGAACGGACCCGGCACGTACGGGTAGTAGGGAAACACCTGGGTGCCGACGACGAGGATCACATCGTGGCCGTTCAGCGTCGCGGCGAGCGGGCCGATTGCCGGCGGCAGCACGCCGACGAAGTTCGGATGACTCTCGGGGAAACCGATCCGGCTGCTCGCGGTGCCCGGCGAGGCCCACACCGGCAGGCGCTGCTTCTCGGCGAGCGCGATCGCGGCGTACCACCCGCCGCTGGCGTCGATCTCGGGGCCGGCGACCAGGACCGGGTTGCGCGCCTCCTCGAGCAGGGCGGCGAGCTGCGCGAGCTCCGCGGGGTCCGGGACGGCCCGGCCGCTGACGACGCGGCGCCGGGCGTTCAGCGCGCGGTCCTCGTCGGCCTCGGCGTCCCAGTCGTCCATCGGGATCGAGACGAACGCCGGACCGCGCGGCGGCAGCATCGCGTGGTGGATCGCGCGTCCGATCGCGCCCGGGACGTCCTGCGCCCGGGGCGGCTCGTGGCTCCACTTCACGTACGGCTGCGGGCCGACGGTGGCGTCGCGGTTCGTGAGCAGCGCCTGATGTGTGACCTGCGGGCGGACTTGCTGACCGGCGGTGATCACGAGCGGCGCCTTGTTCGCGAGCGCGTTGCCGATCCCGCCGACCGCGTTGCCGACGCCCGGCGCCGTGTGCAGGTTCACGTGCGTCGGTCGTCCGCGCGCCTGCGCATACCCGTCCGCCATCCCGGCCACCACCAGCTCCTGCAGCCCGAGTACATACGTGAAGTCGTCGGGCAAATTCGCCAGCATCGGCAGCTCGGTCGAGCCGGGGTTGCCGAAGATCGTCGTCATCCCGTGGGCGCGGAACAGCTCGAGTGTCGCTTCGCGGACGGTGGTCATTTGCGTCGGGCACCCTAGCGGCTGCGCAGGGTGGGCGGCCCCGCCACGGCCCCGTGCGCATCCGGAACCTCTTCGCCCACGAGGCGGGCCGGGCGCGAGGGCCGTGGGCGGCGCCGTCCACCCTCCTCAGCTCCGGGTCATCGTCCGCGGCGACCGCCGTCCCGCGCGCTCGGGTCAGCTTCCGGCTCATGGCATGCCGAGCCCTGGCTCACCGGCTTCCACCTCGCAATTCGAAGCGCCGGCCGCGACCGACCCCCAGAGCAGCCCCAACGCCTGAGCAGCTGCCCGCCCGCCGGAACCAACGGCGTCGCCCCGTCTATCGTCATGCGGAATCCCGATGCTCGTAGCCGTCACCGATCACGCCGCCGAGCGCTTCCGCCAGCGGGTCCGCGGAACGCTCGACGAGAAGACCGAGATCGCCTCCCGGGTCGCCCGCGCCCACGCCGCCGGACGAGTCGAGGCGGGCGCCGGCGGATCCGTGCTCGTGCGCGACCTCGAGCGCCGCGATGTCGTGTACGTGTGCCGGCCTGACGGGAACGAGCTGGTCGTGATAACCCTATGGGAGGAGGGCGAGGACGCCGCGGTGCCCAAGCGCTTCACCGACGCCCTCGGCCTCGACGACCACCGAGTGAGCTAGGCGGATGACGGCGCACTCGACAAGACACACTCGGTGAGATTGCGAAAAGCCGCCATGGTGGCGGGTTTCTGCAAGCTCGATCCGCAACGCGCGCCGACCGAGACTTTGTCGGCCCCAGTTTCCGGTGCATCAAGGCCCGGAACCGCGAAGCGCTCAGCCCCCAGACTCACTATACTAAATGAAGTATGCTTGTATTCAGGCGACTCCTAGGCTTCCTACACCCGTATAGAGGAGCCGTCGCCTGGTCGTTCGCGCTCGCCTTCGGCGCGACGGGCGCGACGGTGCTGATCCCTTATCTCACTGGTCAGGCGATCAACTCGATTCGCTACAGCCATCGCCACGATCTAATCGTCTGGGCGGTCGCGATCATCGTGGCAGGCCTGGCCCGCCTGGCGCTGAGCGCGGCGCGGCGCCTGGTCGCAGGGCGGGTATCGCTGGCGGTCGAGGTCGACCTCCGTGAAAGGCTTTACAACGCCCTCCAGTCGCTCGAGCTGTCGTTCTTTGACCGTCAGCAAACCGGGCAGCTGATGTCGCGCGCCACGGTCGACCTGCAGGCGGTCCGCTTCTTCCTCGGGTACGGCCTGATCTTCATCGCCCAGTCGATCCTGACGATCGCGCTGGCGGCGGTGGCGATGTTCGCGCTCCAGCCGGGGCTGGCGGCGCTTTCGCTGGCCCCGGTGCCGTTCGTGGTCGTGATCGCGTGGATGTACGGGCGCGTCTCACGGCCCGCGCTCCAGGAGGCCCAGCAGCGAATCGCCGAATTGACCGCCGACGCGGAGGAGAACGTGTCCGGCGTTCGCGTGATCAAGGCGTTCGCCCAGGAGGAGCGCCAGCTTCACCGCTTCGAGCATTCGGTGGCGCGGGTGTTCGACCAGCAAATGTACGCGAACCGGATCCAGGCCCGCTACACGCCGCTGATCAGCTTCCTTCCGAACCTGGGCCTGGCGCTGATCCTGCTGATCGGCGGCCGGGACGTGATCAACGGATCGCTGACGATCGGCGCGTTCACGGCGTTCTACGCCTACCTGCTGATGCTGATCTCGCCGATGCGGACGCTGGGGTACATGCTGAGCGCCGCGCAGCGAGCGACCGCCTCGGGCGCCCGCATCTTCCAGGTGCTCGACCGCGCGCCACGGATCACCAGCCCCAAGAACGCGCCGGCGCTGCCCGACGGGCCCGGCCGGGTGTCGCTCCGGCACGTGAGCCTGACCTTCGACCGCGCCGCCCAGCCGGCGCTGCGCGACGTCAACCTCGAGATCGAGCCGGGCCGGACGGTGGCGCTCGTCGGGGCCATGGGCGCCGGCAAGACCGCGCTCGTCTCGCTCCTTCCACGCCTCTACGAGGTCAGCTCCGGTTCGGTCCGGATCGACGGCGCCGACGTCCGCTCGGTCGACCTCCACAGCCTGCGCCGCGCGATCGCGCTCGTCACCGACGACCCGTTCCTGTTCTCGGCCACTATCCACGACAACATCGCCTACGCCCGTCCGGACGGGACGCGTGAAGAGGTGCAGCGGGCCGCCGAGGTCGCTCAGGCTGCCGGTTTCATCGAGGCACTCCCCAACGGCTACGAGACGCTCGTGGGCGAGCGCGGGCTGACCCTGTCCGGTGGGCAGCGCCAGCGGATCGCGATCGCACGCGCCGTCCTGGCGAATCCGCGGATCCTCGTCCTCGACGACGCGACCTCGTCGGTCGACGCCTCCACCGAGCAGGAGATCAAGCGGGCGCTCGGCGAGGTGATGGCCGGTCGGACCACATTCGTAATCGCGCACCGGCTCTCGACGATCGCGCTCGCCGACGAGATCGTGGTGCTCGAGCACGGCCGGGTGGTCGCGCACGGAATCCACGACGACCTGATCGAGGAGTCCGACCTGTACCGCGAGATCGTCGAGAAGGGCATGCCCGATCAGGTGTTCATGACCCGCAACGCAGCCGAGGCGGTGGGACTGTGAGCCGTATGAACGACATCCGCCGGCGCGTCAGGCAGTCCCGCGGCCGGGGCCGCAAGGTCCGCGGCCTGGTCGAGCTGCTCGCGCCGTATAAGTGGCGCGTGCTCGCGATGTTCCTGTCGCTGGTCGCCGCGACCGCCGCCGCGCTCGCGCCGGCGCCGCTGGCCAAGCTCGCGATCGACCAGGGGATCCAGAAGCACGACGTAGGCGCGCTGAATCTGATCGTCGCCTTGTTCCTGGTCTCGGCGATCGTGTACGCGGTCGCCTCGTACGCGCAGACCTACCTCGTCGGTTGGGTCGGTCAGCGCGCGCTCCAGGACCTCCGCATCCGCCTGTTCATCCACCTGCAGCGGCTGTCGATCGGCTTTTACTCCCGCAACCGGACCGGCGTGATCATCTCGCGGATGACCAACGACGTCGAGGCGCTCGACCAGCTCGTCGAGGACGGGCTGGCGACGCTGATCCAGTCGGGCCTGACGTTGATCGGCGTGGTCGTGATCCTGTTCTTCCTCGACCCGCATCTGGCGCTGCTCACCTTCCTCGTGCTTCCGATTCTCGCGGTGGGCGCGTTCGCGTTCCGCATCGCCTCGGCCGACGCCTACCGGCTGACCCGGGAGAAGATCGCCGCGATTACCGGGTACCTCCAGGAGACGCTGTCGGGCATCCGCGTGGTACGCGCGTTCGGCCAGGAGCGAGCGCACATCAAGCGGTTCCGCGAACTCAACGACGAGAACCGCGCCGCGAACATGACGACGGTCAACCTCAACGCCGCCTACTTCCCGGGTGTCGAGTTCCTGTCGGCGATCGTGACCGTCGAGATCCTCGTGATCGGCGGCATCGAGGCGATCAACGGCCACACCTCGACGGGCGTGGTGTTCGCGTTCATCGCGGCGCTCAACAACTTCTTCGACCCGATCCAGCAGCTCTCGCAGTTGTACACGACCTACCAGTCCGGGATGGCCGCGCTCGACAAGATCTTCGACCTGCTCGACGAGGAGCCAGATCTCGCCGATGCGCCGGACGCGACCGACCTCCCCTCGATCCGCGGCGAGATCCGTTTCGATGACGTGTCGTTCAGGTACGGCGGCACCGAAAACGGCGGGTACGCGCTCAAAGACCTGGACCTCGTGATTCCGCCGGGCCAGACGGTCGCGCTGGTCGGCGAGACCGGCGCCGGCAAGTCGACGTTCGCGAAGCTCGTGGCGAGGTTCTACGACCCCAGCACGGGCGGCGTGCTCGTGGACGGTCACGACCTGCGCACGGTCAGCGCGCACTCGCTCCGCTCACAGATGGGGATCGTCCCTCAGGAGGGGTTCCTGTTCAGCGGCACAATCCGCGAGAACGTCGCGTTCGGTCAACCTGATGCGACCGACCAGGAGATCGAGACGGCGGCCCGTGCGGTCGGGGCGCACGGATTCATCTCCGAGCTCGAGAACGGCTACGACTCCCAGATCGGCGAGCGTGGGGTCCAGCTGTCGGCCGGCCAGAGACAGCTGGTCGCGTTCGCTCGCGCTCTCGTGGCGGATCCGCGCATACTTGTGCTCGATGAGGCAACTTCCAACGTCGACGTGCACACCGAGAGCCTGATTGAGCAGGGTCTGCGTCGGCTGGTCGCCGGCCGAACCGCGATCGTGATCGCACACCGGCTGTCGACGATCCGGCACGCCGGGCGGATCCTCGTACTCGAGCACGGGCAGGTCGTCGAAGACGGAACGCACGACGAGTTGCTCGAGGCGCAGGGGCGCTACTGGCGCCTGTACCGCGACTGGGCCGAGCAGGCGGCGGCATAACGATGCCGGTCGTCGTCGGGCTCGCCGTCACGGCGGTCAAGGCCATGCGTGTGCGCGGGGTCGACCACATCGAGCTCGGGCCCGACGGGGTGCGGCAGAACCGGCGCTTCTACCTGATCGACGACCGCGACGAACTGGTCAACAGCAAGCGCGTCGGCAAGCTGCAGCAGGTGATCGCCGATTACTCCGACGCTGAGCGCCGGCTGCGCCTCGAGCTCCCCGACGGACAGGTCATCGACGACGAAATCCGACTCGGGGGTCCGGTCACCACGAAGTTCTTCTCACGGGCCGCCACCGGGCAGCTCGTCGACGGCCCGTGGTCGGCCGCGCTCAGCAAGTGCGTGGGACGGCAGCTGCGGCTGGTCGAGGCCGGCGACACCGCGGTCGACCGCGGCTCTGACGGCGCGGTGTCGCTGATCTCGCGAGCCTCTGTAGAGCGGCTCGGGGATGCCCGGGACGGCGACTCGCGCGAAATCGACGTTCGCCGGTTCCGCATGCTGGTCGAGATCGACGGCGTCGAGGCCCATGCGGAAGACCGCTGGGTCGCCCGCGCGGTTCAGATCGGGGGGGCGACGGTCGCGTTCGGTGGGCACGTCGGGCGCTGCGTGATCACTACCCGCGATCCCGACACGGGCGTGGTCGATCTACACACGCTCAAGATGCTGGGCAGCTACCGCCTCGATCTCGATACCACGGAGCCGCTGGCGTTCGGGATCCACGGCCGGGTGCTCAAGCCGGGAACAATACGGGTCGGCGACGAGGTCACGCCGATGGATAGTGTTCCCGGGTGATGAGCGAGCAGACCGTACAGACGGAGGAACGCGTCTCGATCGATGTTTCTGATCACGTCGCGACCGTCACCCTGACCAGACCTGAGAAGCACAACGCGCTCGACGTCGCGATGTTCGACGCGATCACCGCGGCCGCCGCACACGTCGCGGCCGAGCCGGGGGTGCGGGCGGTCGTCCTGCACGGCGAGGGACCGAGCTTCTGCTCGGGACTCGACGTGGCGGGCGTGATGGCCAACCAGCCCGGGTCGGACGCGCTGATGGAGCCGCTGCACGGACCCGTGCCCAACTGGTTCCAGCGCGCCGCCCACGGCTGGCTCGAGGTTCCGGTGCCCGTGATCGCGGCGTTACATGGCCACTGCCTCGGCGGTGGCCTCCAGATCGCGCTCGCCGCCGACGTCCGCTTTGCCACCCCCGACGCGCGCATGGCGGTGCTCGAAGTCAAGTGGGGCCTGATCCCGGACATGGCGATCACACGCACACTTCCGCGGCTGGTCGGCATCGACGTCGCCAAGGAGCTCGCCTACACCGGACGCATGATCACCGGCAGCGACGCGCACGCGCTCGGCCTCGTCACCCACTTGGCCGACGACCCGCTGACCGCGGCCCAGGCGCTGGCGGCGGAGATCGCGACGCGCTCACCCGACGCCGTGCGCGGGATGAAGCGGCTGTTCGACGAGTCGTGGACGGGTTCGACCGAGGAGACGCTGAGGCTCGAGGCCGACATCCAACTCGGTCTGCTCGGGACGCCCAACCAGCTCGCGGCGGTGACCGCGGGGATGGCCAAGCAGCCGGCGGAGTTCAAAGACCCGACCTGAGGTTCGTGATGAGGCGCGGGCGAGCGGCGGTCGTGGCGGTTCTCGCCTCGGCGCTGCTCGCGCCGGCCGCAAAGGCAGCCGGTCCGACCCCACCGTTGACCGCGCTCGGCCAGGCGCGCGCGGCGCTCCGCGGACTGCCGAACGAGACCGGCGCTTACGGGAAGCTCGGCGCGGCGACCGCCGCTTCGCTGTGGGTAGATCCCAGCGACGCGGTCGCACCGCCGGACGGCCGGGCCGTGTTCTACGACACCCGCCGCGCGCTGCTCGACCTGGAGCCGCAGGTCGCTTCCTCCACCCCATCCCCCAGCGTCACGCGCGCGGAGGCGCTTATCCTCGCGGCTGATCGCAGACTCGCTGAGAACGTGATCCACGAGGCCGCGGGCGGCACCGGCCTCCTCGTCAGGGCCGAGGGCATGATCCTCTCGGGCGACCGATGGGCCGCAACTGCTCTCGTCAACTACGCCGCCGAGCAGTACGGCGCCGCTTGGACAGACGCGTTCCGCGCGCTGCTCCCGCTCGTGGCAACGCCGGCGACGAACGTGCCACCGGCGGCCCTGGCCACGGCCGCCGAGAATGCACTCGCGGAGAACCGGATTTCGCTTGCGTCCGTCCATCCGCTACGGAACCAGCCGCCGCTCACGCACGCCGGCGAGCCCGAGGTGGTGCTCGTCGCCCCCGACGGCTGCGCCGGCTGCGCACTCGAGAGCTGGGGGGTCGTCGCGGCGCTGTCGCAGTTCGGGACGTTTGCCGACCTGAACCTGAGTCAGTCCGCGACGACTCAGCGTCCGATCGTCAGAGGGTTCACGTTCCGGAGCGCGGCGTACGGCAGCCCGTTGGTCACATTCGTGATCGCCGCGCCCTCGACCCACGTTCCGCACCCGCTGCCGTTCGTCGACGTCGCGAGCAAGTACGCCGACGTCGGCTCGCCCGCGTCCCCAAGCGTGGCGGGCAACCTCCCTTGGAGGCAGCTCGCGGGCTCACTGGGACGCCCGAAGACGGCCGCCGGGCAGGCCCTCGACGGCACGGCCGAACTACTGACAGCCGAGATCTGCGAGGCGACCGGCGGGGCGCCCGCCGCGGTGTGCGGGGCGGCAGCGGTCAAGGATTACCAGGACCGGCTGCCGCCCGCTACACCATGAGTCAGCCGACCGTGACGGTCGCTCCGGCTTCTCGCTGAGCGTCCGGGCCCAGTGTCGCGGTGGCGTGCACCACGGAGTTCGTGGACGGAGCCCAGCTTGGCGGGGTCACCGTGAACGTCGCGGCGACCGCGCTCCCCGGCGCAACGCTGCCGAACACCTTCCGCGCTGAACCGCTCTCGCTCCACCCTTGTGGCAGCTGGAGCGCGAGCCGGACGTCGTGGAGCGTCTCGTTGCCGCCCGCGGACAGCTTCACCGTGACGCTCGACGCCTGACCGGGTGTCACCGTGCTCGGCGCGCTGACGCTGACCTGCCGGGCCCCCGGCGTCTCGGCCAGCGTGAATCCGCCGTGCAACGGCAGGTCCTCCATCGCCGAGGAGTCGCCGACGTAGACCTGGTACCTGCCCACGGTCTGATCCCAGCCGCCGGCCGTGTCGTCCCACCACCACGTGTCTCGCGGGGTGACCGTGAACTGGACGTGAGTCGACTGGCCGGGATTCAGCTGGACGCGCTGGAAGCCGACCAGCTGACGCGGCGGCTCACCCGTGGAGCTCGGATCGCCCAGGTAGAGCTGAGCCACGTCGGCGCCGGACCGGCTCCCGACGTTGGTGACCGTCGCCGACACCCGGACGTCGTGGACGCCGTCGACGTTCTGCGAACCGACACGCAGACCGGTGAACGCGAACCGCGTGTACGACAGGCCGAACCCGAACGGGAACAGCGGCGTCAGACTCTTGGCGTCATACCACCGGTAGCCAACGTCGACGCCCTCGGAGTACTGGACCTGGCCGTTCACTCCGGGGAACTGGGCCGGGGTCGAGGCCGGAACCTGCGCGAGGCTCGTCGGGAACGTCACCGGCAGGTGGCCGCTCGGGTCGACCTTGCCGAACAGCACGTTCGCCAGCGAGGTCCCGTTGGACTGGCCGGGATACCACGCGTCGAGCACCGAGCTGACCTGGTTCAACCACGGCATCACGATCGGCGCTCCCGCGTCGATCACGACCACGGTGTTCGGGTTGGCGGCCGCGACCTCGGAGATCAGCTCGTCCTGCGCCGAGGGCAGGTTCAGGCCGAGTCGGTCGGTGGCCTCGGACTCGGTGTCGTCGGACACGACGACCACTGCGGTCTTTGCCGCCTTGGCCGCGGCGACCGCCGGATCGATCGTCGTGGCCAGGTCCGACGGCGTGGCCCAGGTGAGCGCGCTCGCCGTCGAGCCACCGGGCGGGATCGCCAATGTGTACGTCTGACCCGCGGTCAGGTTCACCGCGACCGAGTAGGTATGCACCGGCGGCGTGCTCGGATCGTCGATCAGCTGCTGTCCGTTCAGCGTCAGGTATTCGGGCGTGTAGCAGCCGCAGTCATTCGTTATTGCGAGCACGTACGTGCCGGTCTCCGGGGCGGTCAGCGTCCCCGTGTAGGCCTGCCCGAACGACGTCGGCGCGAACGCCGGCGTCAGGTCGGAGGACGGGATCGCCGACAGCGACGCGTCCGTGGGCAGTCCCTGCTGGTAGGTGATGTTCGTGCCCGAGCCGGCCGCTGCCTGCAGCCCCGCGAGCGGGGTCACGGTCTGCGACGGGATCACGTACGCACTTCCGCCTCCGCCGTAGATGGGCTGTGCCGATGCTGCCGGGCCGATCACCGCCACCGTACCGCCGTGGTTCGCCGACAGCGGCAGCGTGTGCGGGGAGTTCTTCAGTAGCGTCGCCGATGTATCGGCCACGTCGGTGCCGACGGCCTGATGGGCCGCACTGGTCACCGTCGAGAACGGATTCCCGGTCGGCGGGCTGGTGAACAGGTTGAAGCGGAACATCTCGGTGAGGATCCGCTGAACCATCGTGTTGATCACCGCGCGGGGGATCGACCCGTTCTCGACGTCGGTCTCGAGCGCGCTACCGAAGTACGTGTTGAACGGCTGCTCCTGGTCGAGCCCGGCGAGCGCGCCGCCCATCGTGTCGTGAAGCGCCCCATAGTCGGAGGTGACGAACCCCGGGTAGCCCCACTCCTGGTCGAGCGTCTGGTTCATCAGGAATGAGCTCTGGCACGCGAAGTCGCCGTTGACCACGGCGTACGAGCACATCACCGACCCCGCCTTGGACCGCTGCACCGCGGCCTGGAACGCCGGGAAGTAGATCTCGTTCAGCGTTCGCTGATCGACGATCACGTTGTCGGCGGGCGAGTTCCGGTTGGTCTCCTGGTTGTAGGCGGCGAAGTGCTTGACCTGCGACATCTCGCCGGTGCTCTGGACGCCGTCGATCTCGTTCGTCGCGAGCGACGCGTTCAGGAACGGATCCTCGGTGAACGCCTCGAACGACCGGCCCCACCGCGGATCGCGGTCGATGTTGATGGTCGGCCCGAGGTTCACCGCGGCCCCCTTGCCCCACTCTTCGGAGCCGATGACCTGGCCGTACTGCGACGCCAGCGACGGGTCGAACGTCGCCGCGAGTCCTACGCCGGCGGGCAGTTGCGTCACGCCACTCAGCCCGTCGGCCACTCCGGCCGGTCCGTCCTCCTCTCCGAGCGGCGGAATCGAGCCGCACGAGAGCGGGATCCCCGGCATCCAGAACACATACGGATTGCCGCCGGGAGTAGGCGGCTCATTGGCGGTGCCATGACCCTCGACGAGGAAGTCCTCCTGGTCCAATGTCATCACGCTCATGACTTCGGCCACGCGCTGGGCGATCGGCTGATGCGAGTTGAGCCACGGACACTGGGCGTCGGTCGTCGCGCCGCGCGACGCCGCGTGGGTCCGCGCGGCCGCGGTCCCGGCAACAGACGCGAACGTCGCCAGCGCGACCGCGACGGCGACGGCCGATAACCGCCTACGACCAGAGGCCCCCCAGCACCTCGATCGACCCACGGACCGGCGATCGCCTGCGTATTGCATCATGCGCCTCCCTCAGCGCTGAGCGTGGACGGATCCCGATCCCAGCGGGCAATTACCCAAGCGCGAGGAGGGCTAAGCCTCGAACTCAGACAACCGGCGCGAAACTACAACTGGGGAACAGGGACTCGAACCCCAACTTCGACGTCCAGAGCGTCGCGTGCTGCCATTACACCATTCCCCAGTGCTGTGCGTGGCTGTCCAAACTGAGAGGCCGAGTATAGGTCAGGAAGGCCCCATCCCAGCCGCTAAGGGCGGGTTTCGGTCGCCCACGCGCTGGCCGGCGCCGGCGAGCCGAGCTATGCCCTTTGCCACCGCGCTTGGCCGCGTAAATCGCCTTGTCGGCGCGCCGCTGCAGCTCGACCGCGCTCTCGCGGCCGTCCCACACCGCGACCCCGGCGGATGCGGTCAGCGGCTTGGGCAGCGCGGCCAGAATCCGTTCGGTGAGCGCCAGCGTGGCCTCGAGGCTCGCGTCCGGCACGATAATCGCGAACTCATCGCCGCCCAGTCGCGCAACCAGGTCCCCGTCGCGGAGCGCGGCACGCAGGGCCACCGCGGTCGCGGCCAGCGCATCGTCTCCGGCGTCGTGGCCGTGGGTCTCGTTGATCTCCTTGAGCCCGTCGAGATCGATCAGCGCGATCGCAAACGAGCCGGCGCGGTCACCCCGACGGCGCATCCGCTCCGTGATCGCCATGTCCCTCGGTGATCCCTACCTCTTGCGCGATCTCGCGGAGGCGTAGGTCCGGGCGCCCGGCAAGCGTCGTCAGAACTCGCAGATGGTTGGTGAAGAACGTCGATCGCGCCATCGCGGCCGTATCGACCCCGTCCGTCCATGACATGAACCTTGCGTCAGGTGTTGGACGCCAAGCGGACCGGGCCTGTCTCACGGGCGGCCAAACATGAAATTCGTGTCTAGAGCTAAAGGACAAGCACCCCGGGTCGATCACCGCACCAAGCCCGGAAGGAGCCGGGCAGGGCATCGGGACTGGAGCACAGCCATGCGGCGACTGAAGCATGACCAGCGAGTGGAGATCCGAGCTGCTCGACCGGTTCAACCCCGGCGTGCTCGGCTACCTGCTGTTCGAGCATGGCCGGACCATGACCGCGCTCAAGGGCATCGCCACGGCGATCGCCACCGAGGGACCGGACCTCGCGTTCGTGGTCACCGACCGGGTCGCCCAGCTGCCCGAGCCGGCGCCCGCCTTCTCGGCCCAGCGCTAACTAATCGCGCCCAGGTCGCTCGAGAGATCCTCGAGCTCGTGCACGCGATCTTGCACCCCGGTGCCGTTGCTGATCAGCCGGCCGGCGTGCTCGAGATCGTCTGAGCGCCCGACGGTGAGAGCCGCCGTTACGCGGCCGTCCTGCAGGTAGAAGATCGTGAACTCGCCGTCGTCGACCCCGCCGCGGATCACCTCCTGGTCCCACTCGCGAGCGGGTCCGACGTACTCGAGCGACGCCCAGTCGGACAGATCCGAGAAGAAGTACGGCACGACGTCGTGCGGCTGGTCCTTGTCGAGCATGTTGAGCGCCGCGGTCTTGCCCTGGTTGAACGCAACGTCCCAGTGCTCGATCCGGTGCGTGCGGCCGCCGTGCACGACGCTGTCGTACTCGGCGATGTCGCCGGCGGCGAAGATCCCCGGGACCGATGTCTCCAGGCGCGAGTTGACCTTAACGCCGCCCAGCTCGCCGATCTCGAGCCCGGCGGTCCGGGACAGCCTCACGTCGGGTACAGCACCGACGCCGATCACGACCGCGTCCGCCTCGATTCGGCGCCCGCGCTTGGTGACGACGCTGGTGACGCGCCCGTCGGCCCCGTCGAAGCTCTCGAGCTCGTCATCTCCGTACACCTCGATGCCGTGCTCCTCGAGGCGCTGCTGGAAGAAGCGTCCGGCTTGCTCGCCGAAGCCTCGGCTGAGCGCGACCGGCTCGATCATCACGAGCGAGCACGAGCTGCCGAGCTCCGTCAGCGACGCGGCGACCTCGGTCGCGATGTAGGACCCCCCGATCAGGACCACGCGCTTGCCGGCCGCGTCCGCGCGGATCGAGTCGCTGTTGCCAAGTGTGCGCAGGTAGTGGATGCCCTCGAGCTCCGCGCCCGGCACCGAAACGCGGCGGACGCCCGCACCGGTGGCGATCAGCGCCTTCCCGAAGCTGACCTCCTGCCCGTTGGTCAGCGCCACCGTTCGCTCCGCGATGTCGATCGACTTCGCCGACACCCGGGTCAGCGCCTCGATGCTCTGCTCCTCGTACCACTCGGGGGGCCTGAACAGCGTCTCGGCGCGGGACTCCTTTTCCTGGAGGTATCCCTTCGAGGCCGGCGGCCGGTTGTACGGAAGATCGGCCTCTCGACCAATCAGCAAGATCGTTCCGTCCGCGCCCGACTCACGCAGCCAGCGCGCGCAGTTGCCGGCGGCGAGGCCGCCACCGATCAGTGCGTAGTCGACGTGCCGATCCGCCATCACGCGCCGGGGCTCGCGCCGTTCGGGGCGAACTGCGGCGTGATCTCGGCCTCGAGCCCGGGATCCAGGATCAGGAGGACCTGATCGCCCGGCTGGATCACGGAATCGGCCTTTGGCACGAACCCGGCGCCGCCGCGCAGGACTGAGATGATCAGAGACCCGTCGGGCAACTCGACGTCTTGCACCCGCCGCCCGGCCGCCTCGGAGCCCCGGCCGACCTCGAGCTCGATGATCTCCAGGTGCTCCTCCTCGAGCGCCAGCAGCTGCACGAGGCCGTACTCGGGGACCTCGTGCTCGATCAGGCGCAGGATCAGGTCGGTCGCCGACACGGCCGGCTGCACGTCCAGCAGCCGGAAATGCTGCAGATTCCGCGGGTTGTTGACGCGGGCGACGATGCGCTGAACGCCGTACTTCTCCTTGGCCATCTGACAGATCAGGATGTTGTCCTCGTCGTCGCCGGTGACCGCGATCACCAGATCGGCACGCTGGATGCCGGCGCGCTCGAGCACCCACAGCTCGGTGGCGTCGCCGTACTGGACCGCGTGCTCGAGCTCCTCCTCGACGACCCGATACCGGGCGTGGTCAGACTCGACCAGCGTCACCTCGCGCTCCTTGGCGATGAGCTCGCGAGCCAGGTTCCAGCCGACCTTGCCCGCGCCGGCGATGATCACGTACATGTGGTGAGCCTCCGGTTCACGCCAGCACCACCCGCGACGCCTGATCGATCGCGACCTGCGTGGGGCAGATCGTCGACAGGCCCTGCTCGGCGTACCACGCGGCTCGGCCTGGGTCCGCGACCCGGACTACGACGCGCTTGACCTTGAACCGCCGCTGCGCGATCTGCGCGATCACGAGATTCGTGTTGTCGCCGCTCGTGGCGGCCAGGAATACGTCCGCCTGCTCGATGCCGGCCTCGATCAGCCCGTCGATCTCGAGCGCCGTGCTCACCGTGAACCTGCCGCCCGCGTCCTCCCAGGTCGTCAGCTGGTCCTTGTCGAGTCGCTCGTGCGAGAGCGGATCGCTGTCGAGCACCGACACCTCGTGCCCGGCGTCGAGCGCCCGCTTGGCCACCGCGGAGCCGACTCGGCCGGAGCCGACGATCAGGATGAACATGGCCTGCAGAGTAGTCGCATTCGCGTGATGAGCAGCGTAGTACCGATCACGCTAAGAAGTTGTCAATTTGGGCGAATTCGTCCAAGCGGGACGGCGAGCGGTCGGCTCGCCGCACCTCGCGTCTCAGGTGATGATCGGGATGATGAGCAAGGCGACGATATTTGCCACTTTGATCATCGGGTTGATTGCCGGCCCTGCGGTGTCCTTGTAGGGATCGCCGACCGTATCTCCCGTGACCGCCGCGGCGTGGGCCTCGGAGCCCTTCCCGCCGAATGCGCCGTCCTCGATCAGCTTCTTGGCGTTGTCCCACGCGCCACCGCCCGACGTCATCGAGATCGCGACGAACAGGCCGACGACGATCACTCCGATCAGGAGGCCGCCGAGCGCCTCGATGCTGATCAGCCCGACGATGAACGGGATCAGGATCGGGATCAGCGCCGGCAGGATCATCTCGCGCTGCGCGGCCCGGGTCACGAGACCCACCGCGGCGCCGTACTCGGGCTGCTCGGTGCCCTCCATGATCCCCGGCTTCTCGCGGAATTGGCGGCGCACCTCCTCGACGACGGCGCCGCCGGCGCGGCCGACCGCCTCCATCGCCAGCGACGCGAACAGGTAGACCATCATTCCGCCGATCAGCAGCCCGATCAGGACCGCCGGGTTGCCGATCGAGAAGTCCGGGTGCTTGCCGGCGTCCACCACCTCGGTCTCGAACGCGTTGAACAGCACGAGCGCGGCCAGTCCGGCCGAGCCGATCGCGTATCCCTTGGTGACGGCCTTGGTCGTGTTGCCGACCGCGTCGAGCGGGTCGGTGACGTTCCGGACCTCCTCGGGGAGGTTGGCCATCTCCGCGATCCCGCCGGCGTTGTCGGTGATCGGCCCGAACGCGTCGAGCGCGACGATCAGGCCTGTCAGAGAGAGCTGCGCCATCACGGCGACGCCGATGCCGTAGATACCAGTGGTTCCTCCGCCGCCGAGCTTCCAGGCTCCGAGGATTCCGAGCGCAAGCACGATCGCGGGCGGCGCCGTCGACTGGTACCCCTGGGCGAGTCCCTGGATGATGTTCGTCGCGTGGCCGGTCTGCGAGGCCCGCGCGGTGCTTTTCACCGGAGCGAAGCGGGTCGACGTGAAGTAGTCGGTGATCACGAACAGGCACGCGGTAACGCCGATCCCGATCAGCGCGCACAGGTAGTACTTCCACCAGTGCGGAGCGGCGCCGCCACCCGAGCTGAATGTGAGGTCCTTCATCATCCAGTACGTGATCGGGAGGAAGGCGAGCGCGGCGAGCACACCCGATGTGATCAGGCCCTGGTAGAGCGCACGCTCGACGTTGCCGGCGCGTGACTTCACCGCGAACGTGCCGATGATCGAGGCGACGATCGAGACCGCGCCGAGCACGAGCGGATACAGGGCCACGGCCGACTGCTGGCTGAACAGCAGCACGCCGAGCAGCATGACCGCGACCGCGGTGACCGCGTAGGTCTCGAACAGGTCGGCCGCCATCCCGGCGCAGTCGCCGACGTTGTCGCCGACGTTGTCGGCGATCACCGCCGGGTTGCGCGGGTCGTCCTCGGGAATCCCGGCCTCGATCTTGCCGACGAGGTCGGCGCCGACGTCGGCTGCCTTGGTGAAGATGCCGCCGCCGAGCCGGGCAAACACCGAGATCAGCGAGCCGCCGAAGCCGAGCCCGATTAGCGCGTCAACCGCTTCCTTCTCGCTCTCGCCGGCGATCCAGGTGAGGATCCCGTAGTAGCCGGCGACGCCGAGCAGGGCGAGTCCGACGACGAGCAGCCCGGTCACCGCGCCACCGCGGAACGCGACCTCGAGCGCGCGCGAGACGCCGCTGCGCGCGGACTCGGCGACGCGCGCGTTGGCGCGCACCGACACGTTCATCCCGATGTACCCGGCCGACGCCGACAGCACGCCGCCGATCGCGAACCCGATCGCGACGCGGATGTTCTGGATCGGTATCAGGACGATGAACAGGATCACGCCGACCCCGGCGATCGTCGTGTACTGGCGGTTCAGGTACGCGCGCGCCCCCTCTTGCACGGCCGCTGAGATCGCGCGCATGGTCTCGTTGCCGGGCGACAGCGCGAGTAGCGCACGCGAGGTGATGACGCCATACGCGACAGCAGCGCCGGCGCAGATGAGCGCAATGAGCACGCCATGGTGCGTCAGAAAGCTGGACAAGAAGGTCCTCCGAAGAAGGTCTGAGTTAGAGAGAGGGCGCGAGCAAGCGCAGCCAACACAACTGGAAAGGGCCGCCACCCGTGTTGGTCGAGCGGAGGCCCGGAAGGACGCAAGTTTAGCGTGGGGCGGCGCGGAACGTCCGCTTCCGGCCCGCAACTGTCTCGCAGTTGACCTCTTTTTGAGTTACTGGCCGGGCACCCAGAGACGGCCGCTACGTTGGGCGGGACCGGGCTCGCCGGGCTTCGGCGGAGGCTCGGGCGCCGGCTCCGCAGGTCCGCTCGGCGGTCCCTGCTCCGCGCCGGCCGCCGGTGCGTCTCCCTCCGGAGCGCCCGAGGGGGCCGGCTGTCCCCCGATCCTCACGTACGCCATCTGGAGCTGCGAGACCGCGTCGCGGACCGCGCCGACCTGCGCCGGAGCGGCCTGTTCGAGCACCGGCAGCAGCGCGCGCAGGGACTCGATCGCCAGGCGAACCTGCGCCGGGTCGCGTTCGCCCTCGGTCCCCGGGGCGAGGCCAGTACGGCGCATCCCGAGATTCGCGAGCATCGCCACGTTGTCGAGCAGCACGTGCTCGACCCGGAGCCGCCTGAGCTCCGCCTCGTACGCGGCCTGCAGCTCTTCCTCTGACGGTTCTCTCGGCGGGCTGCTCATCGGGTCACCTCCGCTGTGCTCGCAGCATACGTATCCCGAGTCTCCGCCACGACCGCACCGTAGGCCTCGAGGAGGCTCATGCCGGCGTCCGTCATCCTTCGCTGGCGCTGTGCGCCGTTGAGCGAGGGCAATCCGACCTCGATTCCGAGCTCGCCGCGGACTGGCGCTGACCAGCTCAGCAGCCGGTCCACCGCGTCCGATGCCGGGTACGGCTCGGCCCGCTCGAGGTCGAGCAGTTCGCCGTCGAGCCCGTGGCGGATCGCCCGCCACATGTTCTCCTCGATCAGGCGTCGCGGCAGATCCGCGTACGGGATGCCGTCGTCTTGGTCGCGCGCGGCCTGCGCCACGCACGCCACGATCAGCGCTGCCAACGCCTCGGATTCGGTCGCGGTCATCTGGGCGTCGCAGATCCTCACCTCGACCGTGCCGAACGAGAAGTGCGGGCGGATCGACCACCAGACCTGGGTGTATTCGACGATCGAGCGGGTGCTGACGAGGAAGTCGATGTAGTCGGCGAACGCCCGCCATCCGCCAAAGGCGTCGGGAACGCCGCACCGCGGAAAGCTCTTGGTGAAGATCTGCGTGCGCGCGCTGTGCAGGCCGGAGTCACGGCCGTCCAGGAACGGCGAGTTGGCCGAAATCGCCAGCAGCAGCGGTAGCACCGGGCGCAGCCGATCGCACACCAGGACGGCCCGGTCGGCGCCCCGGACGCCGACGTGCACGTGCATCGAGAACGTGTTGTTGCGCCAGGCCACGTACTTGAGGCCATCCTCGACGCGGTGGTAGTGCTCGGTGTCGATGATGTGCTGCTCGCGATAGTCCGCCCAGGGATGCGTGCCCGTGGCACCGAGCGCGATGCCGTGGTCCGCGGCGAGCGCGAACAGCCGCCGGCGCCGGTCGCGTTGCGCGGCAACCGCGGCGACGAAGTCGGCGCCGCGGCCCGACCGGATCTCGATCTCGGAGGAGATCAGCTCGCCGGCGACGGATTCGGCCAGCACGGAGTCGGCCTGCGCGGCATCGCGGAGTTCCTCGAACCGCGGGACGAGGCCGAGCGAGACCGGGTCCAGCACCGCGAACTCCTCCTCCAGGCCGACGGTGAAATCCGTCGAGTCCTCGAAGGCGGCGCACGCCGATTCCAGGTCGAGGCTCACGATCTGAGTGAGTATCAGGTGAGGTAGAAGTAGAGCGCGTAGAGCAAGTCGACGGCCGGGCTTGACGTGTGCACCGTCACCTCCGGTGGTACCTGCAGCAGCGCGTCGGAGTAGTTGAAGATGATCTTCACGCCCGCGTCGACGAGCTCGTCGGCGAGCTTCTGAGCGGCCGGGGACGGCACCGCGAGTACGGCCACGACGATGTCCTCCTCGTCGATCAGCTCCCGCAGATCGGCGTTGTGCCTCACCGCCAGAGAGCCGATCTGCGTTCCCACCTTGCCCTCGTCGACGTCGAAGATCGCGACCACGCGGAAGCCGTGGTCCGCGAAGATGTCCGACGTCGCGATCGCCGTGCCCAGATGGCCAGCGCCGAACAACGCGATGTTGTGCTGGCCCGAGGTCCGCAGGATCTTGCGGATCTGCGTGACCAGCGACTCGACGTTGTAGCCGACGCCGCGCTTTCCGAACTTGCCGAACCCCGACAGATCGCGCCGGATCTGAGTGGAGTTGACGTGGGTGTAGTCCGCCAGCTCCTGGGAGGAGATCGTCTCCTTGCCCATCTTGCGGGCCTGGATCAGCACCTGAAGGTAACGCGACAGCCGCGCCGCGACCCCGAGGGCCAGTTTCTCACCCGGTCGCTCGAGCCCGGGCTGGGCGGTTTCGGAATCAGTCCCGACCGTGTAACTCATCTACCCGTGCACCATATCTAGCCGGCGTTCGAGCTCAGACTCGTTCACGAACAGCTCGAACGCCTCCACACCCTCGATCGTAACGACCGGGATCCGTTCGAGATAGGCCCGCAGCAGTTCCTCGTCGGAATCGATGTCGCGTTCCTCGAGCGTGAACGCGCGCTCACGCCGGACGCGTTCGAGGATCTCACGGGCGTCGTCACACAGACAGCAACCGGCGCGCGAGTACAGGATGACCGTGGTCATCGGGCGATCAGCATCCGCTCGCCGGTCGCGTACACGTCGAGGTCGAGGTAGTCGGGATACGGCAGCGCGCCGGCGAAGCGAGCGGCGCTCGCGATCATCGCGGCGTTGTCGGTGCACAGCTCCCGCGCCGGGACGTGCAGGTCGATTCCGAGCGAGCGCATCCGCTCGCGGACGGGGCCGTTGGCGGCCACGCCGCCGCCGACCGACAGCCGCCCGAGCCCGGTCCGAGTCAGCGCACGCTCGACGCGGATCGCGAGCGACTCGACGATCGCGCGCTGGTAGGAGGCGGCCAGGTCGACCCGCCGGCGCTCGGCCTCTTCCTCGCCGAGGTCACGCACCCGGTACAGCAGAGCGGTCTTCAGGCCCGCGAACGAGAAGTCGAGCCCCGCCAGCTTCTCCGCGGTGGGGAACCGGAACGCCTCCGGATCGCCGTCCCGAGCCAGCCGCTCGAGCGCCGGCCCACCCGGATATCCGAGGCCGAGCAGGCGCGCGCCCTTGTCGAACGCCTCGCCGGCGGCGTCGTCGAGCGTCTGCCCGATCACCTCGTATCCGGGCCCGTGATCGGTCACGCGGGCCAGCAGTGTGTGGCCGCCGCTGGCGATCAGGCTGAGGAACGGCGGCTCGAACGGGGTCGGGCCTAGGAATGCTGCCGCGACGTGTCCGTGCAGATGATCGACGGGCGCCAGTGGCAGCTCGTGCGCGGCGGCGAGGCCCTTCGCGGTCGCCACGCCGACGAGCAGCGCGGCCACCAGCCCCGGCCCGCGGGTGACCGCGACCATCTCGACGTCGGGGAGCGACGTGCCGGCACGCGCGAGCGCGTCGTCGACCACGTCGCCGATCAGCTCGAGGTGGTGGCGC
>Ga0335073_10001703_pt1 | contig 29584 bp, 23 predicted proteins | sample Lox_Sample_22_FD_207093 | JGI IMG/M metagenome (GOLD analysis project Ga0335073, IMG submission 207093) | Soil microbial communities from Loxahatchee National Wildlife Refuge, Florida, United States - Lox_Sample_2.2 | ecosystem: Environmental > Terrestrial > Soil > Wetlands | place: USA... | reverse complement strand
GCGGTCACGCACCAGGTGAGGTGGTCATGGATCGGAGTCATCTGGCCGGGCAGCCACACCATGACCGCGACGGAGAACGAGCCGTCTGGCTCGGCGTGCACGAGGTGTGTCTGGTATCCCGACGGGTCGCCCGCGAGTTGTTCGGGAGTGAGCAGGTGAGGGCCTGGCAGGTGGTGCCGGAGCACGGCGGCGACGCGGTCCGCGGTGCCCTGCCACGAACATCGGGTGCGCACTTCACGGCGGATCGAGGCGACGAGAAACGCCGGGCACGTGCCCACGACGTGCGGCAGGGCGGTCCCGGCGGCAGCTGGACCGATCGCTGAGGCGGTTGATCGAGACATAGCACCTCCTCGAATGCTGCCGTCCCGTCAGCGACGGCTTCCGGGATCCCCACGGTAACAACTGGCCCGGCATCAGCACTAATGCCAGATCGCCGCGCTACTCATAGGCCGTGTCGATGTGTGGTTCGGGGGTGCGGCCGATCGCGGGCAGAGCGGGATGCGGGGCGGAGCGGGATGCGGGCGGTGGCGGTGGGCGGAACGGGATGCGGGGCGGGGTGGGGCGCTGGGTGGGATGTGGTGCTGCGACGGGGGTGCGCGGATGGCGGGACAACGTGGTAGCGGGCGGGACAGCGGATTCAACAAGGATTAACAGGGATCATGTTGGAATGCGATCCCAAACGGGCGCGAGAAGAATAGCCCGCCCTTACTTTGCCTCGGTGGAATGACGTCCTAATTCCCTCGCAACATGGACATCGAGAACGTCAAATATTAACGCTCAGAAACATATCGCGGGGATTTCCATAACGTTTGTCGCACGATTGTCACTCTCTGCTCCACATGACGACTTCCGACCCTTAGAGTCCGTCTGGCAATCAAAAGTGGAGAAAGTGAGGTTGCCATGACTCAGTTTCCAGAATCGAACACCGCGGGCGGGGAGCAGGGATACCAGCAGATGCCGGCCGGCCAGGCCTACCCGCAGCCGATGGCCCCTGGCGGTGCCGTCGCGCCCGGAATGCCGCTCGTGCAGATTCCGCCGGGTATGTACTTCGACCAACTGTCCGGTCTCGTCCTACCCGAGGGCACGCAGCTCGCGACGCCCGGCCGCCGTATCGGGGCGTATTTCCTGGCAATCCTGCTCGCCATCGTGACCCTGGGCATCGGTTATCTGATCTGGGGTGCCATCGCATGGGCTAAGGGCCAGACGCCAGGACAGCAGGTCCTCTCTATGCAAACGTGGAAACAGCAGACCAACGCGAACGCAACGTGGGGGACTATGTTCCTGCGTGAGCTTTCTTACGTCATTCTGGGCTGGGTTCCGTTCGCGCAGATCGTCTCGTTCGTGCTCATGATCGTGAACAAGGACCACAAGGGACTGCACGACCACATTGCCGGAACGATCGTGCTGTACGACCCGAACAAGGTCCTCAAGCCGGTTCAGGCCGCGTAAGGGGCCGTCGGCGGCAACAGAGCAGCGACGGGCGCCCGGCCGCGGGATTGGCTGCCCAGCCCGTCGCTGACTATTCGCTGATGGTTCCCGCCCCCGGGCGGGCCGCCCGGGGAAGGTCAGTCGGTAAGACCCGTGTAGGCCACCACGCCGCGGCGCATCGCGTCGATGGCCGCGCGGGCGGTGGCCGCCACGCCGCGGTCGCGCGGGCGGTCGCCGCCGCCCGGCTCGCCGCCGTGGGATTCGGCGCCGCGCGTGCCGTGGGATTCGGCACCGCGGGTGTCCTGGGATTCGGCGCCGTCGGGCTCGCCGCTGTGGGGCTCGCCGTCGTGAAGCTCGCTTGGGTGGGGATCGCCGCCGTCGGGGTTGCCGGCGTTCAGGGTGGCAGTGGCGTGGCCGATCGTGGCTTGGTCGGCGGCTTCGGCGATCTGGTCGAGGAGATCTATCAGCTGCTTGGTCGACCGGACGAAGTCGCCCGGTGTTAGGCCCGGCACCGAGTCGAGGACGTCTTCCAGCTTGGCGCCCCGCACCCACCGGTAGGCCGCCCACACGAAGCCCGGGTCTGGTTCGCGCAAGAACGAAAGACCGCTGCGCTTTTCCAGCTGGTCGAGTTCGCCCCACGTCCTGATCATCGCGGCGAGCACGTCACGGACCGGCCCCTTCGGCAGCCGGGCGGGCGGCTCGTCGTCGGCGGCCTGGCGCGACTCGAACGTCAGCACCGAGACGCAGGCCGCCAGCTCAGCGGGGTTCAGCCCCTCCCACAAGCCGTGCCGCAGGCATTCGGCCGCGAGCAGGTCGAGTTCTGAGTACAAGCGGGTCAGCCGCCTGCCGTCGGGGGTGACGGTGTCGCCGTCCAGGTAGCCCAGCTCCTCCAGGACCGCGCAGACCTTGCCGAACGTGCGCGCGATCACGTGCGAACGGCTGCCGATCTGCCGTTCCAGGTCGGCGACCTCCTGGCACTGCCGGAAGTACCGTTCGGCGTACCTGGCGTGCTGATCCCGGTCCGGGCACGCGTGAGACGGATGACGGCGCAGCTTGCGCCGCAGTTCGGCGATGTCGCCGCTGCCGCCGTTGGCGCCGCCGTTGCCGCCGCGACCATTGCCGCCGCGCCGGGCGGGACCGCGGCCGTCCGCACTGGCGCCATCATCGGCGTCATCGAAGCCCCAGTCGTCGTCCCGCGTCCCCTGGCGGCCGTTGCTCGCCTCGCCTCGGTCGCGGCCGCGACCGCCGCGGTCACCGCGGTCGCCGAGGCCGCGCTCGGCCAGCTTGCTGCGCATCGAGGAGACCAGATCGCGACGGTGCCTGGGCGAGCGCTCGCTGAAGTGGGCCGGCACGCGGACCCGCTCGACCGGTTCGGCCGGCACCGGGAAGTCGGCCGCCGACAGTTGCTTGAGCTGCCCCTGCGCGGTCAGGACGAGCGGGCCGTCGGCGCGGGCCTGATGGGAGAAGTCGCCGGCGGCCGGCGGCGGCGCGAGGACGACCGCCATCCCCTGCCGCCGTCCTGAGGGCACCCTGATGATGTCGCCGCGGCGCAGCCTGGCCAGCGCGCGGAGCGCCTCCGCGCGCTGCGCGGAGGCGCGGGTCCTGGAGGCGCCGCGTTCAGCGTCCGTGAGCTGGCGCCGAATCCCGGCGTACTCCATGTAGTCGCCGCGGTCGCAGGTCATCGCCTGCGCGAGCTCGTCCGTCAGCGTCTGGACCCGGCGCAGCCTCCTGGCCAGCCCGATCACGCCGCGGTCGGCCTGGAACTGCGCGAACGACGACTCGAGCAACGTGGCCGCGCGTGCGCGGCCGGCGCGTGCCGTCAGGTTCACGGCCATGTTGTAGGAGGGCCGGAAGCTGGAGTTCAGCGGGTAGGTACGGGTGCCCGCGAGCCCGGCCACGGCTCCGGGGTCGATGCCCGGCTGCCACAGCACGACGGCGTGCCCCTCGACGTCGATGCCGCGGCGCCCGGCCCGGCCGGTCAGCTGGGTGTACTCTCCCGGCGTGAGCGCGACGTGCGCCTCGCCGTTCCACTTGTCAAGCCGCTCGATTACCACGGTCCGCGCGGGCATGTTCACGCCGAGGGCGAGCGTCTCTGTCGCGAAGACCGCCCGGACCATCCCGGCGGCGAACAGCTCCTCAACGACTTCCTTGAACGCGGGGAGCATCCCGGCGTGGTGCGCCGCGATCCCCCGGCGCAGCCCGGTCACCCAGTCGTGGTACCCGAGGACCACGAGGTCCTCCTCCGGGATGTCGGCGGTGCGCTTCGCCGCGACCGCCTCGATCGCCGCGGCCTCGTCGGGCGTGGTCAGCCGCAGGCCGGCGGCCAGGCATTCCTGCACGGCGGCGTCGCAGCCCGCGCGGCTGAAGATGAACGTGATCGCGGGCAGCAGTCCGGCGGCGTCCAGCCGGTCGATGATCTCCGGCCGGTACGGCGGCGCCGGGCGCCGGGGGCGGTGCCCGCCACGGCCCGGCCGGGACGAGGGCGACCTGATAGCGTCCCGCTGCGCGAACCGGATCAGTTCCGGGTTGACCTGGTGGTGCTCGTCGTCGGTGAACAGGTCGTACAGCCGACGCCCGGCCAGCATGTGCTGCCACAGCGGCACCGGCCGGTGCTCGTCGACGATGATCTCGGTGTCGCCGCGGACCTGGGCCAGCCATTCACCGAACTCCTCGGCGTTGCTCACCGTCGCGGACAGCGCCACCACCCGCACCGACTCCGGCAAGTGGATGATCACTTCTTCCCAGACGGCCCCGCGGGACCGGTCCGCCAGGTAATGCACCTCATCGAGCACCACGTAGCCGAGGTTGCGCAACGCGGGCGACCCGGCGTAGAGCATGTTGCGCAGGACCTCGGTGGTCATCACCACGACAGGGGCGTTGCCGTTGACACTGTTGTCCCCGGTGAGCAGCCCAACCGTGTCGGCGTCGTATCTGCGCACCAGGTCGTTGTACTTCTGGTTGGACAGCGCCTTGATCGGCGTGGTGTAGAAGCACTTGCGGCCCTGCGCCAGCGCCAGGTGTACCGCGTACTCCCCCACGACCGTCTTGCCCGACCCCGTCGGCGCGGCCACGAGCACCCCGTCCCCGGCGGTCAACGCGCCGCAGGCGGCCACCTGGAACTGGTCGAAGTCGAAGTGGTAAAGCTCGCGGAACGACATGAACTCCGGGGCCGCCTGCCGCTCGCGAAACCGCACGTACCGCTCGGCCGGAGTTACCGCCGGTCTGCTCATGGCTCCAAGGGTAGGGGACGGATCGTGCCCCGGCGTCAGTTCAGGGAGCTGTCCACGTCGACAGGCGTGGACGGCTCCACTGGCGCGAGCTGATCGTCAGCCAGATTCTCGTAAGGCGACGGGTGCAGCCGGGCGTAGCGCTTGTCGTTGAAGTAGATGAGGATCTCGGCCGCCTCGACAAGCACTACGACGATTCCACCGAGCAGGAGCATCGTCATCGGATCCGGGCTCGGCGACGCGATGCCCGCGAACACGAAGATCAGGAAGATGATCATCCTGCGCCACTTCCTGAACCGCTCGTGGGTAATGACCCGGGCGAGGTTCAGCATCACCAGGAACAGCGGCACCTCGAAGCACAGCCCGAATCCGATGATCATCGCGAGCCAGTAGCCGAAATAGGTATCGGCGGTGTACAGCGTGGCCGTGCCGGGCGCCGCCATGCTCATGAGGAACCGCAGCCCGCGGTCCATCGCCAGGTAGGCGAAGAAGCAGCCCAGGGCGAACAGCGGGATCGCGGCACCGAGAAACATGTAGGTCCAGCGCTTCTCCTTGCGGTAAAGCCCCGGAGCGATGAACGCCCACAGCTGATACAGCCAGATGGGGCTGACGAGGATGGCGCCGGCGAAGATCGCGATCTTCACCTTGAAGTAGAAGGGGTCGAGCACACCAAAGAACGCTAGGTAGCGCCCTGTCACGCCAACCTCGCAGTGCCCGACCGCATGGCAGAAGGGCACCTGCATGAAGTTCCAGATCCGGTCGTAGAAGACCCAGCCCACGATCGCGCCCGCGATGACCGCGAGAGCGATCTTAACGATCCGGTTACGCAGTTCGCGCAGGTGTTCCATGAGGGGCATCCGCCCCTCCGGGTTCTGCCGGCGCTTCGCGCGCGCGTACTGCTCGCCCACGATGCGCGCGCCCGTCAGCGCGCTGGGCACCTTCGCCATGACCGTTAAGCCCCTTCCGGGATGCCCCCCGGGTTAGCGGGTCTGCTGGCCGTCCGTCGCGGACGTGCCCTTACCGACCGTCTGCTGGAGGCTGTTGAGCTGCTCCTGCAGCGCGGCCAGCTGCGCCTGCGGGTCGGCGGCGGGCGCCGGCGTCGGCAGCTGGGCGGGGGCCGCGGGGGCGGCCTGGAACGGGGCAGCCTGGAACGGCGTGCTGGCCGGGTTGGCCGGCTCGTCTTCGTGCAGGCCCTGGACCTCGGTCTTCAGGATGCGCATCGACCTACCCAGGGAGCGTGCCGCATCGGGTAGCTTGCGCGACCCGAACAGCACGATGATCACGACCGCGACGATCAGGATCTTCCACGGGCTGTCGAACAGGTCACCAATCATTTGCGTCCTTGCGTAACAGGGGACGAGTCCCGCACGATGAGACTCTTTTCGTGAACGAGTCTACACGTCATTCGAGGCCCGGCCAGGTCCGGATTGGAGCGATCCGCGGTCCGGGCAAGCCGTGGCCGTGTGCGCGCGGGCGCCCGCTAGCGCAGGTGGGCGAGCAGGTTCTCGTCCCACACCATGATCGTGTACCCCTTGTACCGGTAGGTCCGCGCCGGCTGTCCGAACGTCGCCACGACCGCGCTCTGCGGTACCCGGTAAGCCCCCGCGGTGGTCAGCACCACGAAGTTCGCCCGCTCCGTCCGCGGGTCGTACCAGGTGCTCTGCGCCTCCCACTTGCGCGGCGCGAGCCGGCCGCCGGTCCACGTCACCGGCCGCAGGCGAAGCGTCCCGCCGCTTTCCGCCGTCACGATGTTCGCCGACGAGTACCCGCTCAAGCCAGACGTCAGATGGTGCGCGTCCAGCCAGGTCGCCAGGTTCGAGTACTGAGCCGCCTGGGCGGGCTGCGCCGCCCCGTACCCGAGGATGGCCGCGTAGCCGGCCAGCACGACCCCGAGCACCAGAACCGCCCGCGCCGCCAGTATCCGCGTCCCGAGCAGCCGGCCGGCCAGCACGGCGCCGAACGGCAGCACCGCGGCGATCTCCCTGGTACTGAGAATGTTGACCGCCGGCACGATCGCCACGTAGGCGGCCACGTTCAGGACAATCGCCGTCACAAGCAGGGACTCGACGAGGGCGTCCTGGCGGATAAACCGTCGCACCGCCTCGCAAAAGCCCCATGCGACCAGCGCCACGCCGAGGAGGTGGGCGACCGCGAAGACGACGGCACGCCCGGAGCCGGCGTCGAAGAAGTCGGCGCCGAAAAGCTCGAGCAGGCCCTGGCCGGTGAGCTTGAGGTTGTGCGCGAGCTCGCCGCCGGCGACGAGCTTGGTCCGCAGCGCCTGCACCTGCCAGCCGCCGAGGGCCCTGATCACGGCGACGCCGGCGAGCCCGGCCGGGACGGAGAGGATCCCCGCCGCCGCCAGCGACAGCTCATACCATTGCGCGCGCAGGGTCTCCCCGCGCGTAACGACGCCTCGGTATGCCCGGATCACGCAGACGAGAACCAGCGGTATCGCGCCGATGACGACCACGAGCTCGTCCGCGACGACGACCCAGGCGAGCACGAGCCCGGTGAGAACCGGGACGTACCACCGGCGGCCGGCGAGGTCGATCAGCAGCAGCACGAGCAGCACGGGGACGGCCGTCCCCGTGTGGTCGGGTGACAACAGCAGTGTCCAGCTGGCGGCCCCGAGTTGGGGCGCCAGCATTATCCCGACGGCGAGCAGCGCGCGCACCAGCCCCGCCGCGCCACGCGCGCGGCCTCTGGCGAGGAACGCGGCAAGCAGCACGAGCAGCGTGTAGGTCATCGCGCCACCCACGTGCGCCACGTCGGCGGACAGGCCGCGGACGGACTCGATCGCCGCGTACTGCGGCAGCTCCGTCGTGTAGAAGGTCACGTCAGCGAGCCACCAGCCGCGCAGCGCCACGTTCCCGTGGAGCATGTCCCAGGCCTGCAGCGACACCGACGCGCCGTCCGAGCCGACCGGGATCGTGCGCGACTGCAGCAGGTAGCACGTGAACAGGACGACCGCCGCCGCGACGGTGCCGACCGCCCAGGCCGCCCTGGTGCGGGCCTGACCGCGCGCCAGACCGGCGGCCTGCTGGCCGCCTGCCTGCACTGCGTCCGTCGTCGTCGTGCTCACCTCGGTCGATCCGGCCTCGAGGCGGCTAGGCCGGGCCCGCGGCGGACACGCCGCTGATGGGCCGCACGTGCCCGGGGAACGTCCGGCCACCCAGCTTGGTCAGCAGGTTGTAGTCGTAGACCATGATCACGAACTGCCCCACCTGGTACTCGTGGGCAGGGCGGCCGAACCGCTTGCGCACCGTCGCGGTGCTCAGGCCGCCCTCGGACCCGCTCGGGTGGGCCCCCGCGATGACGAAATTCGCCTGGCGGGGCGGCACATACCAGCTGATCGACGACTCCCAGGGCCGGACCGCGGTGGCCTGCGCTGTGATCGGCGCGACGAGCACCTTGCCCCCGCTGGTCACCGTGGTGCTGTTGGATTGCCAGTACGCGGCCAGGCCCTCGGTGTAGTCGTGGGCCACCAGCCAGTTCGCCAGCGACTGGTAGGGCGGCGCCAGCGGCGCCCAGGTGGCGGCGTAGCACAGCGCCGCCAGCGAGCAGGCCAGCCACGCCGCGAGCAGCGGCGCGACCACGCGTGCTGGCCGCCAGCGAGCCGGCGCGAGTCCTACGAGCCACGGGAGCGTCCGGCCGGCCAGCACCGCGCCGAACGGCAGCAGGATGGCCACCTCGTGGGCGTGCGCGAGCGAGGGCAGTTCGGTGCCGAGGATGCCCGCCGCCAGCGTGGCCCCGATGCCCACGACGAGGATCTGGGACACCCGGTCCGTCCACTTGGTGAAGAAGATCGCGATGCCGATGGCCAGGCCGCAGGCCGCCAGCGCCAGCCCGATCAGGTGGAAGGGCGCGATGATGTTGAGGTAATGGCGCCCGCCCTGGTTGTTCGCGCCGAACAGCAGCAAGAGCGTCTGCCCCATCACCTTGGCGTTCGACGGGATTATCGAGTGCGGCGCGAGCAACTGCTCCGGCAGCGGGTGCAGCTGGAAGCCGCCGAGGGCGCGCACCGCGCGCTCGGCGATCTTGGCCGCCTCGATCGAGAGCCCAGCCGCCACCAGGAGCAGGCCGTCATACCGGAACTCGGCCAGGGGGCGGCGCCGTATCGCCAGCACGAGCATCCGGACCACGGCGACAGCGACGATCGGCGCGGTCACCGCGATGAGGCTGAGCTGGTCGCCGACCTGGATCCAGGCGAGCAGCGCGAAGACGGCGACAGGGACGTACCACCGCTCCGCCGCGCGGTCGAGGATCAGCAGCGTGAGCAGGACCGGCACCGCGGTGCCGGCGTGGTCGGGGTTCTCGAGCAGGACCGGGGTGCCGCCGATGATCGCCGGGGCGAGCATGATCCCGCCCGCGAGCAACGCCCGGACGAGGCCCGCCCGGCCCCGCACCCGGCCGCGGGCCAGCAGCGCGCCGAGCAGCACGATGAGCGTGTAGGTGAGCGCGCCGCCGATGTGCACCACGTCCGGCCGCAGCCCGCGGAACAGCTCGATGGCCACGTACTCGGGAATCTCGGTGGTGTAGAAGGACACGTCGGCGGTCCACCAGCCGCGCAGCAGCAGGTTCCCGTGCAGCATCGACTGCGCCTGCAGCATGACCGAGGCGCCGTCGGCGTTGAACGGCGCGACCCGCGACTGGCGCAGGTACAGGGAGAACAGTCCGATTCCGACGAGTAGCAGGCCTGCGAACCACGCCATCCTTGGCGACCGGAGAACGGACCACCGCGTCGCGATCCGGCCAGCCCCGGCCTGGGCGGGACTTTCGGCGGTTGCCGGTGCCGCGACGTCAGAGCGGCCGTCGGGGGCGCCCGACCGCTGGTCACTGTTAATCCGATGCACTCAGCACCATCCTGCTCGCGCCAGTTCTGTTCACGTCCCCGGCGTCTCCGGCCTGCCGGACACGGGCCACAGTACCCGGCGCAGGAGATTGGAGACCGCGACGACGAAGTTCGCGGTAGAGACTGCGGGATCGTACCACGCTGCCCGCGTACGCCCGTGCGTGTGCGCACGGTGGCGCCTGAAGAGGGGGCGCTGCGCGATAGCATTTGGCTGATCCGCAAAGACCGTGCATCTCCCTACTCCTAGGTCGGTAACTTTCTACCCATGTCAGCCAACGTGCCATCCGCAGCGCAAGTCGACCGCCCCGGACGCCAGGGCCGCCCTGAGGCAGCCGGCATCAACTTCGAGCGGCTCTACGAGTACCGGTTCCGCGATGTCGACCAGGCCGCCAGGGAGACGGTGTGGCGGGAGATCGCCCGCTTCATCCATGACCGCATGGGCGCCCCGGCACGTGTCCTCGACCCGGCCGCCGGCCGCGGCGAGTTCATCGCGGCGGTGCCTGCTGGCGAGCGGTGGGGGGTCGACCTGGTCAGCCACGGCGACGCCGAACTGGCCGGGGTCAAGATGATCATCGCGGACATCATGGACGCTGACCTGCCCGACGGCTATTTCGACGGCGTGTTCCTTTCGAACTTCCTCGAGCACCTGGCGGACCAGAACGCGGTCGCCGACGTGCTCGCGAGGCTGTCGCGGGCCATGCAGCCCGGCGGCCGGATCGCGATCATCGGCCCGAACTTCAAGTACTGCGCGAAGGAGTACTTCGACTGCGCGGACCACACGGTGATCTTGTCGCACGTCGCGGTCGCGGAGCACCTGTACGCCGCGGGGTTCGAGGTGACCGAGGTGCACCCCAAGTTCCTGCCGTACTCGTTCCGCGGCCTGCTGCCGCCATCGGCGAAGATGACCAGCCTCTTCATGCGCATGCCGCTGGCCTGGAAGCTGCTCGGCAAGCAGTTCCTGGTCATCGGCCGCAAGCCGGCCTAGGAACCGACCAGCCAAGGAACCGCCGGCTTAGGACCCGAACGCCCCCTCCACCTGCAGGAGCGTGAGCGGGCGCACCTGGAGCAGCAGGTTCTTGTTCCAGACCATGATGACGTAGGGCCCGTACTGGTATTCCTGGTCCGGCTTGCCGAAGACATGCTGGACGGAACTCTCGCTGTACGCGAAGGCGTTTCCTGTGTTACCGGGCAGCGCGACGACGAAGTTGGCGTACGTCTGCGCGGGGTCGTACCACGAACTATCGGTCACCCACGGGCGGGGGTACCGGCCGGATCCCGACACGGCCGCCACCCGGGCCTTGCCGCCGCTGGCCAGCGTCGTGCTGTTCGCCGCCCAGTACCTGCCGAGCCCGTTGGTCAAGTGGTGGGCCACCAGCCAGTCGGCCAGGCCCTGGGTCTGGGCCCGCGCAGGGGACCAGGACGCGCCGTAGCCGAGGGCGGCCAGGTAGCAGGCCAGCACGACGCCGAGCACCGGCAGCAGCGTGATCTTGGGCAGTCGGTGACGCAGCACCCACGGACCGATCGTCCGGCCGGCCAGCACCGCGCCGAACGGCGCGGCGATGGCGATCTCGTGCGCGCCCGCGATCGCGATCATCTTGGTCCCGATGCTCCCCGCCACCAGCGTGACCACCGCGGCGACGGTCAGGATCTGTGTCACCCGGTCGGCGCCGCGAACGAGCCCCACGATGCCGGCCGCCATCCCGGCGAAGGCAAGCGCGAGCCCGGCGAAGTGCAGGTACGCGATCGCGGCCCTGATGGCGCTCGGCTGCTCGTAGAAGTCGGCCCCGAACAGGATCAGGAGGTTCTCCCCGGTCGCCCGGATCTGCCCGGCCCAGTCGGCGTACGGGGTCAGCTTGGCCACGGTCTGCAGCGAGTGCGTGGTGAAGCCGCCATGCGCGCGGATGGCCGACACGATGAGGTGGGTCAGCTCGTAGGAGGCCGCCGCCGCCACGCCGAGCATGACGTCGTACCAGGCGATCCGGCGCCGCAGCAGCCCGACCACCGCCGCCCGCGCCAGGCAGACCAGCGCGATCGGCACGGCGGCGGCGAACGTCGCGATCGGGTCGTCGAGCTGCGCCCAGATCAGCAGCGCGCACACCGCGAGCGCCGCCCACCAGCGCTCTCGCGCGCGGTCCATGAGCAGCAGCGCGAGCAGGATCGGCACCGCGACGCCTGTGTGGTCGGGCGACAGGATGAGGACACGGGTCCCGAGGGCCAGGACCGGCGCCACCAAGACGCCGGCGGCGATCAGCGCCCGCGTGAGCCCCTCGGCGCCGCGGGCTTTGCTCCTGGCGAGCAGCGCGGACGTCAGCACGAGCAGCATGTAGATCAAGGCGGCGGCGATATGCACCACGTCCGCGTTCAGCCCGTGCACGGCCTCGACGAGGGCGTCGACCGGAGTCTCAAACGCGTAGAAGCTCACGTCCGCCAGCCACCAGCCGGACAGCAGCACGTTCCCGTGCAGCATGGCCCAGCCTTGCAGGGCGATTCCCGAGCCGTCCGCGTTCACCGACGACGTCTGCGACAGCCGCAGGTAGCACCAGAAGAGCAGGACGGCGGCGGCCGCCGGCCCGCCCCCCCACGCCAGGAAGGGCCTGGCCGCTCGCCAGCCGCCAGACCGCCCCGCTCGCCCCTCATCCAGCGCGGGCACGTCCGCTTGTCCACGCACGCTCTTCAGCACGCCTAAAGGGTAGTGGCCGAAGGGAATCCTCCGGTCACTCGGTATGGTTTCGTGAACTACGCGGTGGTTTGCTCAGTCGTAGAGCGCCAGCGCGGCCGCCGCGTCCGCGCGTACCGCCTCGGCCACCGCCGGGGGCGCCACGACCCGGGCGTCCTCGCCGTACCGCAGCGCCAGCCGCCGCACCCACCGGGTGTCCGGGGTGCGCAGCACGACGGACAGCCGGCCGTCGCCCAGCTCGGCGACCGACTCGCACGGGTAGTACTCGGCCAGCCAGCGGCCGTTGGCCGACAGCTCGAGCTCCACTGCCTCGTCCGATACCGACGGCCGGAACAGCCCCTGGTCGACGTCGCGCTGCTCGGCATCGGCAGGCACCTGCGCCGCGACGTCGAGCACCTCCAGGTCGAGCACGCGGTCGAGGCGGAACAGCCGGACGCCTTCGGCGCGCAGGCACCAGCCTTCGAGATACGTGCGTCCCTCCGCGACGAGGAGCCGCATGGGGTCCACGTCCCGCTCGGTCGCCTCGTCCCGGCCGGGCACGTAGTAGCGCAGGTGCACCCGCCGCCCGTCGTCCAGAGCAGCTCGGAGCCTGGCAGCTACCCCGTGCCCGTTCGGAGGATCGAAAATCTGGACCGCGACCTGCGCGCTGGCTCCGGCGGCGGCGCCCGCTGCGGCCTCGAGCTTGGCGATCAGCCGGACGACCGCGGAACCGCTGCCGGGTACCTCGGCCAGCATGCGCAGCGCGACGAGCAGCGCGCTCGCCTCGTCGGCGGCCAGGCGCAGCGGGCGGGCGATCGACTCGGCCTGGCTGACCACGATCTCGCCGCCCTCATAGGACAGGTCGATCGGGCAGTACGGCTCCGGCGCCTTCAGCTCCACGCACCAGACGAGGTTCAGGTCGTCGACAAGCTCGCGCTCCGACATCCCGAACGCGGTGGCCGTCTCGGCGAGCCCGACCACCTTGCGGCTGACAACGTAGGGCACGAGCGCCAGCAGCCGGCGCAGCCGCTCGGCCGACGTGACCATCCGGGCTTGCTGGGTCACGCGAGCACCCCCTTCAGGCGCCGGATGACCGCCTCGCGCAGGTCGGGCGGGCCCACCACCATCACGTCCGCGCCGAACGAGGCCAGGTGGTCGGCGTACCAGGGCACATCGGCGAACTCGACGGTCACCCGGTCCCAGCCGTCGTCGGCCGGGACGACCGCCTTCGCGTAGCGGCGCAGGCCGTGGCCCGCGCCTACGCGGATGTTGAGCACGGCCTCGTGATCCCGCGGCGGCGACACGTCCCAGTCTTTGACCAGTGCCCGCACGTCGGCGTCTTGCGGCACGGTCACGCTGCCCGCCGGGCCCGCCATTTTCACGGGTCCCTCGATGCGGCTCAGCCGGAACACCCGGGTGGCGTTCCTGGCGCGGTCATGGCCGGCCACGTACCAGCGGCCGCGGTAGTTGACGACGCCCCACGGCTCGAGCTCGCGCTTCGTCGCGTCGCTGCGGCCCGGTGCCTTGTGATTGAACGTGACCGGCCGCCGGTCGCGGACCGCCTCCCACAGCGGGCCGAACGCGGGTTCCGCCGTCGCCAGCCTGGGCTCTATCCCTGGCCGGGGCTGCTGGTCGTCGTCCAGGCCTGGTGCCCCCGCCGCTTTGAGCTTGAGGAGGGCGCCCGCGGCGGCGCCGGCCAGTTCGGCGCTTTGCCAGACGCGCGCGGCGATGCCGAGCACCGCCGCCTCGTCGGCCTCGAGACGGATCTCGGGCAGCTCGTAGTCCTGCTTTTTGATCCGGTACCCGGTCTCTTCGTCGAACGGGTTGTTCTGGCCGGTTTCCAGCGGGATCCCGAGGTCACGCAGCTCCTCTTTATCCCGCTCGAACATCCGCTTGAACGCGTCGTACTGCTCGGGGTAGCCGTGCACCGCGTCGCGGATCTCCTCGGCGGTCAGGTACCGCCGCGTGGACAGCAGCAGGACGACGATGGACAGGAGCCGTTCGGTCCTGCGCTTGGACATCGGTGCCCTCCCGCGGTCGCCAGGGGTTGTGTGCGGGCTTTGCCTCTAGTGTGCCGTCAGTCTGCCATTAGTCTGCCGTCGTGATCAGATGGCGGAGCGGAACAGTCACGGCATTGCGAAGCGAATGGCCCGGAGCAGCCGAGATTATGGTAACCGTGGACGGCGCGCAGTGCCGGGCGCTGGCGTACCCGGCGCTCGTCGGCTCGCCGCGGGTCGGCGATCGGGTGCTCCTGAACGTGACGGCGCTTGAGCTGGGACTTGGCACCGGGGGCTACGCGCTCGTGGTGGCGATCCCGGACCGGCTGCCGGCCGATCCGCAGCTGCCCGGGCATGTGGTCAAATGCCGGTATTCGCCGTTGCAGGCGACCGTCGCCAGCGTGGACGAGCAGGGATCGCCCTACCATGAGCTGCTGAGTTCGGCTGACTCGGTCGACGGGATGCCTGTGGTGGTGGCCGACCTGCACTCCGCTCTCCCGGCCGTGCTGGCCGGGCTCTTCGTGTCATTCCGAACGGCCGGGGCTGGCTTCCCGCGCGTCGCCTATGTCATGCAGGATGGCGGGGCGCTGCCTGCGTGGTTCTCGCGGACGGCCGCGGGGCTGCGCGCGGCCGGGTGGCTGGCCGCCACGGTGACCGTCGGCCAGTCGTTCGGCGGTGACCTGGAGGCGGTGACCGTGCACACCGGCCTGCTGGCCGCCCGGCATGTCGTTGGCGCGGACGTGGCGATCGTCGCGCAAGGGCCGGGCAACCTCGGCACCGGGACGGCGTGGGGGTTTTCCGGAGTCGCCGCCGGGGAGGCGGTCAACGCCGTGGCCGCCCTTTCCGGCCGGCCGGTGGCGTCGCTGCGGGTGTCAGGCGCCGACCCGCGGGAACGACACGCCGGGGTGTCGCACCACAGCCTGACGGCGTACGGACGGGTGGCGCTCGCGCCGGCCGACGTCGTCGTGCCCGCGCTGCCTGAGCCGCTCGGATCGCTCGTGGTCAGCGCGGTCGCGCCGCTCGCGGCCCGGCACCGGCTTGTGACGGTTCCCGTGGACGGCCTTGCGGAGGCCTTGGGCGGCTGCCCGGTGCCCTTGTCGACGATGGGCCGCGGGCTTGACGCCGACCTCGCGTACTTCCTGGCCGCCGCCGCGGCCGGCCGGCACGCGGCCAGCCTGCTCGCGATACCGGCCTTACGGCGCTTGTGTCACGGCGCCTGCGTCACGGCGCCTGCGTCACGGCGGCGGCTGTGCGCCGCGCTTGGACATAGATCGTGCCGCCGGACCGTGCGGCCACCTCGATGGCGGTGCCGACCAGGGCCGCAGGGAGCGCGGCCGCGGCCGCCGCGAGGGTATACGCCCGGAAGAGCGCGCCTTGCGCGGCCTGGCGCGCCTCGGTGCGCCTGATCGCGTCGTACAGATCGGGATGCCCGGGAAGCTGGACGACAAGTCCGTGCAGCCAGCCGAAAAGCACCTGGCCGCCGCGCAGGTAGCTCACTTTCTCGATCCGGAATCCCAGGTCCTCGATCTGGGACAGCAGCGCCGGTGGCGTGATGTGGACGAGGTGCCGCGGCAGGTCGAGCGCGAGCCAGCGGTCGCCGAACACCCGGGCCTGCATGCTCGTCGCGTTGGGCACGGCGACGATGAGCATCCCGCCGGGTACCACGACGTCCGCCGCGTGCCGCAGCGCGCGGACAGGCCGGCGCAGGTGCTCGAGCGAATGCCAGAAGACGACCGCGGACCACGCGCCGGTCATCTCCTCGAACTCGGCCGCGCGTATGTGGGGGTGGTCTCCCGACGCGTACGGGTCGACGCCGACGGCCTCCCGGCCGTGCCGCCTGAAGGCGTCGACGAGCGTCCCGTCGCCCGCCCCGACATCGAGGATCGGCCCCTGGGGCAAGACGCGCTGCAGACGGGTGGCCAGCGCCGACCGGGTGCGCTTGAGCACCTTGTCGCCGACGCCGGAGAACCGGCCGGCGACGGGTCGGTACCAGGGGGCGTACGCCTGGCCTAGCTGCTCGTCGCTTGGCCACGGCGACGTCGTGGCCACACCGCAGCGCGCGCACCGGATCCTGCCGTTGCGATGCTCGTCACCGGCGCCGAAAGCGTGCCCGCACCACGCGCATTCGCTCGCGGCGGGCGCTGGGATCCGCGAATAGGCGACCGCTGGGTTGCCTTCACGCGACGGCGCTTCGCTTCGGCGCTCGATCGCGGTGAACGCCGGTTTCGCGGATGGCAAATAGATCAGCCCCTTGACGATGGATCGCGCGGCGAGCACATCATCCGGCTCGCCAGTCAGCACGCCAGTGTGCAAGATACCATCCGAATCCGGTCGCCCCCGGGTGGAGCCAGGAACCCGGGCTTGGCCGTGCGGGTAGGGTTCGGGTATGCCTGCTGGCGATCAGCGGTACCAGGCAGACGCGGATGACGCGGAGGCGCGACGAGCGCCGCCACCCGCCGCCGAAGGCAGGCTCACGGCCAGTCCTGGCCGTCAGGCGGGCCGTCGCGCGCGTCGTGACTGGGCGGCGCTGGCGTGGGCGGGGCTGGCGTGGGCGGGGCTGGCGTGGACGGGGCTGGCGTGGGCGGTCGGCGGCGCGGTGCTCTTCGGCCTGCTGCTGAGGATCTCGCTCACCACCGCGCTGTCCTCCGACGTGGCGAACAACGCGCTGCAGGCCGGCGACATGCTGCACGGGAACGTGCTGCTGCACGGCTGGATCCTGGGCGACGCGACGTATGACACGTTCGAGCTGCCGTTGTTTATGTTGGTCGAAATATTTTTTGGCTTGCATACGATTGCCGGGCACATCGCTCTGGCGCTGATCTACGCGATCGTCGCGGCGTGCGCCGTCGCGATCGCCGTGACCGGCAGCAGCGGGTTTTCGAGGGCGGCCCGCGCCGGGGTCGTGGTGGCCATGCTGGCCGCCCCGCTCCTCATCTATTCTGACATGTGGATCCCGATCGGGCTGCCCGACCACACAGGAACGACCGTTTTCCTGCTGGTCTGCTGCCTGCTCGTGGACCGCGTGCCTGACCGGCCATGGACCCCGCCGCTGCTCTGCCTGATCTTGTGCGCTGGCCAGCTCGGCGACGTGAGCGTGCGCTATGTCGCCGTGCCCGCCATCGCGCTGGTGTGCGCCTACCGGGTCATCGCCGGGCGGAAGACCCTGACTGGTGACACCGCCAACCTGGTGGCGGCTCTCGTCTCGGTGCCGCTGGCCGTGGTGGTTCGCGCGGACATGCGGCATTTCGGCGCGTACCTGATGGTGGCGCCGAAGACCACGATCGCGCCGGCCGGCGAATGGCCGCACAACGGGGCGCTGACCTGGCACGCCCTGCGCATGCTGTTCGGCGAGACCGCCGCCGTCGGCGCCCCGCCCGCGGGCCTCGCGGCTGTCTTCGGGGCCGGCTGCCTGCTGGCCGCCGCGGCCGGGATCTCGCTGGTCCTGTGGCACTGGCGTTCCGCGCGCCGAGCCGAGCAGGTGCTGGTCGTCGCGATCATCGCCAACCTCGTGACGTACGCGATCTCCACGCTGCCCGCCGTGCGCACGCCGCACGACATCGTGGCCGTGCTGCCGTGCGGCGCGGTTCTCGCCGCACGGGCCCTCGTGCCCGCGCGGATCGCTGTCCGGCGCGCTGGCCTTGCCGCGGCGAGCGCCGGGCTGGCCGCGGCGCTTGTGCCCCTTTCGCTGGTGGCAGCGGGGCCGGTGGCGAGTTCGCCATGGAGCCAGATGGCCGCGTGGCTGCACGCGCACAGGCTGAGCTACGGGCTCGGCGGCTACTGGGACGCCTCAGCGGTCACGCTGTTGTCAGGCGACCAGGTGCAGATCCGCACTGTCATGGCGACAGGCCGGGAACTCACTCTCAAGCCGTGGGAGACCGACACCTCCTGGTTCGACGCTGCCCTGCACTACGCGGACTTCGTCGTCATCGACCTCGGCGGCACCGACAAGGAGCCAAGCCTCGCCGAAGCCGAGCAGGTCTTCGGCGAGCCCGCGACAACGCACCGCGTGGCGGACTGGGACATCCTCATCTACGGGAAGAACCTGCTGGACGACGTCAAGGCAGCGAAGCTGCCGCCCGTCAGCTAAGGCTTGGACAACACCACCATGATCAGTCCCGACACCACCAGGACCGAGCCGGCCCACGTCAGCAGGTTGGCCTTTTCATGCAGCACGAAGATGCTCGCGGTCAAGATGACCAGGTACCCGAGAGCGTTGAACGGGTAGGCGAGGCTCAGCGGCACCCGGGACAGCGCGGCCAGCCATGCCACGGCGGAGATCGCGAAGACCATGAGCCCCAGCAGTACCCAGGGCGTGGTGACGGCGGCGATCGCGAGCGACCCGCCGCGGGCGTGTGCCCGCGCGGTGGCCAGTTGCATGCCGTGTTTGAGCATAAGCTGCCCGCTGGACGCCGCGATGACGGAGAACAGCACCAGCGCCAGGCTTCCAATCGTCAAGTGACGCCTCCGTTCAGGAACAACCGGAGCTTCCAGGTCAAGCGACTTCCGCATGCGCCGCTACTCCCCTCGGTCCGACTTCCCTACCCGTAACTTACGGGACTGGTCGCTGATCGTGGCCGGGGGCTCCTCTGTCTGCAGGCGCGCCAGCACCGGTTCGGACAGCTTTCCCGGCTCGAAGTCGAGATACCCGGGGCGCTTGAGGCCGTGCCGGCTGAGCCGGTAGTCCGCGCACGTGTGCAGCACCCCCAGGCCGTAGCGGATGCTCCGCCTCAGGTTGATCGAGGAGGAATCCGCCGCATAGCGCGTCGGGCACGAGACCTCGCCGATCCGTGCTCCCGCGCAGACCGCCTGGGCGATGATCTGGTTGTCGAACACGAAATCGTCAGAGTTGCGCTCGAACGGCAGGCTGCTGAGCAGTGTGCTGCTGAAGGCCCGCAACCCGGTGTGGTACTCGGACAGCTTCTGGTGGAGCGCGATGTTCTCGACGAACGTGAGGAACCTGTTCGAGACGTACTTGTAGCGGGGCATGCCGCGGGCGACGGAGTTCTGCGCCAGGATGCGCGAGCCGAGCACCATGTCGTACTCGCCGTACGCGATCATCGCCGCCATCGCCGGAACGAGCAACGGCGAGTACTGATAATCCGGGTGCACCATGACGATGACGTCCGCGCCGAGGTCGAGCGCCCGGCGGTAACAGGTCTTCTGATTTCCCCCGTAGCCCTTGTTGCTGTCGTGACAGATCGGCTCAAGGCCCAGGTCACGGGCGAGTGAGACCGTCCGGTCGCTGCTGGCGTCATCGACGAGCACGATCTCGTCAATTACGTCGCGGTCAAGCTCGGCTACCGTGCGCGAAAGCGTAACCTCCGCGTTATAGGCGGGGAGGACGACGCTTATCCGTCGGGAGTTAATCACCCAGGCAGTATACGAACTGCGAGATGTCGGCAGACGTATACCGGTATAAAGCGCTACCTCCCGGGGGGACGACCCCCCGGGACCCCCCGGCTGCGGCTTGACGCCGCACGTGCCACAGGGTGCCTGCGGCTCTACATTCCCCTCCTCACAGGGCCACCCCGGAGCCCGCTCGGCTGCGCCTTAACCACGCACTTGCCTCAGTGGTGCCCGCGGCTCTACATAACCCTCTCCACAGACATGTCCTCCCCACAGGGCCACCCTGGCCCGTCGGCCACCTGAGGGCGACCCGCAGCATTGTGGCCAAGGCGCTACCTTGTCCCTTGTGAAAGCATTGGTTCTGGCCGGTGGGACGGGGACGCGGCTGCGGCCGATCACGCACACCTCCGCCAAGCAGCTGCTTCCCGTGGCGAACAAGCCAGTCCTGTTCTACGGGCTTGAGGCGATCGCCGACGCCGGGATCACCGACGTCGGTCTCGTCGTCGGTGACACCGCGCAGGCGATCGCGGCCGCGGTGGGCGACGGGTCGGCATTCGGGATCCAGGCCACCTACATCAAGCAGGACGCACCTCTGGGCCTCGCGCACGCGGTGCTGGTGGCAAGAGATTTCCTTGGCGACGACGATTTCGTGATGTACCTGGGCGACAACTTCATCGTCGGCGGCATCACGCAGCTCGTGGACGAATTCAGGGACACGCGGCCCGACGCGCAGATCATGCTGACCCGGGTGCCGGACCCGCGCGAGTTCGGCGTCGCCGACCTGGACTCCCACGGGCAGGTGATAGGCCTGGAGGAAAAGCCGCGGCAGCCGAAGAGCGACCTGGCCCTGGTCGGCGTGTACATGTTCACCCCGGCCATTCACGAGGCGGTGTCCCAGCTCAAGCCGTCCTGGCGAGGAGAACTGGAGATCACGGAGGCGATCGGCTGGCTCATCGACCACGGCATGACCGTCCGCTCCACCGTCATCACCGGCTACTGGAAGGACACCGGCAACGTCACCGATATGCTCGAGGTCAACCGGCTTGTGCTGGAGTCCGCCGAGCCGCGGCAGCTCGGGACCACCGGTCCAGGGTGCGACATCATCGGGAGAGTCGTGATCGAGGAAGGCGCCCACGTGTCCGAGTCGCGCATCATCGGGCCGGCGATCATCGGTGCTGGCACCAAGGTGACCGGCTCCTACATCGGCCCGTTCACCGCGATCGGCCCTGACTGCGTGATCGAGGACAGCGAGATCGAGTACTCGATCCTGCTGCGCGGGGCGTCGATCCGCGGGGTGCGCCGGATCCACGCGTCCCTGATCGGCCACGACGCTGAAGTCACGCCTGCGCCCCGGGTGCCGAAGGTGCACCGGCTGGTCCTCGGCGACCACAGCATGGTGCAGATCAGCTCGTGAGGATCCTGGTAACCGGCGGCGCCGGGTTCATCGGCTCGCACTACGTTCGGTCGCTGCTGTCCGGCGGCTACCCCGGCTATGAAAACGCCAAGGTCACGGTGCTGGATAAGCTCACCTACGCCGGCAACCTCGCCAATCTCGCCGGTGTCCGCGGGCGCTTCACGTTCGTGCGGGGCGACATCTGCGATGCCCGGCTGCTTGCAGACCTGGTGCCTGGCCACGACGCGGTGGTCAACTTCGCCGCCGAGACGCACGTCGACCGGTCGATCGCCGGAGCGGCGGAGTTCGTCACCGCCAACGTTGCCGGAGTGCAGGTGCTGATGGACGCCTGCCACAGCGCGGGCGTCGGCAAGGTCGTGCACGTGTCCACGGATGAGGTCTACGGCAGCATCGCCGCGGGGTCGTGGACCGAAGACTCCCCGCTCGACCCGAACTCCCCCTACGCTGCCGCCAAGGCCGGCGGCGATCTCATCGCGCTGGCCTACGCCCGGACGCACAAGCTAGACGTGTCCATCACCCGGTGCTGCAACAACTACGGTCCGTACCAGTACCCAGAGAAGGTCATCCCGCTGTTCGCCACCAACCTGCTCGAAGGCAAGCCGGTCCCGCTCTACGGGGACGGCGGCAACATCCGGGGGTGGATCCACGTCGACGACCACTGCCGCGGCATTCAGCTGGTGCTGGAAAAAGGGACTGCCGGCCGTGTCTACCACGTCGACGGCGGCACCGAGCTGACCAACCGCGAGCTCACCGCCGCCATCCTGGAGGCGTGCGGCGCCACATGGGAGATGGTGGTGGCCGTCACCGACCGCAAGGGGCACGACCGGCGCTACAGCCTCGACGACTCACTGCTTCGCTCCATGGGCTACGCCCCGCGCGTCCCCTTCCGCGACGGCCTGGCGGAAACCATCGCCTGGTACGCCGCCAATCGCCCGTGGTGGGAGGGCCTCGACCGCCCCGCGCCGCCAACCCGGCCAGCCATGACAGTCGCGGACGACGCATGACGAATTGGCTGATAACGGGGGCTGGCGGGATGCTCGGGTGCGACCTCGCCGCCGTGCTGTCAGCCGCCCGAGAGCAGGCGGTCGCGCTCGCACGTCCCGCTCTCGACATCACCGACCCCGAAGCGGTCAGGACCGTCCTGGCGCGGCACCGGCCCGACGTCGTCGTCAACTGCGCCGCGTGGACGGCGGTCGACGACGCCGAAGCCCACGAGGACTCCGCGCTGGACGTCAACGGGCGCGCGGTCGGTTACCTCGCCGCCGCCTGCGCCGACCTAGGCGCCGCCCTCGTCCAGGTCTCCACCGACTACGTCTTCGACGGCGCCGCGGAAAAGCCCTACAGGGAAGACCACTCGACGGCGCCGCGGGGCGCCTACGGACGGACCAAGCTCGCCGGAGAGCAGGCTGCTCGCGCCGTGTCCCCGGAAAGCTCCTATGTGGTGCGGACCGCCTGGCTGTACGGCGCTCACGGGTCCAGCTTCGTCCGCACAATGCTCACCCGCGCCCGTGCCGCCAGCCCGGTCAGCGTCGTCGACGACCAGCGCGGCCAGCCCACGTGGAGCGCCGACGTGGCCGGCCAGATCCGGGAACTGATCGCGGCCCGCGCTCCGGCGGGGATCTACCACGCCACAAGCTCGGGCGAGACTTCGTGGTTCGGCCTCGCGCGCGAGGTCTACGCCCGTGCCGGCGCGGATCCGGAGCTTGTGACGCCGACCACCACCGCCGCGTTCCCGCGCCCCGCGCCGCGGCCCGCCTACAGCGTGCTCGGTCATGACAGCTGGCTGGCCGCAGATATCAAGCCCATCGGCGACTGGCGGGACGCGCTCGAGCGCGCGTTTCCCGCCATGCTGTCCGCGCAGTAACTCCGGTCAGGCGGGCCGCGCGGGCTGAATCGGCTTGGCCCGCAGGCCGGCGGCGCACGCCTGGCAGTCCGCGTACCGTGGCAGCTGCCCGGCGCGCAGCGCCTCATCCAGCGTCGGCGCCGCCGCGTCCTTCGGCGACAGGATCGGCTCGCCGTCCGCGGGCCGCGGCGTCCAGCCGATCCCGATCGCGGGGTCCATTGGGTTGACGCCGTGTTCGCGGCCAGGCGCGTAGGGAGTGGAGCACAGGTAAAGCACCGTCGCCTCATCGCTCAATGCCATGAACCCGTGCCCAAGGCCTTCGGCGAGGAAGACCGCCCTGCGAGCCTGGTCATCCAGCCGCACCGTTTCCCATTTCCCGAAGGTAGGAGAGCCGGTGCGCAGGTCCACCACCGCGTCGAGGACGGCGCCGCTGACGCAGGTGACGTACTTGGCCTGACCGGGCGGGACGTCCGCGTAGTGGATGCCGCGGATCACCCCGCGCCGGGATGCCGAGCAGTTGACCTGCGCGACGTCAAGCCGGTACCCCAGGGCAGCGGCGAACTCGCTGCCCTGGAACACCTCGAGGAACACTCCCCTGTCGTCCTGGTGCACCTGCGGGGCGGATACCCAGGCACCCTCGATGTTCAGTGGTTCCATCAGTGCCGCCGCTGCCCGCCGCGCCGCGGGCGCGTCAGGCGCCGGTGGCGTCGAGGATGTCGACGACGAAGACGAGGGTGTCGGTGCCCTTGATGCCCGCCTGCGACGATCCGGCGGAGCCGTACCCGTCCTTCGGCGGGATGACCAGCAGCACCCGGCTACCGACGGTCTGGCCCACCAGCCCGGTGTCCCAGCCAGGGATGACCTGGCCGACGCCGATGTTGAAGGCGGCCGGCTCGCTGCGCGACCAGGAGGAGTCGAAGATCTTCTTCGTGCGCCAGTTCACGCCTGTGTACTGCACGACGATGTACTGGCCCTTGGTGACCTTCGGGCCCGTGCCCTTGATCAGGGTCTTGACCTGAAGGGTCGTCGGAGGCGTGCTGGCCGGGATCGTGATCACCGGGGCCTTGCCGACGGTGGCTTTCACCGAGGGCAGCCCGGATCCGCCGTTGGAGGTCTGCGTGCCGGGCACGGTGGAGGAGTTGTTGAACTCCTGGATCATGTCGATGACGAAGACCAGGGTGTCGGTACCGCCAACGCCGATCTGCGAGTTGCCCGCCGAGCCGAAGCCGTCCGCGGGCGGTATCACCGCGAGCACCCGGCTGCCGGCCTTCTGGCCGATCAGCGCCTTCTCAAGCCCGGGCAGCATCTGGCCCGCGAACAGCGTGGGCGCGCCCGAGCTGTAGGTGCTGCCGAGCAGCTTGTGGGTCTTGCCGTTCCAGTCGTAGAGCACGAAGTTCCCGAGCAGGGTCTCCGATGTGGTCAGCGGGGCGCCAGTGCCCTGAATCAGCGTCTTGGTGTACAGCGCGCTCGCGGCCTTCTCGGGCGGGATGGTCACGGTCGGCGCCTTCCCGAACGTGCCGGTGGCGGTCACCACGCTGTTCGACGGGACCGCCGGCACGTTCGCCGATGCCGACGAGGAGGACGATGCCGCCGCGGACGACGAGGACGACGCGGACGAGTGTGACGATGAGCTGGCGCAGCCGGCGACGGCCGCGGCGGCGATCAGGGGGAGTACGGCAAGCGCGGCTGCGCGACGCATGAGAACCTCTCGGGTCAGGCAGGCCGTGAACACGCGGCTCCGGCCTCGACTTTCTTCGGGTTTAGTTAAGCCTACTCAGGCTTCTAGCATGCAGAGACCGTGTTGCCGTGTGCCTTGAGCAGCTTCTGCAGCCAGGCGGGCGGCGTGGTCATTACCAGGTCAAGGTTACGCAGCTGCGAGAGCAGATTTACCGGGTACACCCGCGCCGTATACCAGTAATTCGGCACATAGCGGGCACCGCCCTGCCCATTTTTCACGGGCACCAACTGCGGCCGGTATCCGCCGATGTTCAGCGTGAACGGATAGTGCGGGTAGTTCGGGTACCCGTCCCAGTAGTTGAGCGCCTGCAAGGCCGCGCCCGACACCGCGAACTTGCTGAAGTAGCCCGGCACGTTGCTGAGCAGGATGAAGTTGGCGCTGTGCTGCGTCGGGTCGTACCAGTCCTGCTTGGATTCCCACGGGTACGGCTGCAGGCAGGCCGGCGTGACCGCGCGGACCGTGACCGCGCCGCCGGTCTCCACGGTGATGAGGCTCGCCTCCCAGTAACCGCCGAGGCCATAAGTGAGCCCCGCGGCCTGAAGGAAGGAAGCGACCTGCGTGAATGGCACCGGCGCGGCCGGGGTGTCCGCCTCGCGGAACAGGCCGTAGCTGTACCAGCCGAACAGGACGACAAGCGGCGCCGCCACCAGCCGGATCCGCAGGCTCCGTGACGACCGGCTGCGCGGCCGCCCGGCCTTTGCTGCGGGCGCGCCGGTTCCGTCGCCGTCCGCGAAGGCCGCGGCGGTGGCCGCGGCCGCGGGCTGGCCGGCGCCGCCAGCCACGACGCTGTCCGCGCTGGCAGGCCGACGCAATCGCGGCAGCCTGATGACGGCCACGGGCCCGCCGACCAGCCTGTCGCCAATCATCCGGCCGGCGAGCGCGGCGGCGAACGGCAGGACGGGCGCGATCTCGCGCACGTTCAGCGCCGTGTGGTGAGCCAGCGTGCTCGGGACATAGGCGGCGATGTTCGCGACGATCCCCACCAGGAGCAACTGGCTGACGAAGTCGGCATCACGGAAGAAGAACCGGCGGGCGATCGCGCACATCCCCCACACCGCGAACACCACGGCGACCAGGCGGGTCAGCGCGATCGCCTGGTCCAAGCCGCCGATCGCCGGCTGGGGAATCGGCGACGAGATGAACGAGTCCTGCCAGGACGGGAAGTAGGCGCCGAACATCTCAAGCAGCCCGTGCACGACGATCTGGGACTGCATGAACAGCTTGGGCCAGTCGAAGTGATACGGCACTGCCTGCTGCACATAGCCGGCGTTGCTGCTGATGAGCTGCCCGGCACCCCAGGCGATCAGGTATCCGATGCCCGCGCCGGCCGCGATCCATGCCTCGAACCAGCGGTCGAACGTCGCGGCCCGCACTCCGGCCCAGCCGCCGTCCCGCGCGCCACCCACGACCGCGGAAACCAGCCGCGCGAGGCAGACCGCGAGGAGCGGGAACACCGCCACGACAAGGACGAGCGGGTCGGCGGTCAGCGCCCAGCCGAGCAGCAGCGCGACGACCAGCGGAACCCACCACTTCCGCCCGTACCGGTCAATGACCAGCCAGGTCAGCATCACAGGCAATGCGGTGCCGATATGCCCAACCGAGAAGATCATGACGAATACGCCCACGCCGGACTGCGGAGCGAGCATGATGCCGAGCGCCAGCGCCATCCTCGCGACGGCTTTCCAGCCGTGCTCCTTGCCCTTCGCGAGCAGCATGGCGATCGCCACGACCAGCGTGTAGGTCAGCGCGGCGGCGATGTGCGCCGTGTTCAGCCGCAGCCCGAACATCCACACCAGCATTGTGATCTGCGGCAGTTCTGTCGTGATGAACGGGACGTCCGACACGTGCCAGCCGGTCAGCAGCACGTTGCCGTGCATCATGTCGTTGGCCATCAGGAGGATGTTGGCCTCGTCGGAGTTCTCCGGGTACGTCTTCGACAGGTGCAGGTAGGCGTCGAACAGGACGACGATCACCAGCAAGAAGAGGGCTGGCCCCGCCCACCGCCACGCTCGCTCACCGCGGCGTGCACGAGCAGCGGGCTTAGCGTCCTCCTTGACGCTGCCCGCTAGCCGCTCCGCTCCAGGGGCGGTGTTAGGCATTACCACCAGCCATCGCTCACACCGCCAGCCCGATCAAACTCCGGCATATAAGTCATACACTCTTACACATTCAGTCCCCGCAGGGGGACGAGATCTGGCCCTAACCTGTCACAGAGTAGCCTGAACCTTCTCTCTGGTAGGCTGCCCGCGCAGTCTTTGCCGCCTCCTACCTCAGGATGGCCGATTTACCCACAGGACGGATGAACACGGGTGCAGCTCACACATACGACCGATCCCGCGGCGTCCCACGGAACCACTAAGGGTTCAGTCCTGGCGCGGCTGGACTACCCGGCTGTGACCGGCCTGATCGCCTTCATCGCCTGGCTGGCCTTCGTGATCGCCCGCTGGCAGACCTGGGCGAAGGGCCACATCACACTGTTCATTATGTCCGGGGTCAAGTTCAGCCACCCCGCGCAGATGTCGCCGCGGATCAGCCATGTGCCGCTGGCGGGCTACGACGGGCAGTTCTACTACCGGCTCGCGCTCAACCCGTTCAACTGGCATGCGACTGCCTACGGCATCACGATGGACCACAACTACCGGTACACCCGCATCGGGTACCCGCTGGTCGCGTGGATCCTGTCGGCAGGCCAGCACCGGCTGGTGCCGACGGTGCTCGTCGTGATCAACCTGGTCTGCGTGGGGATCATCGGCTGGCTCGGCGGCAAGTTCGCCCGCGAGTCAGGGCGGCACGCGCTGTGGGGGCTGTTCTTCGTCGCGTATTTCGGCCTGGTCATCAGCATCGGCCGGGACACCTCTGAGCCGCTCGCCGACGCGTGCATGCTCGGCGGCCTGCTCGCCTACCGGCACGCCCGGTACGTGCTCGCGGCGATCCTCATCATGTACGGCGTGATCACCAACGAGCCGATCCTGGTGCTCGCGGTCGCGATCGCGCTCACCCGGCTGTACCAGATGTACCGGCGCGAGGCCAGACCGGGCCGCCAGGACCTGGTCTGGGTACTGCCCGGCGCCGCTTACGTGGTGCTGCAGGGCATCGAGCACTTCGTCGTCAAGGGCAAGGCCGGCGGCGTGGCCGACGCCACGTCGAACCTGACGCTGCCGTTCAAGGCGATGGTGCCCGCCCTGGTGCGCGACTTCCGGCTGATGAGCTGGACGCACCTGGGCATGTACGACTTCAACCTGCTCGAGTTCATCGCGCTGGCGGCCGTTGTCGTGATGGGCTTGCTTGTGCTGCGGTCCACGACCGCGCCACTGCACGAGCGGGTCGCCTTCGTGGGCTTCGTGCTCGTCGAGATGGTGGTCGCGTCGGGGCAGTTCTGGGACAGCGTGTTCGGCGACGGCCGGACGTACATCGACGCGTTCCTGATGGCCGTGATCATGCTGCTCGCCACCCCGTCGACCGCGCGGGCGGACGCCGACGGCATGCGCAAGTTCGGGGTGTTCGCGGCCAACCGGGTCATCACGAACAAGAATCTCGCCTGGCTGGCCGCTGTCGTGGTCGCCGTCCTGATCCTGGTCGCCCGCCGCCGCATCCTGTTCGAGTAGCGAAGCTGCCAGCGCGGCAGGCTGCCGCCCCGTGATCAGCGGCACGGCGGGCTGCCGCTTCGCTTGCGGCGCGCGAGCCGGTGCCTCGATTCGGCACGAACACAGACGGTTAGCCGCATCCGCCCCGTCTTTCACACAGTCACCAGCAGGAGGGCCCGGCGTGTGCCGATGGCCACGGTCTTGAAGATGCGGGATACTTTGGGTATTTATTGCTACTCCTTCTATCCCCCGTCTACGACGGAGGCTTTCGCAGCCCCGTAACAGTCCGTGACCGGCACATCTGAAGTGGCCGCCGGGGTGAGGTGTTGCGCGTGAGGGCACGTGACGGCTGGCGGTGCCTCGCGCAGAACGGTGCGGCGCGGCCATGCGCGGTGCGCAAACGCGCAGAACCATGTGGCGGCGCGGCCATGCGCGGCACCGCGCGCAAAACGGTGCGGGGCGGCCATGCGCCGTGCGCAACGCGCAGAACCGGTGTGGCGACGGCGGCCAAGCGCGGTACCGCGCGCGGAACGGTGCGGGGCGGCCATGCGCGGTGCCGCGCGGCGGGACCGTGTGCAGGTCCGCGCAGACGTCGAACCTGACGTACCCGTTCGGCGCGATGGTCCGCGGGCTGTACACGGACTTCCACAAGATGAGCTGGACTCACCTTGGGATGTGGGACATCAACCTGATCGAGTTCATCGCCCTCGCCACGTTTGTCGTGGCCGGGTTCCTGGTGCTGCGGTCCACCACCGCCCCGCTGCACGAGCGGGTCGCGTTCGTGTGCTTCGTCCTGATCGAGATGGTCATGGCGTCCTGGCAGTTCTGGGGCAGCACTTTCGGCGACGGCCGCACATACATCGACGCGTTCCTGCTCTCGGTGATCCTGCTGCTGGCCACCCCGGCCCGGGTGTCGGCGACCGCGTACGCCAGCAAGAAGTTCGGCGTGTTCGCGGCTAACCGGGTGATCACGAACAGGCGCCTCGCCTTGCTCGCCGCGGTCGCGGTCGCCGCGCTGATCGTCGTCGCCCGCCGCCGCATCCTGTTCGAGTAGCCGACGGGCTGCAGCCTCGCCTTCGGCGCGCGAGCCGGTGCCGCGATTCGGCACGAACACGGACGGTTAGCCGCATCCGCCGCATCTTTCACTCGGTCGCCAGCAGGAGGGCTCGGCGTTGTGCCGGTGGCCATGGTCTTGTAGATGCGGGATACTTTGGGTATCTATTGCTACCCTTTCTATCCCGCATCTACGATAGAGGCCTTCGTCGCCCTATAACAGTCCGTGACCGGCACATCTGAAGTGATCGCCGGGATGAGATGTTGCGCGTGAGGGCACGTGTGACGGGCTGGCAGTACCGCGCGCAGAACGATACGGGCGGCCAGGCGCGGTGCCGCGCGGCGGGACCGTGTGCGGGTCCGCGCCGCGGCCGGACCGTCGCAGGCCGCGCAACGGCCGGACCGTCGCAGGCCGCGCAACGGCCGGACCGTCGCAGGCCGCGCAA
>Ga0335073_10001702_pt1 | contig 29592 bp, 30 predicted proteins | sample Lox_Sample_22_FD_207093 | JGI IMG/M metagenome (GOLD analysis project Ga0335073, IMG submission 207093) | Soil microbial communities from Loxahatchee National Wildlife Refuge, Florida, United States - Lox_Sample_2.2 | ecosystem: Environmental > Terrestrial > Soil > Wetlands | place: USA... | reverse complement strand
ACGCCGGGCCGCGGCAGGAGGTCACGCCGCGTCGGCTCGCGGTCGTCCTGGCCGGTCATCTAGTCACGATAAATCCAACCGCAGGCCCGGGGCACCCCTCCCTGCCCCGCCGCCCCGGTCGTCCCTGGGAACCTCCGTCCGCCGGCTCTATGCTGTCCGGCGGGTCCGCTGGCCCGGATCCGGGCCAGCCAGCGGCGAAGGGCGGGCACGCGTGAGCGACCAGGCGGCCGACAGGCAGGAGATCCGCGAGCTGATCGAGAACTGGGTGGTATGGCGCGACGCCGGTGACTGGGACCGCTTGCGGACCGTCTGGCATGCCGGCGGCCGGATGATGGCGACCTGGTTCCAGGGGCCGGCCGAGGAGTTCATCAAGGTCAGCCGCGAGGGCATCCTGCATTTTCTGGGCGGCTCGTCCGTCGACGTGGCCGGTGACCGGGCCATCGGCCAGACGAAGATGACGATCTCCCAGCGGGCGGCGATCCACGGCGTGACCTGCGACGTGGTGTGCACCGGCCGCTTCTACGACTTTATCGAGCGCCGCGACGGCTGCTGGGGCCTGGTGCTGCGCCAGCCCATTTACGAGAAGGACCGGCTGGACCCGGTAGACCCGGCCGCCCGGCTGGAGCTTGACCGCGATCAGCTGAACCGGTTTCCCGCGGGCTACCGGCACCTGGCCTACCTGCAGGAGGGCATCGGCTACCAGATCAAGCCGGACATGCCCGGGCTGACCGGGCCCGAGGTGGAGGCGCTGTACCAGCGCGGGGCAAGGTGGCTGGCCGGGGGCCCGTGCGACTAGAGCCGGCCTAAAGCGGTGACGATGGCCCAGACCACGATCGCCCACAGCGCCAGCCAGGCCAGCGCCGCCACCAGCGGGGCCAGGGCCGGCTGGCGCGGGGGGGCCGCGCGGGTGACCGAGTGGGCGGGGAGCCTGCCGAACGGGCCGACGGGCAGGTCGGCAATGAGCGTCATCAGCTCATGGAAGGCCCGCGCGGCGAGGGCCCGCCCGAGCCGCTCGTCCAGCTCCTCCTTGGTCAGCCTGCCCTCGACAAACGACTTCTGAAGGACGCGGATCGCGCGCTCCAGATCCGCCGCTGACGCCCGCACGTGCGCGTACCGCCCGGACGCCATCCGTTAGACCGGCCTCATCGTCATCTGAGCCCTCCCGTCAGGACGGCAGATTTCCAGCGTACCTTGGTCGCTACCAGGCGGGTGGGGGACGGGTTCGACGTGATCGAGTGCCCGGACACGGCCGCCGCCGTCGGGGTCGCCGCCGCGCACCCGCCGGCCAGGACCTTCGGGGTGGAGGTGCGGCCGAGGAAGGCTCGGCGAGCGAACGCTCATCAACTTGACATTCGCTCAGAAGCGGATAGGAAAGGGGGACGTGGCGGGATCGCGCGGCGCGGGCCAGGCGGTCCCGCAGGTCAGAGGCCAGGTGACGCAGTGAAGCCAGAGCGCGCGGACGACCCTGGGCGATGGAGCTCCGAGGAGCTCCTGCTCCGGGTGGCCTGGTACTACTACAAGGACGAGCTGACCCAGGACGAGATCGCGCGTCGGCTGTCGATGTCCCGGGCGTCGGTCGGGCGGCTGCTCGACCGGGCGCGCAGGGTTGGCCTGGTGTCGATCAACCTGAACACCGAGTACCTCGACGCGTTCGAGCTCAGCGGCGAGCTGCGCCGGGCCTTCGGCCTCGCCGAGGCGCTCGTGGTGCCCGACCACGAGAAGGAGCCGGCCGATCATCACGCCCTGAACAACCGCATCGGCCTGGGCGGCGCCCAGTTCATGAGCACCCACCTGCGGCCGGGCGCGAGCCTCGGGGTGGGCTGGGGCGAGACCGTCTCCCGGGTCATCGCCGCCACCAACTTCGGCGCGGTCGGGCCGGTGCACATGGTGACGCTGACCGGCGGCGTCGAGAGCTACCTGCAGACGATCCTGTCGCCCAAGGGCGAGGCCGCCGGCGAGCTCACGTCGGCCACCGTGATCCCCAGCCCGATCATGGCGTCCACGGCGCAGCTGGCCGCCGCGCTGCGCGCCGAGCCGACCATCCAGCAGGTGCTCAAGCAGGCGCGCAGCGTCGAGCACGCGCTGGTCGGCGTCGGCACCCCGACGGCCGACGCGACGATCGTCCACCTCGGCTACCTGAACGCCGGCGAGGCGCGCGCCCTGCGCGAGCGGGGCGTGGTCGGCGACATACTCGGCCAGTTCTTCGACGCCGACGGGAACGTCGTCGACCTGCCGATCCACGACCGCAGGATCGGGATCGACCTGTCCGACCTGGCCGGCATCCCCAAGGTGGTGGGCGTGGCCGGCGGCCTGCACAAGGCCGGGGCGATCCTCGGCGCGCTGCACGGCGGCTTCCTCGACGTCCTGGTTACCAACGAGCTGGCCGCGATCCGGCTGCTCGAGCTGGAGCGCCGCCGCCGCTGACCGGGCCCGCGAAATCCTCCGGCCGCCTCTTGCGGCCCGGCCCGGCGTGGCCGACACTGAGGCTGAGCGAATGCCCGCTACCTGAGCAGGCGCTCCGGGCCGGGCCAGCAGGATGGCGGGGCTGCCCGGCGCCCGTGGAGGAGGAACAGCATGGCACCGCGGATCGTCACGCCGCCCACGCCCATGAAGATCACCCAGATCGCGGTGGTGGTCAGGGACATGGAGGCCGCGCTGCAGACCTACACGCAGACCCTGGGCTGGGGGCCGTGGAGCGTGTTCGACTACAAGCCGCCGCTGCTGCACGACACCCGGGTAAAGGGCGAGCCGGTCGAGTACCGGATGATCGGGGCGGAGGCGTCGGTCGACGGGCTGGGCTTCGAGCTGATCCAGCCGGTCAGCGGGCCGAGCATCTACCAGGAGTTCCTCGACGCCCACGGCGAGGGCGTGCAGCACATCGCCTGCATGAAGCACTCCGCGCAGGACAGCTCGCTGATGCAGGACCACTGGCGCTCGCACGGCGCCGAGGTGCTGATGAGCGGGCGGATCGGCGACTCGATCGAGTTCTACTACCTGGACACCGCGCCGATGCTGAAGTTCGTGCTCGAGTCCGGCAGCGGCCACGCCATCGACCTCAAGCCGACCTACGTCTACCCGTGACCCGGGCCGGCCGCGCGCGGGTCCTGGTCGTCGGCGACCCCTTCATGCCGGCGGCCACGTTCACCGCCGCGCTGGCGGGCCTCGGCCCGGCCGTCGCCGTGACCGCGGTGCAGCTCGAGGACACCGCGGCGCCCCCGCCGCGGACCGTCTCCGAGCGCGGGCTGCGCGAGTACATGGGCGACCCGGCCGGGCTCGCCGCCACGGTCCGCGGCCATGACGTGCTGCTGGTGCACGGCGCGCCGGTCAGCGCCGAGATGCTGGACGCCGCGCCGCTGCGCCTGGTCTGCTGCGCCCGGGGCGGGCCGGTGAACATCGACGTCCCCGCGGCCAGCGCCCGGGGCATACCGGTCACCAACGCCCCCGGCCGCAACGCCGAGGCGGTCGCCGAGCTGACGATCGCGTTCGCGCTCATGCTCATCCGCGGCGTGCCGGCCGCCGCCCGCTACCTGGCCGGCGGCGGGCCGCTCGGCGGCAGCACGTATGACGGCAGCCGGTTCATCGGCGCCGAGGCGGCGGGCATGACCCTCGGCCTGGTCGGGCTCGGCCACGTCGGCCAGCGGGTCGCCGCCCGCGGCCGCGCGCTCGGCTTCACCGTGCTTGGCTACGACCCGGCACCGGCGGGCGCCGTCCCGCCGGAGGTGACCATGGTCGCGCTCGATGATCTGCTTGGCCGCTGCGACCTGGTCTCCGTGCACGCCCGCGCCACCGAGGGCAACCGGCACATGTTCGGCGCCGCGGCGTTCGCCCGGATGCCCCGCGGCGCGCTGTTCATCAACACCGCGCGCGAGTCGCTGGTCGACGAGGACGCCCTGGCCCGCGCGCTGGCGGGCGGCGACCTGGCCGGAGCGGCGCTTGACGTGGCCGAGCCGCGGCCGGCCGGGGACCGCCACCCCCTGCTCGACCTGCCGAACGTCATCATCACGCCGCACATCGGCGGCGCCACCCGCGAGACGCTGGGCCGCGGCGCCGAGATGGCCGCGGCCGCGGTGGCCAGCCTGCTGGCCGGCCGGGTCCCCGAGCACCTGGTGAACCCCGAAGCGCTGGCCCGGCAGCGATGAGCGGGCCGTACCTGCTCGCCGTCGACGCGGGCACCGGGAGCTGCCGGGCGCTGCTGTTCACCGAGGCCGGCGAGCAGGCGGCGGTCTCGCTGCGGGAATGGGCGCACCGCGAGCCCTCGGGCGTGCCCGGCGGGCAGGACTTCGACGTCGAGGCCAACTGGGCCGCGATCACCGCCTGCATCCGCGACGCGCTGCGCGACGCGGGGGCCGGCGGCGGCGACGTCGCCGCAGTGGCCGCGGCCAGCATGCGCGAGGGCATCGTCCTCTACGACCGCGCGGGCGCAGAGCTGTGGGCCTGTCCCAACGTGGACAGCCGTTCGGAACGTGAAGCGGCGGAGCTGATCGAGGACGGGACGGCTGAGACGATCTACCGCGAGGCCGGCGACTGGGTGTCGATCACCTCGCCCGCGCGCCTGCGCTGGCTCGCGCGCCACCGGCCGGACATCTTCGGGGCGGTCAGCGGCATCGGCATGCTCAGCGACTGGGTCACCTACCGCCTGGCCGGGGTCCAGGTGACCGAGCCCTCCTGCGGGTCGAGCTCGGGGATGTTCAGCCTGGCCGGCCGGACCTGGTCGGAGCGGATCGCGCGGATCTGCGGCATCGCGCCGGCCGCGCTGCCGCCGGTGGCCGACCCGGGCACGGTCGTGGGAGCGGTTACCGCCCGCGCCGCCGGGCAGACCGGCCTGCGGCCGGGCACCCCGGTGGTGGCCGGCGGGGCCGACACCCAGCTCGGGCTGCTCGGCGCGGGCGTGCGGGCCGGCGAGTTCACCGTGCTGGCCGGGACGTTCTGGCAGAACACGATGCTGGTGGACGTCCCGCTGATCGACCCGGCCGTCCGGCTGCGGACCCTGTGCCACGTGACGCCGGGCGAGTGGATGCTCGAGGGCATCGGGTTCTACTGCGGGATGGCGATGCGCTGGTGCCGCGACGCGTTCTGGGAGGCCGAGGCCGCCGCCGCGCGCGCCCGGGGCGTGGATCCGTACCTGGCGATGGAGCGGGCCGCGTCGGCGATCCCGCCCGGCTCGAACGGCGTCTACGCGATCATGTCGAACCTGATGAACGCCCGCCGCTGGGTGCACGCCAGCCCGTCGTTCGCCGGCTTCGACCTGGGGAACCCGGCGGGCACCGGGCGCGCGGCGTGCGTGCGCGCGATCGAGGAGGCGGCCGCCTACGTGGTCCGCGGCCACCTGGCCGTGATCGGCGAGCTCACCGGCGCCGGCGTCACCGAGCTGACGTTCAGCGGCGGCGCGGCCAAGGGCACGCTGTGGCCGCAGATCATCGCCGACGTGCTCGGGGTGGCGGTGCACGTGCCGTCGGTCACCGAGAGCAGCGCGCTCGGGGCGGCGCTGTGCGCCGGGCGCGGCGCCGGGCTGTACGCCAGCCTGACCGAGCTCGAGCCCGTGCTGCGCAAGCGCGCCGCGACGTTCGAGCCGGACCCCGCGGCCGTGACGGCGTACGAGACCAGTTACGCCCGATGGCGCGAGCTCTATCCGCGGATGCTCGAGCTTTCCGAGGACGGCCTGCTGAAGCCGCTGTGGCGGGCCGCGGGCGCCGGCCGCGGCCCCCGACCAGGTGCATGACGAGTTACTCCGGAGGTGTTCAGGCGATGGCGGCCCAGACGATGCCCGCGCCGGTGACGTTGCGGGAGTTTGACGAGATCTTCGAGGCGGTCAAGAACTGGGGCCGGTGGGGTTCCGATGATGAGCTGGGGACGCTGAATTTCATCACGCCGAAGACGGTGCGGGCGGCGGCGGCGCTGGTGCGGTCGGGGCGGCGGGCGACGATGGCGATCGCGATGAACACCGCCGCGGGGCCGGACAACCCCAGCCCGGTGATCCACCACGTGGTGCAGGGCCACGACATCGACATCGGCTCGGCCGGGGTGAGTTTCGCCACCGACTTCGTGGGCCTGGCGTTCCACGGTGACTGTCACACGCACATGGATGCGCTGTGTCACATCGCCTATAAGGGGCTGGTGTACAACGGCCGCCCGGCGGCCGAGGTGGTGACCTCGCAGGGGGCGACGGCGCTGGATGTGACGGCCTACCGGGAGGGGCTGGTGGGCCGGGGGGTGCTGCTGGACGTGCCGCGGTTCCGCGGCACGCCGTGGCTGGAGCCGGGGGAGGCGGTGACCCGCGCGGAGCTGGAGGCGGTGGAGGCGGCGCAGGGGGTGTGGCTGGGGGAGGGCGACATCCTGGTGCTGCGCACCGGGCATCACCGGCGGCGGGTGGAGCTGGGCGCGTGGAGCAACGACTACCCGCCGGCCGGCCAGGGCAAGGCCGGGCTGGCGGTGGACACGATCGCCTGGATGCACGAGCGGCGGATCGCGGCGTTCCTGCCCGACGGCGACGGCGAGACGATCCCGAGCAACGTCGAGGGGATCCGGTACCCGATCCACCCGCTGCAGATCACCGCGATGGGGATGTTCGCCTCCGACAGCCTGCAGCTGGAGGACGTGGCCGCGGCGTGCGAGCAGGAGGGACGGTTCGAGTTCATGGTCGTCGGGCTGCCGCTGCGGCTGCCCGGAGGCACCGGGTCGCCCTGGAACCCGATCGCCATCTTCTAGAAGGAGGACGTGCGTGCAACGGCGCTTCGACGGCAAGGTCGCCCTGGTCACCGGCGCGACCAGCGGCATCGGGCAGGCGACCGCGGCGCGGCTGGCCGCCGAGGGCGCGCTCACCGCGGTCAACCACCGCCCGGACCTCGACCCGGCGGCCACGCTGGCGCGGATCGAGGACGCGGGCGGTCAGGCGTTTCCCCTGGCCGCCGACATGCGCGACCCGGACCAGGTCACCGCGATGGTCCGCGCGGCCGCCGAGCGCGGCGGCCGCCTCGACCTCGTGGTGTCCAACGCCGCGATCAACCCGCTCATGACCTGGGACCAGACCACGGTCGAGGACTTCAACGAGCTGTTCGAGACCAACGTCAGGGGCACCTGGATGGTGTGCACCGAGGGCGCCAAGCAGATGATCCGCGAGGGGCACGGCGGCGCGATCTGCTGCGTCAGCTCGATCTCGGCGCACGTGGGCGCCCCCGGCCAGACCGCGTACTGCGGCACCAAGGGCGCGATCAGCATGCTGGCCAAGGCGCTCGGCCGCGACCTGGGCGAGCACGGCATCAGGGTGAACGCGGTCGAGCCCGGCTGGGTGAAGACGCCCATGGCCGCGCCGCTGCTCGACGACCCTGACGTGCTGCGGTACTACACCGAGCGCGTCGCCCTGCACCGCGGAGCCGAGCCCGGGGAGCTCGCGGCCGCGATCGCGTTCCTGCTCACCGACGACGCCAGCTACGTGACGTCCGCGACCCTTCTCGTGGACGGCGGCTTCATCGTGAACGCCGAGCTGTAGGAGGTTACCCGCGATGCCGGATACCGCAGCGGTCCTTGACGAGGCCTACGACCGGGTCAGGCGGGAGTACGGGAGCGCCATCGGCCGGCGCCGGGAGGAGCTTGCCACGCCCGCGCTGGTGCTCGACATCGAGGCCGCGCAGCGCAACATCGACCGCATGGCCGGCGAGCTGAAGGCGCTCGGCAACGCCGCGATCCGGCCGCACTACAAGACGCACAAGAGCCCGGACCTGGCCCGCCGGCAGGTGCGGGCCGGCGCGGCCGGGCTGTCCATGGCCACGGTGTGGGAGGCGGCGATCCTGGCCGCCGCGGGGCTGGATGACCTGTTCGTGGTCAACACCGTCGCGCACCCGGGCAAGCTGCGGGTGCTGGCCGGGCTGGCCAGGGACCACCGGATCCTGGTCGCGGTCGACGAGGCGGCGAACGCCGAGGCGCACTCGGCCGCGGCCGTCGCGGCCGGGTCGACGCTCGGGATCATGGTGGAGGTCGACACCGGCATGGACCGCTGCGGCGTGGACACCGCGGCGGAATGCGTGGCGCTGGCCCGGCGGGTGGCCGAGCTTCCCGGGCTTCGCTTCGAGGGGATCACCGGCTACGAGGGGCACTGCTCGCTGACCTTCGACAGCGACCTGCGCCACCAGCGCCAGCGGGAGGCGATGACGTTCTTCACCGGGGTCGCCGATTTGCTGGAGCGCAGCGGCGTCCCGTGCCCGATCCGCTCGGCGGGCGGGATCGCCACCTGGAAGTGGACCGCGGGGTTTCCCGGCATGACCGAGATCCAGGCCGGCACGTACGTGGTCATGGACAACTTCCACGGCAAGATGGTGCCGGGCTTCGAGCACTCGCTCACGATCCAGGCCACCGTGATCAGCCGCCAGAGCGGCAAGGTGATCGTCGACGCCGGCAACAAGTCGGTGGCCGACCCCGACGAGGTGACGATCGTGGGCCACGACCACGCGGCGTTCCGCTTCGACGAGGAACACGGCATCTTCGCCGCGCCCGGCGGCTCGGCACTGCGGACCGGGGACTCGGTCGCGCTGATACCGGGGTACTCGCCGTCGACCGTCAACTGGTACGACGCCTACCACGTCATCCGCGACGACGTCGTGGCCGACGTGTGGCCGATCATCCCGCGCGGTCCGGGGCACCACGGCCTGGCCGATTTGAGCTGAAGCCTTGCCAGGACCATGCGTCCGGCCGATACTCCAGGAAGAGCGGATGGTCAGTCCGTGAGCGGATGCTCCAGAAGATCCGGTTCCGGGAAGGAGGCTCACGGTGGCGGTCGAGGCCAGTCAGTCGAGTAAGGGGACCGTCAAGACCGAGCTGCGGGAGAACGCGGTCGGCCTCCCCGGGATGCTGATGCAGGGGATCGCCACGATCGGTCCCTCGTTCGCCATCCTCGCGTCGTTCGTGTTCATCGTGGGTTACGCCGGGCTGTCCACGCCCTGGGCGTTCCTGTTCGGCGGGATCCTGCTGGGGCTGCAGGCCGTCTCCGCCTCGCAGCTCGCGCGGGTCTTCCCCTCGGCGGGCGGCTGGTACACCTGGATCGCGCGGGCGTTCCACCCGCGGGCCGGCTTCTTCGCCGGGGTGCTGTTCTCGATCTGGCTGCCGCCGGTCGCAGCGCTCACGCTGTCGTACCTGGCCAAGACCGTCCTCGAGCCGTCGATCAAGGCCGAGTACGGCGTCGACGTCCCGTGGTGGATCTGGGTCGCCGCCGGCCTGGCCCTGGTCATCTACTTCGCCTACCAGGGCATCACGATCTCGGAGCGGGCGCTGATCATCACCGGGTGCATCGAGATCGTGATCATGGTGGCGCTGGCGTTCACCGGGCTCGCGTCGCCGGGCCCCGGCGGGTTCAGCCTCGCGCCGCTCGACCCGGGCAAGTTCGGCCTGGCCGGCAACCTGTTCCTCGGCGTGGTGTTCTCGATCTTTGCCTTCAGCGGGTGGGAATCCACCGGGCCGCTGGCCGAGGAGAGCAAGAACCCCAAGCGCAACGTGCCGATCGGGCTGGTCGGCTCGGTCGTGGTGCTGATGGTCTACTTCACGTTCGTCACCTGGGGCTACCTCAACGGCATCGGCGTCAGCAAGGTCGGCGCGATCCCGACGGCGGCCGCGTTCCCGGTGGCCACGATGGCCCAGCGGGTGTGGGGCGGCGCGTGGGTGCTGCTGCTGTTCGCGCTGCTGAACTCCGCGATCGCGCTGTCGATCGCGTGCTTCAACGGCGGGACAAGGACCTGGTACGCGATGGGCCGCTCGGGCGTGCTGCCCGGCGCGCTCGGCAAGGTCGAGCCGAAGCGGAAGACCCCGATCAACGCGATCCACCTCGAGGTCGGCGTGCAGGTCCTGGCGTTCGCCTGCGTGCTGATCTGGGGCGCCGAGAACGTGTTCTTCTCCTGGGCCAACGCGATCACGATCGGCCTGGTGCTGATGTACATCCTGTGCAACGTCGGCGTGGTGCGCTACTACCTCACCGAGGGCCGCGCGCAGTTCAACCCGCTGCTGCACCTGGTGGTCCCGGTGGTCGCCTCGGCCGCGGGCGTCGTGGTCGTCTGGAAGTCCTACTTCGCGCCGTTCACCAGCACCGGCCCGGTGTTCTGGGGCCTGATGACGTTCATCGTCGTGCTGGCGATCACCATCGTCGTGCTGGTCTACCTGCGCGTCCGCGGCCAGGAGGACTGGATGCACCGCGCCCAGCTGGTGTTCGAGCAGGACGGCGGGCACTGAGGGACGAAGTTCCCGGCCGTCAGGGACCGACGGTCCCTTGCCGCCCCGGCCGCCTCGCAAGATCGTGGACTGGAGGGCCAGAGGGGGCCAAGCCAGGAGACGGTCATCATGGGAATTTTCAGCAAGACCGCGAGCATCATGAGGCGCGGCGGCGCGAGCGGCCAGGCCCGGCGCGAGGCGCATGCGGCCAGGGCGCAGGCGCATGCGGACCGGGCGCAGGCCGAGCGGGCCGAGGTCGAGGAGAAGGTGGCGCAGGAGCAGGCCGCGGCGCTCGCGGATGCCTCGCGTCAGGACGAGGCGCACCAGGAAGCGGAGCTGGAAAAGCTCGCCTGGAAGGAGTCCGAGGCCGTGCCCTGGCGCCGGCCGCCCGACGCCTGATCGCATGAAGGCGGCCCGGCTTCGTCAGCCGCATCATTGACGCCGGAACACCGGCGATCACCGTGGTCGTGCTGGTCTGCCCTCTTCTCAGCTGGTGCAACCGGGGATGGTCCCCGGCGGGAAGCAGTTGCCGGGCTGGTTGCTGACGACCGGGCTGAGGTAAAGGGTTACCGGGCTAGCGCTGCTGGCGAAGATGCCGCCGCCCTGGGCGGCCGAATTGCCTGTCACCTGGGTCAGCAGCAGGCTCAGCGGCCCGCCGGGCAGGCCAAGGCCGTCATCTGAGTTGACGCCGTCTTCGAGAATGCCGCCCCCGGCCCCGGACGCCGCGTTGCCGGCCACCTGACTGAGGCTGACGCTCAGCACTCCGCTGTTGGCGGCTCCGGTGAGGGCGGTGATATCGAGATTGGCGATGCCGCCGCCTTCGCCCTGGTCGCCTGCGCTGTCGGCGGGGGCGGTGTTGTTGTCCACGGTGCTGGCGTGGATGGACATCTGGCCGTGGTTGAGGATCCCGCCGCCGAAGCCGCCAGGGGCGGTGTTGCCGTTGACCTGGCTGGAATTGATGGTCGCGGTGCCGCCGTTGGCGATGCCGCCGGCGCCCGCCCTCGGGCCGCCGTTCGCGGTATTGCCGTTGACCTGGCTGGAATTGAGCACGAGGCTGCTCGAACTGTTGGTGCCCATGCCGCCCGTGCCGCTGGCGATCCCGCCGCCGCCGTTGGCGGCTGCGTTGCCGTTGACCTGGCTGGCGTTCAGGGTGAGCGTGCCGCCGTGGTTGAGGATGCCGCCCGCGCTACCCGATGTGGTGTTGCCGTTGACCTGGCTGGCATTGAGGGTGGTCGTGCCGAGCGGCCCGGTCCCCAGGGTGCCGGAGGCGATGCCGCCACCGTCGCTCATCGGCCCGCCCTCGGCCGCGTTGCCGGTTACCTGGCTGTGGTTAAGGGTGAGCGTGCCTTCCAGATTGAGGATCCCGCCGCCCATGCCATCGGTGTTTCCCCCGGTGATGGTCAAGCCCTGCAAGGTCAGGTTGCCGGTGCTGGTGACTTGCAGGATGCGGAAGGTGCTGTCGTTTCCGGCGATCGTGGTGGCTGAGCCGTTCAGGGTGATCGCGCTGGTGATCACGGGCAGCCCATTGTCTCCGAGCATGGGGTTGGTGTTATTGGCCGCGGTCAGCATGTAGCTGCAGCCAGCGGCCAGGTTGATCGTGGCGCCGCCGCTGCCGTTGGCGGCGCCGATCGCCGCGATCAGCCCCGCCGGCCCGCCCGCCGGACCGGAGCAGGGCACGCTAACCATGGCGGTGGCCTGAACCGCCGGAGCGGTTGTGAGGAGCAAAATCGCCGCAGGTACCGTCAGGCCCGCCGTCACAATCTTGAAAGGCCTCATCCATTACTCCCTGAGCCACGTGAATTCTCGAACGCCAAGCGGCCCCAAATGGATGGTTACATATGCTTCAGGCACCGTCCACCGGGGTTGCACGGCGCAATTAGCCGGTCATTGACGCTTCGGCGGCGGCATGGGCGCCGACGTGACCGGCCCGGCGGGATCACGTGATTGGTGGCGGCTTGCCGGTGGCGCCAGGCGGCCGCCCTCCCCGGTAATCGTTCCCGGCCCGCCCGGTGGCGTCCTTCCGGGACCCGTGCGCGCCGCCCCAGGCGCCGTGCACCCGGACAAAGATCGCCATCGCTCGGCCCTCCTCGGACGGCTTCCCCCCATTGGTCACGTTGGTGACGCTACATCCCTGCGGCTCCCGCCCCGGACGTTGGACGAAGTGATCGTTTCGGCGCCATAGGCCGGCTAGCGTTTGATGTGGCCCAAACTTGTTAAAGGCGGGACATGCAGTTATTCGAGTGCGCCGCGACGTTCGACGCCGAGCCGGGCGAGGCCTGGAAGGTGTGGACCGACGTGTCCCGCTGGCCCGAGTGGGATGTCAGCAAGGAGATCGCCCGGCTGGACGGCCCGTTTCAGCCCGGCGTGTCCGGCTGGGCCAAGCAGCGCGGCAACCTCGGCGGCTCGTTCACGATCACCGCGGTCGACGACGGGCGACGCTGGGTGACCGAGTGCCCGATGCCGATGGGTAAGGTCGTCTTCGAGCACGTGATCGAGCCCGTGGCCGAGGGGCGCGTCCGGCTGGTCAAGCGCGTCGAGGTGCATGGCGCATTCGGATCGTTGCTCCTGCTGATCGCTCCCCGGCTGCGCCGCGAGATCACCCAGTCGCTGGCCAACCTGGGACGGCTGCTGTCCGCCTAGCCCGGAGGGCGCAGGCCGTCGAGTGCGGCCTGGAGGATCGGCCCGGTGTAGCCGGTGTCGCCGTGGATCGTGGCGATGGCGACGATCATGTCGAGGATCTGTTCAAGCGTGAGGTCGTCGCGGACCTCGCCGGCGGATCACGGAGGCGGTCGAGGGATCGCTGCGGCGGCTTCAGACCGACCGGATCGACGTGTACCAGGTGGGCGTTCCCGATCCAGACACCGATATCGACGAGACCCTCGGCGCCCTGTCCGACCTCGTGCGCGCCGGCAAGATCCGCTCCTTCGGCACGTCGAAGGTTCCGGCCTCCCAGATCGTCGAGGCCCAGTGGATCGCCGAGCGCCGCGGCTACGGACGGTTCCGCACCGAGCAGCCGCCCTACTCCCTGCTGACCCGCGCCATCGAGTACGACCTGCTGCCGGCCTGCCTGCGCCACGGAATGGGCGTCATGGCCTACAGCCCGTTGTCCGGGGGCTGGCTGTCGGGCAGGTACCGCAAGGGCCGCCAGGCCAGCGGGCCGGGCTCGGCCGCCCGTACCCGGCTCGCCGGGAACTTTGACGCCGCCGACCCGGCCAATGCCGCAAAGCTCGAGGCCGCCGACGCGTTCGCCGCGCTCGCCGATGAGGCCGGGCTGACCCTCATCCAGATGGCGGTCGCGTTCGTCGTCCGCCACCCCGCGGTCACCTCCGCGATCATCGGCCCGCGGACCATGGAGCACCTGGACGGCTACCTCGCCGCCGACGGGACCGAGCTGTCCGCCGACGTGCTTGACCGCATCGACGAGATCGTTCCCCCCGGAGTCACGATCAACGTCTCCGACAACATGTGGAACATCGGCACGAGGGCGCTGGACGCCGCATCCCGCCGCCGGTAGGGCGCCCGCTCCCGGGCAGCCGGCCGCCTCCGCCGCGCCGGGGGGCCGGCCGGACTGTCAGAGCCCCGGGATAAAATCGTGACCTGAGTCGCCTTGCAACCAGCGGCTCGCAAAGAGGACGGCTGCAACTCGGTCGCCCCCGCACCGACCCGCGGCGGACCTTCCCGGTCCGCCGGCCCGGACCTGGAGGGGGTCGTCATGACCGTCCCGCCTGTCGTCGTTGATGTGCCCGCTGATCAGGCCGAACCGCTGACCCTGGACGAGGCGTACGCGCGCTCGCGCCAGGCGGCCCTCACCCCGTCGGTGATCGGGCCGGTCGGCCTGGAAATCGAGTCCCACCTGGTGGACCTGGACGCGGTGGCCGACCGGGTTTCCTGGGACCGGGTCGACCCGCTTCCCGACTCCCTGTGCGCCGCCGCCGGCCGGTGCGCGGTCACCCTGGAGCCCGGGGGCCAGCTCGAGCTGTCCGGCCCGCCGGCGTCGGGCATCGTCGCCACCGTGGCCGAGCTCAGCCGCGACGGGCAGCGGGCGAGGCAGGCCCTCGCGGAGCTGCGCCTCGGCGTGGTGCACGCCGGCGCCGACCCGCTCCGGCCGCCGCGGCGGGTCAACCCGCGGCCGCGATACCGGGCCATGGAACAGCACTTCGCGGCCACCGGCCGGGCAGCCCCGGCCGCGGTCATGATGAACTCCACCGCGGCGATGCAGGTCAACCTGGAGGCCGGCCCGCCCGGCGACTGGCCGCAGCGGGTGGCGCGGGCGCACCGGCTCGGGCCCACGTTGGTGGCGATCTCGGCGAGCTCGCCCTGGGTGGGCGGGTGCGACACCGGCTGGAAGTCTGCGCGCCAGCGGGCGTGGGCCGGCCTGGACGACCGGGCCTGCGGCCCGGTGCCCGGCTGCGTCGGCACCGACCCGGCCGCCGACTCCGGGCTCGACCCCGCGGCCGCGTGGGCCCGGTTCGCGCTGGGCGCCCCCGTGGCGTTCATCCGAACCCGCGGCGACGACGTGGCAGCCGTCGGCGCCCCGGTCCCGTTCGGGCGGTGGGCCAGCGGCGAGGTCCAGCTGGGCGGGCGCTGCCCGACCGCCGCCGACCTCGACGTTCATCTGACCACCTTGTTCCCGCCGGTCCGGCTGCGCGGCTACCTCGAGCTGCGCTACCTCGACATGACCGCCCCGCGGTGGTGGCCGGCCATCGCCGCCGTGGCAACCACGCTGATGGACGACCCGGTGGCCGCCGACCGGGCCGTGGAGGCCACCGAGCGGGCCGCGCGGCTCTGGACCGAGGCGGCGCGCGACGGCCTCGATGACGCGGTGCTCGCCGAGTCGGCCCGCCGCTGCCTGGCCATCGCCGCCGAGCGGGCCCCTGCCGAGCTGGCCGCCGCGGTCGGCGACCTGGCCGAGCTGATCGAGTCCGGCCGCTGTCCCGGGGACCTGCTGGCCGAGCGCATCGCCCAGGTAGGACCGCACGCTGCCTTCGAGGAGCTGACCCATGCTTGAAGACGTCGTCCGTGACCTGGAGCGCGCCCGCGCCCGGACGCTCGGGCTGACCGACCTGGACGATCCGACGCTGCTCAGCCAGCACGACCCGCTGATGAGCCCGCTGGTCTGGGATCTCGCGCACATCGGCCAGCAGGAGGAACTGTGGCTGCTGCGCGGCGGCGATCCCACCCGGCCGGGGATGCTCGCGCCCGACGTCGACTCGCTGTACGACGCGTTCAGGCACCGCCGCGCCGACCGTCCGGCGCTGCCGCTGCTGCCGCCGGTCGAGGCGCGGGCGTACGATCACGAGGTCCGCGGCCGGGTGCTCGACCTGCTGGAGCGCACCCCCGAGGACGACCTGTTCACCGCGGGCATGGTCGTGCAGCATGAGGAGCAGCACGACGAGACGATGTTCGCCACCCTGCAGCTGCGGCAGGGGCCGCCGGTGCTGTTCAGCCGGCGGGACCTGCCCCGCGGCCGCTCCCTCGATTCCGAGCGCGTCTTCGTCGCCGGCGGGCCGTTCACGCTCGGCGTGGACGCGTCAGCCGAGCCGTTCTCGCTGGACAACGAGCGTCCCGCGCACCAGGTCGACGTCGGCCCGTTCTGGATCGGCCGGGTACCTGTGCGTAACGTTCAGTGGTCAGAGTTCATCTCCGACGGCGGCTATCGTCGGCGCGAGCTGTGGTCGGCGCGCGGCTGGGCGCACCGGGTCGAGGCCGGGCTGGACCGGCCCAAGTTCTGGACCGGCGACGGCACCCGGCGCCGGTTCGGGGCCGAGGAGGAGGTGCCTCCCGGCGAGCCGGTGCAGCACGTCTGCTACTTCGAGGCCGAGGCGTTCGCGGCCTGGTCCGGCGCCCGCCTGCCGACCGAGATCGAGTGGGAGAAGGCCTGCGCCTGGGACCCGGCGGCGAACGCGCGGCGGGCCTGGCCGTGGGGGTCGGCGCCGCCCGGCCCTGAGGTGGCCAACCTGGGCGGGCTCGGGCTGCGGCCCGCCCCGGCCGGGGCCTACCCGCGCGGGGCGTCCGCCTACGGCGTCGAGCAGATGATCGGCGACGTGTGGGAGTGGACCTCGTCGGACTTCGCACCCTGGCCGGGCTTCACCCCGATGATCTACCGCAACTACAGCGAGCCGTTCTTCGGCGGCGACTACAAGGTGCTGCGCGGCGGTTCGTGGGCGGTCGCCCCGTCCACGATCCGGCCGTCGTTCCGTAACTGGGATCACCCGATCAGAAGGCAGATCTTCACCGGCGTGCGGCTGGCGTGGGACGCCTGACCGCCGTGACCATCACCACCGATCCGAGAGGCTGACGATGCCAGTAGAGAACCGTGTCCAGGCTCATCCCGGCCGGTACCTCGAGGCGCTGCGCGCGGACGTGCGGGCCGGACTGACCGCGATCGCGAAGACCCTGCCGCCGAAGTACTTCTACGACGCGCGCGGCAGCGAGCTGTTCGACGACATCACGCGGCTGCCCGAGTACTACCTGACCCGGGCCGAGACCGCGATCCTGCGGCGGCACGCGGCCGAGATCGCCGCCCTGTCCCGGTGCGAGTCCCTGGTCGAGCTGGGCAGCGGCACCTCGGCCAAGACCCGGCTGCTGCTGGGCGCGCTGCGCGACGGCGGGACCCTGCGCGAGTTCGTCCCGTTCGACGTGGACCCGGTGGTGCTCACCGAGGCCAGCGACGCGCTGGCCGCCGAGTACCCGGGGCTGGCGATCGCGCCGTTCGTCGGCGACTTCGAGCAGGACCTCGGCTCGGTCCCGGGCGGCCGGCGGCGGACGATCGCGTTCATCGGCTCGACCATCGGCAACCTCGAGCCCGCGGCCCGCGCGGCGTTCCTTGCCCAGGTTGGCGCCGCGCTGCGCCCCGGCGACACGTTCCTGCTCGGGATCGACCTGGTGAAGGACGCCGGCCGGCTGCTGCGGGCCTACGACGACGCGGCCGGGGTGACCGCCGAGTTCAACCGCAACGTGCTGCTGGTGGTCAACCGCGAGCTGGACGCGGACTTCGACGTCGAGGAGTTCCAGCACGTGGCGCTGTGGGACGCCGAGCACGAGTGGATCGAGATGCGGCTCCGGCCGGCCCGCCCGCAGCAGGTCACGATCGGCGATCTCGGCCTGGCGGTCTCGTTCGCGGCCGGGGAGGACCTGCGCACCGAGATCTCGGCCAAGTTCCGGCGCGCGGGGATCGAGGCCGAGCTCGGCGCCGCGGGGATGCGCACGGCGCGGTTCTGGACCGACCCGGACGGCGATTTCGGCCTGCTGCTGGCCGAGCCGGTGGCCGCGGGGACCTCGCGGTAGGCTCCCGGGCTATGACAAGAGAGGTCGGCGTGATCGTGGAGCTGGCGCGCGGCGGCGCCGTCGATCGCAACCTGCGGGCGGACATGCCGCCGAGCATCGCCAGCGGCCGCGTCGTGCTTGACCACCTTCCGGGCGACGAGATCGGCAGCCTGGGCCCGCCCCGGGCGGGCCAGGTCGTCATGTCGGTGCTGTCGCCCGAGGCGCTGGCCCGGGACCGGGATGAGGTCCGGCACAGCGTCGTCGAGACCGATACCGGCGACGAGCCACCGGTGATCAACGTCGAGGCGGCCGAGTACCTGCGCGAGGACGAGCTGACCGCGGTCCTCGAGGCGGCAGATCTGGCGAACCGGACCGTGATCCTGCGGGTGCTGGCCGACGCCTGACGATCAAGGCCTGCGGGCGGGGCACTGGCGAGGGGGGGAGCGCCAGCGCCCGCGCACCCGCAGGCCAGCTCGTTACCTGGATGTTCGCGGCCGGGGGCTTCGCCGGCCTCCTCGGGTCAGGGCTTCGTGGCGGCGGTCCAGTTGGTGGGGTAGTTCGAGGGAAGTATGCCATTGCCGGGCTGGCCGGCGTTCGGCGCGGCCGGAACGCCGAGCGCCTGCAGCAGCGCGTCGAAGTTCAGCCCGACCATCGTCGGGAACGGGCCGCCGCCGCTGATGCCGCCGGCCACGGCGAGCTGGGACTCCGCCGAGCTCCCGTCGGGCATCGCCCAGCCGGTCTCGATGCCGTCGCCGCCGTTGAACATGTTCCCGATCACGGTGGAGGACGTAACGGTCTGGCCGACCTCGACCGACGGGGTCACGTCCTCGGCCACGTAGACCATCAGCCCGGACGCCGGGCCGCTGGTGAGCTGATAGGTGATCCAGCCTCCGCCGGGCCATCCGGAGTTGCTCGCGGTCGCGTTGGTGATCACCGCGTTGCCCAGGGCGTAGACCGGGCCGGCGCCGCCGAAGTCGACGCCCATGTCCACGCGCTCGGGGACCAGCCCGCCGACCGCGCGCAGCGGGTTGCGGTAGACCGCCGCCGATGCCGCGCCGGCTTGCTGGGTGGACGTGCCGCCGTGGGCCTTCGCGGCGCGCGCGGCCGCCCTGCGCCGGGCCGCCCTGCGCTCGGCGGCCATCCGCGCCGCGACCCTGGCCGCCGTCACCCTGGCCTCGGGGATCTGCGACCACTGGTCGTGCGTGGTGTCGCCGAGCTGGGTGGCCCCGCCCGCGGTGACCTGGCTGGGGATCACGCCGTGGGCCGGCGGGGGGCCGGCGCCGGCCCCGGGCGAGCTGAGCGCCCGCGCCTGGTCCGGGGCGGACGGGTCCGACGCCTGCTTCGACCAGTGCCAGGCGACCGGCGCCGCGGCGGCGACGAGCAGCGTCGAGCCCGCCAGCGCGGCGGCGATCCGCCTGTGCTGCCGGACGTATGCCACCGGCGCGGGACCGCGCGCGGGCTTGCGGTGCCGGGCCCGATGCCGGCCGGTGGTGCGGGACACTGTTGTGCCTTAGGTCGGGCGCGGTCGCGCGCACGGCGGTCACCCGGGATGCCGGCCTGCCATGGCCAGCCAGCGCGCGCGGACGCCGTGCGGTGTCAGGGCGACGGGTACCAGGGGGTCGTGGTCTCCGCACGCTTGGGTGCTGTCGGATCACTACCGTGCCGCACATACAGGCACAGCAGTGCTGAAACCACGCTAAACACCGGTATGACTTAAGTCACACTTTGGAACACGTCCCGTACTACCGGGCGCATCCGACCCTTGTGAAAGAAATGCCCCGCCGAGCGTAGCCCCCGGACGGCATGCATCATGGGCGGATGCCGCTGTTCGCTTTCGAAGGCCGCGAGCCGAGGGTCAGCCCCGCCGCGTGGATCGCACCCACCGCCACCCTGGTCGGCGACGTGCTGGTCGAGGACGACGCCTCGGTCTGGTACGGGGCGGTGCTGCGGGCCGACTTCGGGCCGATCGTCGTGCGGCGGGGCGCCAACGTGCAGGATGGCTCGGTCCTGCACGGCGGCAGCGACCCGGTGACGGAGGTCGGCGAGGGCGCGACCATCGGCCACCTGTGCGTGGTGCACGGCGCGGTCGTGCGGGCGGAGGCGCTGATCGGCAACGGCGCCACGGTGCTCGACGGCGCGGTCGTCGGCCGCCGCGCGCTGGTGGCGGCCGGCTGCACGGTCACGCCCGGCATGGTGATCCCGGACGGCATGCTCGCCGTCGGGGTCCCCGCCCGGGTCGCGGGCGAGATCCGGGGGGCGGCGAAGCAGTGGGTCGAGACCAACCCGAGTACCTACCAGGCTCTGGCGCGACGGCACGCCGCCGGGGTCCGCCCGGTCCCCTAGACCGGGGCCGCGCCACCCGGGCCGGGCCGTGGCCCGGCTCGGCTGCGACGTCGGCGAGGTGCCCTGGTTGCCGCCGCGGGAGGAGATTCTTATAGTCAGCTTCCATGGCAGCGGGCCGGACGCCGTGGATTGACGTGCACGCCCACCCGGGCCGCTGCTTCCTGGCCGGCCTTGAGAGCGGCGACCCGCTGGCGGGCGTGCTGGGCGGGCAGGACCTCGCGGCTGCCCTGGCCGCGGCCCGCCAGGCCGGGATGGCCGCGGTCACGCTGTCGACGGTGGCCGATCTCCGGGTGCTGGCGCCCGACCCGGTGAAGGGGCTGCGGGCCAGCCGCCCGTTCCGGCCCGGCGAGGCCTATGCGGATCACCGGCGCCAGCTAGCCGGGATCACCCGGATCGTCGCCGGGCTCGGCGCGCCGGTCGCCGCGACCACGGCGGAGATCGAGGGCGCCCGGGCCAGCGGGCAGACCGCCGTCCTGCTGGCCTGCGAAGGCGGCGACTTCCTCGAGGGCAGGCTGGAGGCGCTGGCCGAGGCGCGGGCCCTCGGCGTCTGTTCGCTGACCCTGGTGCACTACCGCGTGAATGAGATCGGCGACGTGCAGACCGAACAGCCGGTGCACGGCGGGCTGACCGCCTTCGGCCGTGAGGTGGTGGCCGAATGCAACCGCCTGGGCGTGATCGTCGATTGCGCCCACGCCACGTTCGCGACAACCGCGGCCGTGCTGGAGGCCTCCCGCCAGCCCGTGATGATCTCGCACAGCCACCTGGATCACCCCGGCCGCCCCCACCCGCGGCTGCTCAGCCCCGCCCACGCGGCGGCCGTCGCGGACGCTGGCGGGCTCATCGGAGCCTGGCCGTCCGGTGTCACCGCCACGAGCCTGGCCGGATTCGCCGACGAGATCGCCCGGCTGGCCGACCTGGTCGGCCCCGGCCACGTGGCCATCGGGACCGACATGGACGCCAACTACCGGCCGGTCCTGACCAGCTACGCAGGCTTCGCCGCCCTCCCGGAGTTGCTGGCCGGCCGCGGCCTCAGCGACACCGACACCGGCAGGATTCTCGGCACCAACGCGCTCGGCCTGCTGCGCACCGTCGGCGCGGGGGCCGCCGTCTAATCCGGGCCGCCCGCCGGGCGCACCTCAGCCCGTTCGCGCTGATGGTAACCGGCCGTCATGCCGCCATCGACCAGCAACGTCGTACCGGTGATGAAGTCCGCCTCGTCGCTGGCGTAGAAGACCGCCGCGGCCGCGACGTCGCGGGACTGCCCGATCCTGCCGATCGGCGGGGCCGGCCAGTCGCCGCTCTCGGGGCGGTCGTCCTCCCCCGGCGGGGCCATGTGCCGCATCCCGGGCCAGGTGTCCCCGGGGCAAAGGACGTTCGATCGCACGCCACCGGGGCCCGCGTCGAGCGCGAGCATCTTGCCGAGCATCACCACTGCCGCCTTCGACACCGAGTACAGCCCGATGGATTGCTCACCCCAGATCCCGGCGTCGGACGCGATGTGGATCATGCAACCTCTCCCGCGGGCCAGATGCGGGTGGGCGGCCTGCGCGTACAGGAAATAACCGCGCACGTTCACGTTCATCAGCCGGTCGTAGTCGGCCAGCGGCGTGTCAAGCAGGCGCGCCTGCGTCCCGATCCCGGCGTTGTTGACCAGCACATCAAGCCCGCCGAGCTGCCCGGCTGCCAGGTCGACCGAGCGGGCCACCGCATCGGGATCGCCGGCGTCGGCCGGCACGAATCCGGCCTGCCCGCAGCCGCGCAGCGCCGCCTCCGCGCGAAGGCCCAGTTCCTGGTCCCGCCCCGTTATCACCACGGCCGCGCCCTCGCGCAGGAACCTGTCCGCGATCGCATAGCCGATGCCGGTCGTGCCGCCGGTCACCAGCGCGCGCTTGCCCTCTAGCCGTCCCATGGCACCGTAGTCTGCCCGAGCTCAGGCCGGCGGCTCGCTGGCGGGCTCGTGCCATGCCGGGTCGGCGCCGAGCGCCCCGGCGAGCCGGGTGATCGCCTCGCGCGCGGTCCGGTCGCCGATGCGATCGGGAAGCCAGGTGCAGGCGATGCAGGCGGCCCTGACGTCGGCGGCGGCGCAGACGGCGGCCAGGCACTGCTCGACCTGGGTGAGCGAGGGCCCGGTGCCCGAGGGGAAGCGCAGGCCGGGCAGTTGCGCGCTGTCGATGACATCGACGTCGAGGTGCAGGTACACCGGCATGTGGCCGACCTCGTCGAGGGCGGAGACGATCGCGGCCGGGTCGGCGGGCACGCGGCGGACCTGGCTGGCGGTCAGGGCGTCGCGCTCGGCGGGGTCGAGATCCCTGGCATCGGCGAGCACGACGCCGGTGTCGGCCACCGGCCGCAGCCCGAGCGCGTCGCAGAAGAGCTCGGGCGCCCGGCCGGTCAGCATCGCCAGTGGCATGCCGCCGAGGTAGCCGCTGACCGTTATGGCCGGGGTGTTGAAGTCGCCGTGCGCGTCCAGCCACACCACTGCCAGGTCGCGATGGCGGCGCTGCAGCCCCGCCACCGCTCCCAGGGCGGTGGGGCAGTCGCCGGACAGCAGCAGCGGCCTGGCGGCCCGCGCCACCGCGTCGGCCGCCGCCCGGTACAGCAGCATCATCCGGCCCGGCGCGGGGCCGCCCGGAAGGGCCGGCCAGATCGTCTCGGCCACGTTGGCCGGGACCGGGAAGGCCGGGATGTGCTCGTCGAGGTGCCAGGGCGTGACGATGAGATCCCAGCCGCCGTCGCTACCGCGGTCCGCCACGGGCTGCCTCTCCTTCCTTCCGCTGGGCGAGCAGGTCGAGCAGTCGTTGCAGCTCGTCGGCGCCGGCCTGCAGGTGGGCGGTGAGCTGCGCCCGGGCTTGCGCCCGGCTGCCGTGCAGTGCGTCAAGCAGCTGGCGGTGGTCGTCCGCGGTGCGGCCGAGTTCACGGCTGGAGCGCTCGGCGAGCGCCAGGGCGAGGCGCTGCTCCTGCTGGAGCTGCCCGTAGAAGCGGCGCAGCCGGGGGCTGCCGGTGGCCGCGACCAGCGTGGCGTGGAAGAGCCGGTCGCCGTCGAGCACGGCGGCGGCGTCGCCGCGGCCGAACGCGCGTTCTATCTGCTCAACCAGCTCGGCCAGGGCCCGGTAGACCGCCGGGTCCCGGTGCCCGGTGAGGGCGTCCGCCGCGGCCAGCTCCACGGCGGCGCGCGCAGCGTAGATGTCCGCGGCATCCGGTCCGGTGACGTCGGCGACGACGATGCCGCGGTTCATCTGGTAGCGGACCAGGCCCTCGCTGGCCAGGGTCCGCGCGGCCTCGCGGAGCGTGCTGCGGGAGACGCCGAGTTCGGCGGCGACGGCGGCTTCGCGCAGCGGCATGCCCGGCAGCAGCCGGCCGGACAAGATGGCTTGCCGGACGGCCTCGGCGGCCTGCTCGGCGGTGCTCTGCCGCCGGATGCCCGCGCCCAGGCCGGCGATCGGGCTGGTCACGGTCACCACCCAGCCTCCTGTCTTGAAGCCCAGCCCACCGTACACTAGATTGCCATATTGTCTGGCAATCTGGCAATCTGATCACGGGCCGCCGCCCGTTCGGGGAGCTGGGCGAGGACCTGGCCGAGGAACTCCTGGTTCGACGCGGTGTCCCGGGTCTTTCCCAGCAGCAGCTCGAGAGCCTGCTGGGCGTCGAGGCCGGCCAGTGCCCGGCGCAGGCTGTCCACCGCCGCGCGCTCCTCGCGCGACATCAGCAGGTCGTCGCGGCGGGTGCCGGACGGCGCCACGTCGATCGCGGGGAAGATCCGCTTCTCCGCGAGCTCGCGGCGCAGCCGCAGCTCCATGTTCCCGGTGCCCTTGAACTCCTCGAAGAACACGTCGTCCATGCGAGAGCCGGTCTCCACCAGGGCCGTGGACAGGATCGTCAGCGAGCCGGCCTCCTCGGTGTTGCGCGCGGCGCCGAGGAACTGGCGCGGCGGCTGCAGCGCGGCCGTCGCCACCCCGCCGGCCAGGATCCGGCTGCTCGCCGGGGCGGCGAGGTTGTAGGCGCGGCTCAACCGGGTGATCGAGTCGAGCAGGACGACCACGTCCCGGCCGAGCTCGACCAGGCGCTTGGCCCGCTCGATCGCCAGCTCAGCCACCATGATGTGGTCGGTGGCGGACTGATCGAAGGTGGAGTAGACGACCTCGCCGGTCACCGAGCGCCGCAGGTCGGTGACCTCCTCCGGCCGCTCGCCGACCAGCACGACCATAAGGTGCACCTCGGGGTGGCTGGCGGCCACCGCCGCGGCGATGGCCTTCAGCACGATGGTCTTGCCGACCTTGGGCGCGGACACGATCAGCCCACGCTGGCCCTTGCCGATCGGGCTGATCAGGTCGATGATCCGCGCCGTGGGCGACGCCGAGCCGGATTCCAGGCGCAGGCGCTCCTGCGGGTAGAGCGGCGTCAGCTCGTCGAAGGCCGGGCGCGACTTCGCCCGGCCCGGATCCAGGCCGTTGACGGCGTCGAGCCTCGCCAGCGCCGCGAACTTCGCGGCCGCCGCGGGCCGGCGGTCGGGCCGGGCGTCGGGCCGGCTGGCGGGTCGCCCGTCGGGCCGGGCGTCGGGCCGGCTGCCGGGTCGCCCGTCGGGCCGGGCGTCGGCGCGCGCCCGCGGCGCCGGGGCGGCACCGCTGATGTGGTCGCCGCGGCGCAGCCCGTGCTGGCGGACCTGGGAGATCGGCACGTATATGTCGTTCGGGCCGGGGCGGTAGCCGGACGTCCTGACGAACCCGCGGTCGTCGCGGACGTCGAGGATTCCCGATACCGGAACCGGCGTGTCATCGGTGATCTCTGGCGCTCCCGATGGTGCACCGGGGCGCTGTTTTGTGATCGTGTTCATGGTTTTCCTTTCGGGGCAGCCCGGATTCGGGCATGCCAGAAGAAGGGGTTGTGCCGGCGCGGTTTTAAATGCGCGGCGCCCGGCGATGCGCGAGAAGCGGCCGCCGGTAATGACCCCGGGTTTTCCCTGCTGACCCGGGATTTCGCAGGATGCTCGGCGCCGGAGCCGGTAATGAGCCCGGGGGCGGGAGCCGTTAGATGGGGGTCGCTCGTCGGCCGGCAGAAGGGCCGCTCATCCGCGACTGCGGAAAATTCAATTACCCCGCAACATGTATATCAGAACGCGGGCTCGGTGCCAATGCGGGCCGGGCGCGGGCGTGCCCGCCCGGCGCCGTATCCGGCGGCGCTGGTGCAGTTGAAAGTGACCGGGATTCACATCGATCATGCGCGGCAGGCCGAGACCGGGCGAGCGGCTGCCGGGCCCCGGAGCCGGCCGCCGCGGGCTGAGACCCGGCGCGCCGCCGCGGGCTGAGACCCGGCGCGCCACCCCCGGCCGGCAGATCCCGGCGGCTTGGGTGTCGAAAACCGGGCCGCGGCGGTGACACCTGGGTGAGAAAGGCCTCAACCAGGGAGGATGGAGCGATGCGATTCATGCTGCTGCAGAACTACGGGCCGGTCGAGTCGGACTGCCGGCCGATGACCGAGTGGGCACCCGAGGACATCAGTGCCCACATCGCCTTCCAGCAGGCGCTCAACGCCGAGCTCGCCGAGCTCGGCGAACTGGTGGACGCCCAGGGACTGGCCGGGCCGGATCAGGCCAAGTACGTGGTCAGCGACGGGGCAAGCGCGCCGGTGATCACCGACGGGCCGTACCCGGAGTCCAAGGAGCTGCTGGCCGGCTACCGGCTGATCGATGTCGAGACCCTGGGCCGGGCGCTCGAGATCGCCGCGCGGGCGTCGGCGGCGCCCGGCCCGAACGGCGTGCCGATCCGGCAGCCGATCGAGGTCCGCCAGGTGCTGAGCGCCCCCGACCCCGAGCTGTGACGCCGCGGCCGGGCGACGCGGGCGCGGGCATGGCCACCGCGCCGGACGTCGAGGACCTGCTGCGCGAGCTGGCGCCGCAGGTCCTCGGCGCGCTCATCCGCCGCTACAGCGACTTCGCCGACGCCGAGGACGCCGTGCAGGAGGCGCTCATCGCCGCCGCGACGACCTGGCCTGCCGACGGGCGGCCCGACAACCCGCTCGGCTGGCTCATCCGGGTGGCCTCGCGCCGCCTGGCCAACGCCTACCGCAGCGACGACGCGCGCCACCGCCGGGAGGAGCTGGCTGCCTCGTGGTCGGCGTCGAGCCCGGACCCGCTGCCGGGGCGCGACGACACGCTGATCCTGATGTTCATGTGCTGCCACCCGTCGCTGTCGCCGGCGCTGGCCATCCCGCTCACGCTGCGCGCGGTCGGCGGCCTGACCACCCGCGAGATCGCCGCGGCCTTCCTCGTGCCCGAGGCGACCATGGGCCAGCGGATCAGCAGGGCCAAGGCGAGGATCAAGGCGTCGGGCGAGCCGTTCACGCTGCCCTCCGCCGACAGCCGGCCGCAGCGCCTGCGGCTCGTGCTGCACGTGCTGTACCTGCTGTTCAACGAGGGGTACACCAGCAGCAGCGGGCCCGACCTGGCCCGCACGGACCTCTCCGGCGAGGCCATCCGGCTGGCGCGGGCCATCAGCGCCGCGGTGCCCGGCGACCCCGAGGTGACCGGGCTGCTCGCGCTGATGCTGCTCACCGACGCGCGGCGCCCGGCCCGCACCGGCCCGGGCGGCGAGCTGATCCCGCTCGCCGAGCAGGACCGCGCCAAGTGGGACCGGCGGCTGATCGTGGAGGGTGAGGGCCTGATCACCGCGGCCCTGCGGCGCGGTCAGGTCGGCGAATACCAGGCGCAGGCGGCGATCGCGGCCCTGCACGACCAGGCGCCCAGCCATGCCGGCACCGACTGGGCGCAGATCGCGTCGCTCTACGGCCTGCTCGAGTCGATGACCGGCAACCCCATGGTGCGCCTCAACCGGGCGGTCGCCGCGGCAATGGCCGGCTGGCCGGCCGGCGGGCTGTCCATGCTGGACGGCCTGGACGGCCGGCTTGGCGACCACCACCGGCTGCACTCGGTCCGCGCCCACCTGCTGGAGCAGGCCGGCGACACCCGGGCCGCGATCGACGAGTACCGCGCCGCCGCCTCGCGCACCGCGAACCTGCGCGAGCAGCAGTACCTGACCACCAGGGCGGCCCGGCTGGCGGGCGGCGCGGGCGGGGCGGGCGGCGCAGGCGGGGCGGGCGGAGAGGGCGGAGAGGGCGGGCGGGCGGGGAGGGCGGCGCGGGCCGGGCCGGCCAGTCCTGATAAGCCCGGCCCGCCTCAGAGCCGCAGCTTCATGCCCTCGTGCGAGGCGACGAACCCGAGCCGCTCGTAGAACCGGTGCGCGGACGTGCGCGACTTGTCGGTCGTCAGCTGGACCAGGGCGCAGCCGCGCCGCCGGGCCTCGCCGATCGCCCAGGAGAGCATCGCGGCGCCGAGGCCGCGGCCGCGCTCGGAGTCGGCGACGCGCACGGCTTCGATCTGCGCCCGCAACGCCCCGCGCCGGGCCAGGCCCGGCAGGAATGACAGCTGCATGGTGCCCACGACATCCCCGCCCGACTCCGCCACAACCAGCAGGTGGGCCGGGTCGGCGTCGATGGCGCGGAACGCCCGCCGGTAACTGTCCAGGTCCTCGGGCGTGCGCACGCCGTCCCTGGTCGCCCCGAGCTGGTCGGCGGCGATCAGGTCCACGATCGCGGGCACGTCCTGCTCCCTGGCCCGGCGCAGCGGCACGGGCGACGGGCCCAGATCCAGCACGGTCAGCGTGTCCATGCGCCCCAGTCTGCCGGGTTCGCGCCGGCACCCCGGCACGCGGCCGGATTCTGCGCGATTATGAGCAGGAACCCTGACGGCAAGGAGCGGCGCTGGCGTGGCGAACCTGAACCTGTCATCGGTCCCGATGGTCGCCGAGCACAACGCGCCGGCCGGCATGCGGGACGGCACGATCCTGCGCGCGGACATCTACCGCCCGGCCGCGGGCGGCCCGTTCCCGGCGCTGCTGGTCCGCACGCCGTACGGGGAGCCGATGGTGCGCACGGCCCCGGTGCTCCCGGCGGTCGACGCCGGGTTCGCGGTCGTCCTGCAGCACTGCCGCGGCACCGGCACCTCCGACGGCGAGTTCACGCCGTTCGCCAGCGAGCCGGACGACGGCGTGGACACGATCGAGTGGTGCGCCCGGCAGCCCTGGTGCAACGGCCGGGTCGGCATGTTCGGGCCGTCCTACCTCGGGATGGTCCAGTTCGCGGCCGCGGTCCAGGCACCGCCGGCGTTGCGGTGCCTGGTCCCGGTCGTCGCCCCGGCCGACTACTACGGCGGCCTGGCGTACCGGCAGGGCGCCGTGCAGCTGGGCCAGCTGCTCGGCTGGTACACGCTCAAGTCCGCGCAGACGCTTCAGTACCGGGCCGCCGCCGGCGAGGACGTCTCCGCGGACCTGCCCGCGCTGCTTGCGCACATGGCCGACATGGGCGCCGGCTACCGTCACCTGCCCGTCCGCGAGGCGCCCGCGGTCAGCGCGATCCTGCCGGCCTGGCGGCAGTGGCTCGACCACGAGCAGCACGACGCGTTCTGGAGCGAGCTCAGCTACGCGGCCGGGCGGAGCCGGATCGCGGCGCCCGCGCTGCACGTCGGCGGCTGGTTCGACCTGTTCCTCGGCGGGACGCTTGACAACTTCCAGACGCTGAGCCGGTCCGCCGCGACCGAGCACGCCCGGCGCAACCAGGCCCTGATCGTCGGCCCGTGGATCCACGGCGACCAGACCGGGACCGCGGGCGAGCTGAACTTCGGCATGGCCGCCTCGGCGCTGGCGATCGGCCTGGAGCAGCAGCAGATCGGCTTCCTGCGGCGGTTCGTCGCCGACGACGCCGCCGCCTGGGACGGCCCCCGGGTCAAGCTGTTCGTGATGGGCGACAACCTCTGGCGCGACGAGGACGACTGGCCGCTGGCCCGCACCGAGTGGACCCGCTGGTACCTGCACCCCGCCGGGGGCCTGTCCCCGCGGCCCCCCGGGCCGGACGCGCCCGTCTCGCGCTTCCGCTACGACCCGGCCGACCCGGTGCCGACCGTCGGCGGCCCGACGCTCATCATGGCCGCGGACCCGGACGGCGGGGTGGGCTGGATGGCCGGGGCCCGGGACCAGCGCGCGGTCGAGGCCCGCCCGGACGTGCTGTCGTTCACCAGCGAGGTGCTCGGCAGCGATCTCGAGGTGACCGGCCCGCTCACGGTGACGCTGCACGCCGCGACGTCGGCGGCCGACACCGACTTCACCGCGAAGCTGGTCGACGTCTGGCCGGACGGGCGCGCGATGGGCGTGGCCGACGGCATCGTCCGCGCCCGGTACCGCGACGGCACCGGCCGGCCCAGCCCGCTCACCCCCGGCCGGGTGGAGGAGTACTCGATCGACCTGATCGCGACCAGCCAGGTGTTCAAGGCCGGCCACCGGATGCGGGTCGACGTCTCCAGCTCGAACTTCCCGTGCTTCGACCGCAACCCGGGCAACGGCGCGCTCGCAGCGACCGCGACCGAGAGCGACTTCATGGTGGCCGAGCAGACCGTCTGCCACGACGCCGGGCGCCCGTCGTTCATCACGCTGCCACTCATCCCGCGCCCCTGAGTTCCCCGGGTCAAGTGGCCGGGACCCCGGCAGCCGGGCGGGCATCGCCGGGGCCCCGGAGATCGGGGCTCTTTTTCTCCCGGGGAGCATCGCAGGGCACCCGGCCCGGCGCGGATGAATGAGGCTAAATGGCTCATCATGACTATGACCTGGGCAAACTCCAGATCGTTGCATCCCGGCGGCCGCGCGCGGACCCGGCGGCGGGCGTCCCGGCGTCCCGCGGGCCCTTGTCCCGCAGCCGTTTGCGCGCCCGCGGCCGCCGCCGCGGCGGCGGCCGGGCGGGCGGCCGGCGAGGCAG
>Ga0335073_10001701_pt1 | contig 29595 bp, 28 predicted proteins | sample Lox_Sample_22_FD_207093 | JGI IMG/M metagenome (GOLD analysis project Ga0335073, IMG submission 207093) | Soil microbial communities from Loxahatchee National Wildlife Refuge, Florida, United States - Lox_Sample_2.2 | ecosystem: Environmental > Terrestrial > Soil > Wetlands | place: USA... | reverse complement strand
CGCACCTGCGCTTCGGGCCGCGGCCGATCCGCGCGCCGTACCTGGTCGAGCAGGCCAGCTTCGTGGGCTGCCACCAGTTCGGGCTGCTGGAGCGCGTCGACGTGCTCGGCCGTGCGGCGCCGGGCGCGACCCTGCTGCTCAACTGCGCCTCTCCGCCCGCCGAGGTCTGGGACTGTTTGCCCCGGCCGGTGCAGGAGAAGATCCTGGCCAAGAACATCGACGTGTACGCGATCGACGCGGCGAGGATTGCCCGCGAGGCCGGGCTGGCCGGCCGGACCAACACGGTGCTGCAGACCTGTTTCTTCGCGATCTCCGGCGTGCTGCCCCGGGACGAGGCGATCGCCAAGATCAAGGCAGCGATCACCAAGACCTACGGGCGGCGCGGCGCCGAGGTCGTGCAGCGCAACCACGCCGCGGTCGACCGCTCGCTCGAAGGGCTGCACCGGATCGAGGTACCGGACCAGGTCACGTCCGCCCGGGAGCTGCCCCCGATGGTCCCGGCCGGGGCCCCGGAATTCGTCCGTACGGTCACCGCGGCGATGATGGCGGGCCGGGGCGACGACCTGCCGGTCAGCGCGCTGCCAGCGGACGGGACGTACCCGAGCGGGACCACGGCCTACGAGAAGCGCAACATCTCCGACCTGGTCGCGCAGTGGGACCCGGACCTGTGCATCCAGTGCGGCAACTGCAGTTTCGTGTGCCCGCACAGCGTGATCAGGTCTACCTACTACGACCAGTCCTTGCTGGACGGAGCGCCGGCCCCGTTCCGCTCGGCCCCGCTGGACGCGCGCGGCCTCCCGGATACCCGCTTCACGCTCCAGGTGTACGTGGAGGACTGCACCGGCTGCGAGCTGTGCGTGCAGGCGTGCCCGGTGAGCGCGCCAGGCGGGGCGGGCGGGCCGGGCGGAGCACCGCGCAAGGCGATCAACCTTGCGCCCCGGGAGCCGCTGGTGGCCGCCGAGCGGGAGAACATCGCGTTCTTCGAGACGCTGCCGGTGGCCGACCGGTCCCGGGTGGACTTCGGCACCGTGCGCGGCACCCAGTTCCTGCAGCCGCTGTTCGAGTTCTCCGGCGCCTGCGCGGGCTGCGGCGAGACGCCCTACGTCAAGCTCGTGTCGCAACTGTTCGGCGACCGGCTGCTGGTCGCCAACGCGACCGGGTGCTCGTCGATCTACGGCGGCAACCTGCCCACCACCCCGTGGACCGCCGGGCCCGACGGCCGCGGCCCCGCCTGGTCGAACTCCCTGTTCGAGGACAACGCCGAGTTCGGCCTGGGGTTCCGGCTGGCCGCCGACCGGCATGCCGAGCTGGCCAGGGACCGCCTGGCCGAACTGCGGGACGTGGTGGGCGCCGATCTCGCGGACGAGATCCTCGGCGCGCCGCAGCGGCGCGAGTCGGAGCTGCGGGCCCAGCGTGACCGGGTCGCGGAGCTGAAGCAGCGGCTGGCCGGCCTGGCCGGCCTGGACGGCCACGGCGCCCTGGCCGCCGACCTGCTGAGCGTGGCTGACTACCTGGTCCGGCGCAGCGTGTGGATCATCGGCGGGGACGGCTGGGCCTACGACATCGGGTCCGGCGGGCTTGACCACGTGCTGGCCAGCGGGCGCAACGTGAACGTGCTGGTGCTCGACACCGAGGTCTACTCCAACACCGGCGGCCAGTCGTCCAAGGCGACGCCGCTCGGCGCAGTGGCCAAGTTCGCCGCGTCCGGGAAGACCATGCCCAAGAAGGACCTCGCGCTGCAGGCCATCGCGTACGGCTACGTGTACGTCGCGCGGGTCGCGATGGGCGCGGACCCGCAGCAGACCCTGCGCGCGTTCCGCGAGGCCGAGGCCTACGACGGGCCGTCGCTGATCATCGCCTACAGCCACTGCATCGCGCACGGCATCGAGATGCGCGACGGCCTGGGCCAGCAGTACCGCGCCGTGGCCAGCGGGTACTGGCCGCTGATCCGGTACGATCCGGTGCTGCGCGCGGCCGGCGCCAACCCGTTCCTGCTCGATTCGCCGCGTCCGCGGATCCCGCTGGCCTCCTACACCCAGCGGGAGCTGAGGTACCGGGTGCTCGGCAACACCAACCCGGCCGAGGCCGAGCGGCTGGCCGCCCTGGCCCAGCAGGCGGTGGACCAGCGATGGGACACCTACGAAGAGATGGCGAGCCGCGGCCCGGGGCACTTCCCGGCCGACGCCCGGGCTAACCGCCCCACCTCGCCGCCCGCCCCGCCCACCGATGCCCTCGAGGAGGACTGATGGACCTGTCCACCCGGTACCTGGGCCTGGAACTGCGCAACCCGCTGGTGGCCTCGGCGTCCCCGCTGTCGAACACCGCCGACGGCGTTCGCCGGCTGGCCGATGCCGGGGTCGGCGCGGTCGTGCTGTTCTCCTTGTTCGAGGAGCAGCTACGGCAGGAGGCCGCGCGCAACGCGGCGCTGGCCGACGCCGGCACCGAGAGCTTCGCCGAGTCGCTGTCCTACTTCCCGGCCGAGGCTGAGGTCGACCCCGGCCCGCGCCGCTACCTGAGCCTGCTGGAGCGCGCCGTGGCCGGCGTGGACATCCCGGTGATCGCCAGCCTCAACGGGTCCACGACCGGCGGGTGGACCGACTACGCCCGGGCCCTGGAGCAAGCCGGCGCGTCTGCCATCGAGCTGAACATCTACCACCTGCCCGGCGCCCCGTTTTTCCCGGCACGCGACGTCGAGCAATGGCACGTCGAGATCCTGACCACGGTCAAGGCAGTGGTCCGGGTGCCGGTCGCGGTGAAGATGAGCCCGTTCTACAGTTCCGTCGGCGAGATGGCGCTCCGGCTGGACCGGGCCGGGGCCGACGGCCTGGTCCTGTTCAACCGGTTCTTGCAGCCTGACGTCGACCCGGAGACGCTGAGCGTGACCGCCGGGTTCGGGCTCTCCAGCCCGGCCGAGGCCCGGCTGCCCCGGACCTGGATCGCGCTGCTGGCCGGGCGGGTGGGTGCCTCGCTGGGCGCGACCACCGGCGTCGAGGACCCGGCCGACGTGGCCCGGTACCTGCTGGCCGGCGCGGACGTCGTGATGACCACGTCCGCTCTGCTGCGGCACGGCCCCGGGCACGCTCGCGTGCTGATCGACGGGCTGGCCGAGTGGATGGCGCGCAAGGGGTTCACTTCTGTGGCCGCCGTGCGCGGGCTGCTGTCGGTACCGGCCGGGACCGACGAGGCCGCGTGGGAGCGTGCCGCCTACGTCAACGCGCTGCAGGCCGCCAACCAGGGCCGCGGCCCCTGGTGACGGAAGCTAGCGCCGCGCTCAGAGAAACAGCACTGCTACCACGCGCCAACTGCTATGTGCCCTCGGTGCCGTACTGGAACAGGACGCTGGCCGGGTCGCGGCGGACGCTGGCCGCGGTCTGGGTCACGGTCCCGAGCCGGAGCACCAGCTGCGGGTCGCTGCCGCCGGCCAGCCGGGTGCGGATGGACTCGCGCAGCCAGCCGAGTTCGAGTGGCTGGCTGTGCAGCGCGGCCGCCACGCCGCAGGCGGCGGTGGTGAGCAGGATCCGTTGCAGCGCCTGACCGGCGTTCACCCAGTCGACCGGACGGTCATCCGCGGTGGTGAGCAAGCAGATCACGCCTGCGGACCGGGCTGCCCGCGTCAGGACCTGCGGGCGGCGGCCTCCAGGGCCGCGACCGGAAGCCAGCCGTCATGGCTCCAGACGATCTTGCCGGAGGCCGAGGTGAGCACGAACCACGGCTGGTCCTGCACGCCGTACCCGTCGGCGAGCCTGCCGGTGGTGTCCAGTGCCACCGGGTAGCTCAGTGGCTGGCCGAGCTGTTGCAGGTAGGCCCGCGCCGCGCCGGGGGACGGCTCGCTGACCGCCTCATCGACCGCGACGAGCGGCGGCAGCCCGGCGTGGCGGGCCGCCGCCGGGTAGGCATTGAGTGCGGTCAGCTCGGCAAGCAGGTCCGACGTCTCGCTCAGCCAGGTGGCGAAGAACATCACCAGGCGGGGCTGGCCGGGAGCCAGGGTGACCGAGCCGGACGGCACCGCGCTCAGCGTCGCGCGTGATGCCGGGCTCATCCCGTTGATGTAGGCCAGCGAGCTCTGCCGGGCCAGCTTCGGATGGCCGGGCAGCAGGCTGGCCACCTCCTGGGCGAGGACCTGCCCCTCCTGGCCGACGCTGGCGTACGCCATCGTGGTCAGGTAGATCTCCCGCTCCCGGCCGCGCTGATCGATCACATACAGCGCGGGCGTATGGTCAATCTGGCCCGCCTGGATCTGCACGTAGATGTGGTACGCCCGCCACACCGCGCGCAGCTGCGCCGGCGAGCCGGTCAGGAAGTCCCACTGGTTGACCATGGCGTGAGCCTGGGAATAGGCCATCACGTCGCGCACCGACGTGGCGGCGGGGTTCGCGTCCACCCCCAGCAGCTGCACCTGGTCCCCAGCCGCACCCAGCAGGTCCCTGGCCGCCGTCATGCTCACCGTGGTCAGCGGGCAGACCGTCGTGCACTCGGAGTCCACGAACGCCAGGACCACGACCTTGCCGCGGAACTGGCTCAGCGACATCGGCTGGCCGAACTGGTTGGCCAGCCGGATCTCCGGCGCGGCTCGGTCGCCTAGCGACGTACCTGTATCCAGGTCAGGGTTGGCCTCGGCCGCCCGCCCCTGCGCGCGATCCGTCTGGCCCGTGGCAGAGGCCGTTCCGCCGCCGCCGCCGACCCCGCAGGCCGCCAGGGCCAGCAGCCCTGCCATGACCCCGACCCATAGCAGCGTCCGCCGGCCCGGCTTTCTCCTACGCACGGTAGTAATCCTGCCATGCCGCGGAGCGTCATCCCCGCCGCGGAGCGAACATTGGGTGCATCTCGGCACGTCAGGCGCGGCCGGTGCGCCCCGATGAGATGGCTACCTGCCGCTCATTTCTGGGCGGCCTTGGGGACGGCGCGCCGGCCGGCGGGCGCGTGGCTGACGTCGATCCGGCGCGGCTGCACCTTCGGCGAGGCCGGGATCGTCACGTGCAGCACACCCTCGGCGTAGTCGGCCGTGAGGTGGTCCGCGTCGGCCCCCTCGCCGAGGGTCAGCTGCCTGCTGAACGTCCCCTGGGGCCGCTCGGCCACGATGACCCGCGCGCCGTCGCCGTAGCCCGGGGCGCGCTCGGCCCGGATGGTCAGCACGGCGTGCTCGACGGTGACGTCGATGCTGCCCGGGTCGACGCCGGGCAGGTCGGCCTCGACGTGGTAGCTGCCGTCTTCGCCGCGGTAGATGTCCAGCGGCATGCCGAGCGGGCTGCGGTTCCCGGTCGCGGCCAGGGACATGAGCCGGTCGAAGGGGTCTCGGAAAGGCTCGTACCTGAGCACTGCCATCACTGCCTCCTTAGGGCGAGATTGGTGCTGGTCGGCGCGGGGGCCACGACGGCGGCCAGGCCGGTGCCCCCCGGTTCGCCGCGGCACCAAGACTGATCCGCGACCAGCCGGGTTTTCAGGGCCGAAGGTCCCGAACCGCGGGCCACGCGCGCCTGGCCCGGCGAAGGTCCCGGCCGCGCCAGGTCCTTGGGCCCTGGCCGGTGAGGTGCCGGTGCGATGCGATCAAAGTGACGGGTGCGCCGCCCAGGCGGCGCGCCACGAGACGCGGAAGAGGTGCCCCGATGAAAACCGTGATCGTTTACGAGTCGATGTACGGGAACACCCGGGCGATCGCTGACGCCATCGGCCGGGGTCTCGGGCCGGAGAACGAGACCCTGGTGGTCCCGGTGGCCCAGGCTCGCCCCGAGCTGCTGGCCGGGGCCGACCTAGTCGTGGTCGGCGGACCGACGCACATTCACGGCATGAGCCGGGCCAGTACCCGCAAGGGCGCCGCGCAGGCGGCCCGCAAGCCGGGCAGCAGGCTGACGATGGATCCTGGCGCGGAGGGCCCGGGCCTGCGGGACTGGTTCGCCGCTCTGGGCCAGGCCGGCACGGCCGCGGCCGCCTTCGACACCCGCCTGGAAGGCCTGGGAACGTTCACCGGCCGGGCGTCGAAGGGCATTGCCCGGCTGCTGCGGCGCCACGGGTTCACCATGGCCGCCAAGCCGGAGAGCTTCCTGGTCACCAAGGACAACCACCTGCGGACGGGCGAGCAGGACCGCGCCTGGAAGTGGGGTCACGAGCTGTCGCATCACCCGGCCGTGGCGACCGCCGCAGGCCGGCCCGAGTAGGCCGAGGCGAGCCATGACCGATGCCACGCTCGCTCCTGCCCTGATCTGGACCGATGACCTGATCAGGCGCTACGCCGCGCGCCTGTACCCGACGGCGTTCCGGATGACCCGGAACCCGGCCGACGCGGAGGATCTGGTGCAGGAGACGTTCGCCAAGGCGTTCGCCGCGTCCGCCCGGTTCCGGCCCGGCACGAACCTGAACGCGTGGTTGTACCGCATCATGATCAACACGTTCATCAGCGGCTACCGGAAGCGCCGGGGTGAGCAGGCGCTGGCGGTCGAGGACCCCGCCGACTGGCAGCCGACCCGCACCCGGCCAGCCGCCAGCGCCGGGTCGGCAGAAGACGATGTCCTCGGACGCGTGATCGACGCCGACGTCGTGGCGGCCATGCGGGCGCTGCCGCCCAGGTACCGGGTCGCCGTGTACCTGGCCGACGTGGAGGGCTACCGCTACCGGGAGATCTCCGCCCTTACCGGCATCCCGATCGGGACCGTGAAGTCGTGCCTGCACCGTGGCCGCGGCCAGCTCCGGACCCGGCTAGCGGCCCGCGCGCCCCGGCGGCGGCGAAGCGGGGGCGGGGGCGCGGCCGGGCGGGGGCAGCCGGGCCCGCCCGCGCGGTCGGCTACGGGCCATCCCCGCTGATTTCCTCGCGCGTGTGCAGCTGGATGCCCAGCCCGTCCGGGCCCGTCACGTCCAGCGCCACGCCGAGATGGGCCGGCCGCGGCGGGGTGTGCTCCACTCCCACCTCGGTCAGCCTGTGCTGCCACCGCGCCAGCGCTGCCTGGTCAGCCACGGACAGGCCGAGCACCGCCGTCCCGGTTCTCGACAGCCGCCAGGCCTCCACGAGCCCCGGAGCGTTATGGATGTACAGCACGGCCCCGGAGGGATGCTCGAGGGTCACCATCGCGACCTGGTCCTCTTCCTCCCGGATCAGGACGCAGCGGAACCCGAAGACTCGCTCGAACCAGTCGCTGCTGCGCAGCGGGTCGGTGGCGGGCAAGGTCACGTGATGGAGGCCGGAGATCGGCAGCATGCGTCGTCACCCCTCACTCGCCGGGCGCGGCGCCCGGGGCGGTCGGTGCGGCCGGGTACGGGGGATCGTCGCCAGCGGCCGGGCGGGCCGGCAGCGCCGCCGCGGCGAGCAGGGCGCCCGCCAGCGCGACCACGGCCCCCACGGCCAGCCCGAGGTCCATCCCGCTGATGAACGCCGACCGGGCCAGGTGCGCGAGCGCCGCGCCGAGGATGCCGCCGACGTGCGCGGCCACCGCCAGCGCCCCGCCGAGCGAGCCGAGGATCGTGGCCAGCGCCGCGGCCGGGACGTGATACGGGGCCAGCGCCGCGGCGACGTGGTCCTGGTAGCGGGTGGCCAGCAGGCTGCCGATGACGGCCACCCCCAGCGCCCCTCCGACCTGCAGGAACGCGCCGTTGGTGGCGGACCCGACCCCGGTGTGCTGGCGGGGCAGCGATCCCATCACGGACGCGGTGCCGGACGGGATAACCAGGCCGGCGCCGACGCCCAGCATGACCATGCCGGGCAGCGTGCCGAGGTAACTCGTGGCGACCGTCGCGCCGGAGATCTGCCACAGGCCGCCGGCCACGATCAGCAGGCCGGCCGTGGTGGTGAGCTTGGTCCCGGCGGCCCGCACGAGCAGCGCGGACAGGGGAGCCACCAGCGCGATCGCCCCGGCGGCCGGCAACACCCGGATCCCGGCCTGCAGCGGGGTGTAGCCCAGCGAGAACTGCATGAACTGGGTCAGCACGAACAGCGCGCCGAAGAGCCCGAACGTGACCAGGCCGACGGAGCCGATGGCGACGGAGAACTGCCGGTGCCGGAAGAAGCCCAGGTTCAGCATCGGGTGGGAGCTGGCCCGCTCCCAGGTAGCGAAGACCGCGAGTATCGCGAGCCCGGCCAGCCCGGTCACGATAACCAGCGCCGATGACCAGCCGCGGACCGGCGCCTCGATCAACGACCAGAGCACCAGGCTGAGCCCGGCGATGGACAGCAGCCCCCCGGCCAGGTCCGGCGGGGCAGCGGCCGGGTTCTTCGAATCGGGCACCAGCGGGACCGCGCAGGCGAACCCGGCGGCGGCGATCGGCAGGTTGATCAGGAACACCGATCCCCACCAGAAGTGCGCGAGCAGCAGGCCGCCGATGATGGGGCCGAGCGCGATGCCCACCCCGCTCGTCCCGGCCCACAAGCCGATGGCCCGCTGCCGCTGCGCGCCGTCCCGGAACGTGTTCGTGATGATCGACAACGTCGACGGCATGATCAGCGCGGCGCCGATGCCCATGCTGGCCCGGGCGGCGATCAGCATCCCCACCGAGCCGGAGAACGCCGCCCAGGTCGACCCGGCCGCGAACGCCGCCAGGCCGGCCAGGAAGGTCCGCTTCCGGCCGACGCGGTCCGCCACGCTGCCGGCCACCAGCAGCAGCCCGGCGAACACCATCACGTATGCGTCGACGATCCACTGCAGCTGGCTGGTGGTCGCGTGCAGGTCCCGGACCAGGGTCGGCAGCACGACGTTGAGGACCGTGTTGTCCAGCGTCACGATCAGCAGCGAGACGCACAACACCGCGAGCGCCAGCCACCGGCGGGTGGGCGGCCGGCGCGTGGCCGGGCGTGCCGGGGAATACGTGCCTGTCTTGGTAGACATGCCCCCAGGTCACTGCGCGGTCAAGCCGCAGGCCAACGGCATTGGCCCTCGACTGCGGGGCCGTTGGTCCTTGATCCCGGCCCGGGCCTTGGAGTAGCGGGTACCCGGCTACGTCGAGGCGCTGCAGGCGGCCGACCCGGGGGCGCGGCCCCTGGTAACCTGGCGCGGTATGCCTGACCGCGACCGGCCGCCGCCGGTTCCGGCGACCCGCGGGACCGCGCTCGGACTGCGACTGGCGCTGGCCTTCCTCGCGGTCGCCCTGGTGGCGGTGGCCCTGCTCGCCGGGCTGATCGCCGCGTTCGCCGCCGCTGACGTGGCCACCCTGGCCAGCCACCAGCGCCAGGAGCTGACCGGCGCGATCGCGGTGACCGCCGCCGCGGCGTGGGACCGCAACCACAGCTGGTCCTCGGCTGACCTGTCCCCGGTGCTGGACCTGGCCGGGCAGACCGGCGCGGATGTCCAGATCCGCAACCGGTCCGGCCAGGTGGTCGCGCAGTCGCCGGGGTTCGCCGCGCAGACGTCGGCACCGCAGTACCACGCCGCGGTCACGGTGAAGGGCGTGCCGGAGGGGGAGGCCGTCGTCCGGTTCACCGGCTCCGGCCTCGGCGGCGCCGACCGCGGCCTGGAGAACGCGCTGCTGCGGGCCATCGCGGGCGCGGCCGGCCTGGCGGCGCTGCTCGCGCTGCTGACCGGCCTGTACGTAGCCCGCCGGATCACGCGCCCGGTCGAGCGGATCATCGCGGTGACGCGGGCCATGGCCCGCGGGGAGCGCACCGCCCGGGTCGGCCCGATCGACGCGCCCGGCGAGCTGGGCGAGCTGGCGGCGGCGTTCGACCAGATGGCCGACACGCTGGCCCGGCAGGAGCAGCTGCGCCGCGACCTGGTCGCCGACGTGGCCCACGAGCTGCGCACCCCGGTCGCGGTCTTGCAGGCCGGGCATGAGGCGCTGCTCGACGGGGTCACCGAGCCCACCCCGGACGAGCTCGCCTCGCTTCGTGACGAGGTGCTGCGGCTGGCCCGCATGGTCAGCGACCTGCAGGGCCTGGCCGCGGCCGACGCGGCCGCGCTGCACCTGTCCCGGCGCCGCTGCGACCTGGCCGACCTCGCGGCCGACGCCGCCGACAGCCTGGCCGGCCAGTTCGAGGCGGCCGGGATCATGCTGGAGCGCAACCTCCGCCCGGCCGCCGTGCTGGCCGACCCGCGCTGGCTGCACCAGGTCATCACGAACCTGCTGACCAACGCGCTGAAGTTCACCCCGGCCGGCGAGCGGGTCACCGTCGCGGCCGGGCCGGACGGGGCCGAGGCGGTGCTGACGGTCGCCGACACCGGCATCGGGATACCCGCCGACGAACTGCCGCACATCTTCGAGCGGTTCTGGCGCGGGCGGCAGGCGGCGCAGACCTCCGGCAGCGGCATCGGCCTCGCCGTCGCCGCCGAGCTCGCCCAGGCGCACGGCGGGGAGCTGACCGCCGTCAGCCACCCCGGGCTCGGCACCCGGATGACTCTGACGCTGCCCCTCGCCTGATTCCGCTACCCGGCGACCCCGCCCAACGCCAGGTCGGCGGATCCGCCGCCCCCGGCCGGCGACCCCGGGGCGCTGGCCCCGGGGTCAGCGGGCCCGGTGCCTGACGCCGGCGCGCTGCCCGCATGCGCCCGGGGGCGACGGCATGGGGCAGCGGCCGCCGGGCCTAGGCCCGGTCCTCGAGGATGTCCAGGTCGTAGAACACCGGCGGGCCCGAGGTCACCTTCTGGTACTGCTCGGCGGACGCCTTGGTCTCCGGCAGGCTCGAGTTCTTCATGGCCGACTCGTACGAGTCGAAGAACACGATCGCGAAGTAGCGGTCCGGGTCCGAGCGGTCTCGGGCGAGCAGCTCGCGGCGCACGGTGCGCTTGCCCTCGGTGGCCCGCCACCACTCGTCGTCGATCGGGCGGATCTCCTCGACGTCGGCGGCCCGGAACTCGATGAGCTGTACAAACGCCATGACCTGTCTCCCTCAGTTCGCTCGTAGCGGGCGGTGCCCGCCGGCCGTGGGGACGGCCTGCGGAGCGCTGGGTCACCCGGCGACGTCCGGTCACGCCCCCATCGGACCGGAGGTGGCGACCGTTGCGCGAGGCGGGCACCGCCTGCTACCCCCCGCGGGCGGTGTCTTGTCGGAACGAGCCGCCCGGCTTACTGGGTCCAGCTGACACGGGCGTCGTGCAGGCCCGGTGCAGACCGCGTGGACGAGATGTGGAGCACGGTATTCCCTTGACAACCCGGTATTCCCTTGACAATCCCAAGGGATAACGGCTATCTATATAACCGTTAGAGGAGGCGGGTTCATGCAGCAAGAAGTGATCCTGGCCATGCTGGCCAAGGAGCCGTCGCACGGCTATGACCTGCGGGCGCGGCTGCGGCAGGCCCTCGGCCCGCTCGGTGACGCGATGAACGACGGGCACGTCTACGTCACGCTGACCCGGCTGGAGAAGGCGGGCCTGGTCGCCTCTGAGCAGGCGGCCGGGCTGCCGGACCGGCCGGACCGCAAGGTGTACGGCCTGACCCCGGCCGGGCAGGAGCGGGTCACCGGCTGGCTGGCCGAGGTCAGCTGGCCCAAGCCGGACCTCGCGGAATTTCACCTCAAGCTGATCGCGGCGGCGGCGGCCGGGCTGGCCGACCCGCTGACGATCGTCGACGCCCAGCGGCGTGAGCTGCTGCGCCGGCTGCGCGACGCCCAGCGCGCCGCGATGGCCGAGCCGGACGGCTCGGCCGCCGGGCTGCTGCTCGAGGGCATCGTGCTGCGGCTGCAGGCCGACCTGCGCTGGCTGGAGGCCTGCGAACGGAACTGGACCCCCCGGAAGGACCGGTCATGAACGACACCGTCGCATCGGTGCTGCGCGCCCGCGGGCTGCGCAAGGAGTACGGCAAGGGCGAGGGGCTGGTGCGCGCGGTCGACGAGGTCGATCTCGACGTGGCCAGCGGGGAGACCGTGGCGGTGATGGGACCGAGCGGCTGCGGCAAGTCCACGCTGCTGCACCTGCTCGGCGGGCTGGACCGGCCATCGGGCGGCGAGCTGTGGCTGGCTGGCCAGCGCCTCGACCGGATGGGGGAGCGGGGCCTGGCCCGGCTGCGGCGGGAGCCTTGGCTCCCTGGCCGGGCTCAACGGGCTGACCTAGCGGAAGGGCTGAGGATATGGGCAAGATCCGGCTCATCGGCCGCCTGGTCGGCCGGGACCTGCGGCGTCGGCCCGGCCCGGCCGTGCTGCTCGTGCTGGCGGTCACCGCCGCCACGGCCACGCTCGCTCTGGGGCTGGTCCTGCACGGGGTGACCGACCGGCCGTACCTGCAGACCAGGGCCGCGACGCACGGACCCGATGTGGTGGCCCAGATCGACGGGATGACCGTCGGCCCAGGACGGGCCGGCGCGGCCCAGGTCACGGCCCAGGTGAAGGCGCTGACCCACGAGCCGGGCGTCACCGGGTACAGCGGGCCGTTCCCGGTCGCCTCCGCGGTCGTGCGAGCCCGCGGCCTCACCGCCGACGTGGAAGCCGAAGGGAGACCCCAGGCGCCGGATTCGGTCGACCAGCCGAAGGTGATCGCGGGGACCTGGGTGCGCAGTGGCGGCGTCGTGCTCGAGCGGACGTTCGCCGAGGCGCTCGGGGTCGGCGTCGGCGACCGGCTCACGCTGGGCGGCCGGCCGTTCCGGGTGACGGGGATCGCGGTCACCGCGGCCGTCCTGCCGTTCCCGAACCTGTGCTACTACCTCGGCGGCGGCTGCGTTTTTGACCTGTCCAGGCCGGAGACGGCCACTGAGATCGGCTTCGCCTGGGTGACCGAGCCGGATGCGCGCTCGCTCGCCTCGGCGCAGGCGCCGCTGTCGTATTTCCTGAACCTCAAGCTCAAGGACCCGGCCACGGCCCCGGCCTTCGCCAGCGCGTACGTCAACCTGCCGTCGGTCGGCTCGCCCACCTTGATCCCATGGCAGGCCATCCAGGCCGGATCCGGCCTGCTGGTACAGGATGAGCGGTCCGTGCTCTCGCCCGGCGCCTGGCTGGCCGGGCTGCTGGCGATCGCCAGCGTCTCCATGCTGACCGGAAGCCGGATGGCCGAGCGCACCCGGCGGGCCGGCCTGCTCGAGGCGGTGGGCGGCCCGCCGGAAACGGTCACGGTCGTGCTGCTGGCCGAGAACCTGGTCCTGGCCCTGGTCGCGGCGGCGACCGGGCTGGCGATCGGGTGGCTGGCCGCCCCGCTGGTCTCCAGCCCGGGTGCCGCCCTGGTCGGCGCGCCCGGCGCGCCCGCGCTTACGCTGTCCGTCGTCGGCCTCGTGGTGGCGGTGGCGCTGGCGGTGGCGCTCCTGCCCGCCATCCGCGCCTCCCGGACCAGCACGGTCGGGGCGGTGGCCCCCGGGTCGTACGGCACGGGGGCCCGCCGGCCGCGGCGCCGCCCCAGGCTGCTCGCGCTCTCCGCCCGGCTGCCGGTGCCGCTGCTGCTGGGCTTGCGGCTGGCCGCCCGCCGGCCGCGCCGGGCCCTGCTGAGCGCGGCTAGCGTCACCGTCACCGCCACCGGGATCGTCGCGGTGCTGGCCTTCCACACCATCGTCCGCCTGAAGACCGCCGGCCTGTCGCCCGGGCTCGGCAATCCGGTGGTCGGGCGGGACGAGCAGATGCTGCTGATCCTGACCGTGGTGCTGGTCGCGCTCACGGCCCTCAACGCGACCTGCGCGGCCTGGGCCACCGTGCTGGACGCCGCGCCCACGTCGGCGCTGGCCCGGGCCCTGGGCGCGTCGCCGCGGCAGGTCAGCTCGGGGATCGCGGCGGCGCAGGTGCTGCCCGCGGTGCCGGGCGCGCTGCTGGGCATCCCGCTGGGCATCGGGCTGTTCGATGTCGCGGCCCACGGAGCCGGAGTGGTCGTCCCGCCGGCCTCGTGGCTGGCCGCCGCGGTGCTCGGCACCCTGGCCGCGATTGCGATGCTGACCGCCATCCCGGCCCGCGTCGGCGCCCGCCGGTCCGTGGTCGTGATCGTGCGATCCGACAGAGCCTGATCCGGTACCACGCCCGGACCGGCGGCCGTGACCGACACCGCGCCGATCCGGTGGCCGTGGCCGGCCACCGGATCGGCGCGTCTGCGAGACGGTCTCCCTCCGCCGGAATTACCCGGATCAGGTCATGGGAGTCGCTTTATCCCAGCCTCTCAGCCGCTGGTCGGGGGCCCCCGTCGCCGGATTCCGCCTTCCCGGGCGGGGCCTACGCCAGCAGCTCCTCCGCTCGCCTCGCAGGTACCTGAACTGTGCCGGGCGGCCAGGGCCCGCCGCCAGGGCCGAACGTCCCTTTCCCGGCATGACCAGCGGCAGGCCGGCATATTTCCGCCGGTGACGGAAATGGAAGGGACATACCCCGCGGTCCGGCTGTGGAGGCGCTCCATGAGCATCGGCGGGACCCTAGCCCAGGCACGGCACGACGCAGGTCTCACCGTGGCGCAGGTAAGCGAGCGCACCCGAATCCGGGAAGCGATCATCCGGGGCATCGAGCAGGACGACTACTCCGGCTGCGGAGGAGACTTCTACGCCCGCGGCCACATCCGCAGCATGGCCCAGGCCGTGAGCGTCGACCCGGCCCCCCTGATCGGGGAGTACGACGCCACCCTGCGCGCGCCGCACGAGATGACCGCGGCCGACGCCCTGCGGCCGAACATGCCGATCAGGGCGGTCAACAAGCACGGGCCGAACTGGACCGCGATCTTAGCAGTGGTGCTGCTGGCCGGGCTTGGCTTCCTCGGCTACCGCGTCGTCTCGGGCCTGCGGCACGTGCCGGCCGCCACGGCCGGCTTCCGGCTCGCGCATCCTGCCGCGAAGCATCCTGCCGCGAAGCACCCCGCGGCCGCGCCGCACGCCACGCCCTCGGCCACCCCGACCGCCACGTCCCCGCCGATCGTCGTGCTGAACCCGGTCAGCGTCGTGGCGTTCGGCCCCGGCGGCGCGGCCCAGGGCGACAACCCCGGGCTCGCCTCGCTGGCGATCTCCGGTAACCCGGCCACGCCCTGGTATTCGGACTGGTATGCGACCGCTCAGTTCAACGGCCTGCAGTCGGGCACCGGCCTGCTGCTGGACATGGGCCAGCTGGTGGTGATCACCAGCGTCCGGGTCACGCTCGGCAGCCTTCCCGGTGCCGATCTCGAGCTGCGCGTCGGCGACGTGCCCGCGCTGGCGGACCTGCCGGTGGTGGCGAGCGCGGCCAACGCGGGCGGCACGGCGCGGCTGCATCCGGCCCTCCCGGTGCGCGGGCGGTACGTGCTGATCTGGTTTACGCTGCTGCCGCCCAACGGCTCCGGCAACTACCAGGCGTCGGTCTCCGGCATCCGCCTGAAAGGCCAGGTGTGACCCGGCCGAGCGGTCACGCGCTGTGCGCGGTTCGCTGCAGCAGGGCGGTCACCTCCGCATCGGGCACCGGCGCGAAGTCGGCGTACCACTGCCCGACCGAGCGGAACGACGCCGGGGTGTGCAGGCATACCACCTGATCGCAGCGGCCGCGCAGGGCCTCCGCCGACCTGGGCGCGCCGACCGGCGCGGCGAACACCACCCGCGCCGCGCCCTGGGCCCGGGCTACCTCGCAGGCCGCGCGGGCGGTAGACCCGGTCGCGACGCCGTCATCAACCACGACCGCGGTGCGGCCGGCGACGTCCACCCGGTCCCGGCCGGCCCGGAACCGCCGGGCCTGCCGCTCCAGCTCCTGGCGCTCCCGCCGCTCGACGCCCGCGATCTCCTCCGGCGCGATCCACGACCCGCGCACCACCTCGTGGTTGATGATACGGATCCCGCCCTCGCCGATCGCGCCCATGGCCAGCTCCGGCTGGAACGGGACCCCCAGCTTGCGTACCACGATCACGTCCAGCGGGGCGCCCAGCTCCTGGGCCACCTCGAACGCGACCGGAACGCCACCGCGCGGCAGGCCGAGCACCACGACGTCGCGGCCGCGCAGGTACGCCAGTTCCCTGGCGAGACTCCGGCCGGCGTCAGCCCGGTCGGCGAACACTACCGGTCACCCTCACTCACCGCCCTCACCTCAACCGTTACCCGCCGCCAGCCCTGCGAACCGGTGCGGTCTCGGCCATCAGGCGCTGGCGGCGGTGGAAGCAGGGAGCGCGGGGTTCCCCGGCGTCGGCCAGCGGGAACCGCAGCCGGGCCGCGATGCCGCCCGGCGGGTCATCGACCGCGTACACCTGCCCGCCGTCCTCGAGGACGGTGACGGCCATCTCCTCGATGAGGTCGGGGACCGCGAGCGAAGCCGCTCCCCAGTCCGGGCAGTCGGTGCCCGTGCTGCTCAGCGTGGCGCAGCGCTGGCAGACGAATCCCGGGATCATCCCGGTCTCCGGCACGATGAGGAGCCTGGCGGCGCGCTGGTTGATCGCGGCCAGGCACGCCTGCACGCCGATCGCGGTCAGGGCTCCCGGTTCCTGGGGAACCTGCGGGGCCTGGCTCTGCTCCGGTCGGCCGCCCGCGCGCCGGTCGGCACCGGGCCACCGCTGCACGGCCGCCAGCAGCGGCCGCACATGCGGCCGGGTCGCGAACACCGCGCGGTCGGCAGGCGCGCCGGGCAGCACGATCGTCTCCGCGAACCGCGGCCCGGCGCAGGCAAAGACCGCGACCGTGTGGCCCAGCCACTCGCGCGCGTGTACCTCCAGCATGCTCCGGGCGGTACGCCGGCTCTCATCCTGCGCCTCCCGGACGTCCGGATCGTCGGTGCCGCCGCGCCCGGCCCGGGCGAGCAGTTCCTCAGCCCGGGCCGGCAGGTCACGCAGCGCCGCCGGATCGCGCGGCACCCGCAGGTACAGCGACAGCACCGTCGGCTCGGCCGCGCGGACGTCCAGCAGCCTGCCGATATCGGCCCGAGTAGTCATGGCTGCGCATCCCCCGCTCGTCAGAGCCCGGGCGTCGCGGAATGCCGCGATCACCTTTAGCTGCGCACCACCATGACCGGGCAGTGCGCGTGGTGCACGACCTGATCGCTGACCGAGCCCATCACCAGCCGGGAGAACCCGCCCGCGCCGCGAGACCCGACCACCATCAGGTCGGCGTCGCGAGATGCGTCGATGAGCTCCTTGGCCGGGAAACCGTTGATGGCGCGCACGGTCACCGACGCTGGCCGCTTCCCGTCGAGCTGGCTGGTCACCTTGACTGTCATGTCCTCCGCGGCCTGGCGCAGCTTGGCCAGCACCTCCGAATCCTGCGCGAGAACGGTCGGGTTGCCGGTCCACGGGCTGGCCGGGACCGAGTGGACCGCGATGACGGTGACCGGGGCGTGCTCCAGCGCGCCCTCTTTCATGGCCCATTCCAGGGCCAGTGCGGAATGGGCGGATCCGTCAATTCCCACGATGATTCCAGGCATGTTCCGCCTCCTTCTGACCGAGCCGCCGCTGCAGGCAGCCGCGAGTCCCACGTTCACGGTCCCGCTGCCCGCGGGCCCGCACCAGGGACCTTGGGCCGGCAGACGGCTGCCTTTCGGCCCGTTCCCGGGCACACCCCAGGTCCGTATCCGGGCGCCCGCGCGCTGGCGTAGGCTTTTGTCATTCCGCCTGATCATGAACAGGATCACGCATGTCTGAGAGCATGAGCGGCGCTGCAGCCCAAGACTCAGTCCCGGCCGCCTCGGAAGAGGCGACGGCCCAGGGGCGCGTAGAACAGCTGGATGAGGCCGAGTGCCTGCGGCTAATCTCGCCGGGCGGCATCGGCCGGATCGCCTTCACCGGCCGGTTCGGCCCAACGGTGCTTCCGGTCAACTACAAGCTGCACGAGGGAACCATCGTGTTCCGCACGCAGCAGGACAGCCCCACGGACGAGGACCTGCGCACCGGCATCGCCAACGCCGAGTACAAGGTGGCCTTCGAGATCGACGAGTTCAGCCCGTCGACCCGGGAAGGATGGAGCGTCCTGGTCCAGGGTCCCGCGCACCACGTGGAGTCCGAAGCCGAGCGGGCATCGGTCCGGGAAGCGGGCGTCGAGCCCTGGGCGGGCGGCCCGCGGGAGCTCTTCCTGCGCATCACCCCGTCCCGCATCACCGGACGGCGGATCGTCCGGCAACGGGAGACGGCGTCCGAGTAGCCGGATCAGAGCAGCGGGATCATCCCGTGCCGCGGGAACACGGCCCGCTGCGTGGCGATGATCGCCTGGTCGACCGGGTCGCCAGGGTCAAAGCCCGACTCGAACGGCTCGTACGTCCCGGGGTCGCCCTCCGTCATCTGCTCCGGGGGATTGCGGCCGGTCCGCCGCTCCACGTACTCGCGCCACGCGCCGGGGGTCGGCGCGGCCGGGTCGATCGGCTGGCCCGCGGCCTCGGCCAGGAGATGGGTCCAGGTGCGCGGCACCACTTGGACCAGCTCGTAGCCGCCGCCCCCGGTCAGCAGCCAGCGGCCGCCGGCCATCTCGTGGGCGAGCCGGTGGATCGCGCCGTGCGCGGCCCGCTGCCCGTCGATGGTCAGCTCCAGGTTGGCCAGCGGGTCGAGCCAGTGCGTGTCGCAACCGTGCTGGCTGACCAGCAGCTGCGGCCGGAACGAGCGCAGCAGCGGCGGCACGACCGCGTGGAACGCGCGCAGCCACCCGGCGTCCCGGGTTCCGGGGGGCAGCGCCACATTGACCGCCGAGCCCTCGGCGCCCGCGCCGCCGGTCTCCGAGGGGCGCCCGGTGCCCGGGAACAAGGTCGCCGGGTGCTCGTGCAGGCTGATCGTCAGCACCCGCGGGTCGTGGTAGAACGCCGCCTGCACCCCGTCGCCGTGGTGCACGTCGATGTCGACGTAGGCAATCCGCTCGGCGCCCTGGGCCAGCAGCCAGGCGATGGCGATGGCCGGGTCGTTGTAGATGCAGAACCCGCTGGCGTGATCGGCCATGGCATGGTGCAGGCCGCCCGCGATGCTGGCCGCGTGCGGCGCCGAGTCCGACCAGACCGCGCGGGCCGCGGCCAGGGTGGCCCCGGCGACCAGCGCCGATGCTTCGTGCATGCCGGGAAACACCGGGTCGTCGGGGGTGCCGAGGCCGAACCGGAGCACCGCGGGATCGGGCGACGACAACCCGCCGGCCCGCCGCACCACGGCGATGTAATCCGGGTCATGGATCAGCTCAAGCTCGGCGTCGGTGGCCGGGCCCGGCGCGGCCACGCTGACCCCCGGCCCGGTCAGCACGCCGAACGCGCGCGCGAGCTCCATCGTGAGCTCCACGCGCACGGGAGCCAGCGGATGACCGGGCCCGAAGTCGTACCCGGCCAGCTGCTCGTCCCAGGCCACGTGCAGGGTGCAGGCCACCGGTCCCCTCCTCACCGCCAGGCCGCCCAGGACGGCGGGCCAGATGCCGGCCGGCCTGGAGGCCCGGGACGTTGGTCCTCTTGTCTAGCCTGGCATATGGGCCCAGCCTGAACGGAAGGCGCTGCGACGGGCACCGGGACGGAAGGAGCCGACGAATGGCCGTGACCGAGTCACCGAAGCAGGAACGAACCGGCATGGTCAGCCAGCGGGTGGCGCTGGTGACCGGCGGGACCGGCGGTATCGGCGCGGCCATCAGCCGCGAGCTGGCCAGCCAGGGCGCCGACGTCGCAGCCGGTTACCACCGCGGCCGTGAGCGGGCCGAGAAATTTCAGGAGGCCCTGGCGGCCGACTACCCGGAGCAGCGCGTCACGCTGCACGAGGGCAACATCGGCCAGGCCGCCGACTGCAGGCGGGTGGTGCAGGAGGTCATCGACCAGCACGGCCGGCTGGACATCCTGGTCAACAACGCCGGGATCACGATGGACCGCACCGTGGCCAAGATGACCGACGAGGACTGGCACCGGGTGATCGCCGTCAACCTGTCCGGCTCGTTCTTCATCGCCCAGGCGGCGCTGGACCACATGATCGAGCGCGGCACCGGCCGCATCGTCACCGTATCCTCGGTGATCGGTGAGACCGGCAACATCGGCCAGGCCAACTACGCCGCGTCCAAATCCGGGCTGTTCGGCCTGACCAAGTCGCTGGCCAAGGAGGCCATCTTCCAGCTCAACCGCGCGGGCCGGCCGGTCGGCGACGGGATCGGGCTGACCGTGAACGCCGTGACCCCCGGCTTCATCGCCACCGACATGCTGTCCACGATCCCGGACAAGGTGCTCGACCGGATCAGGGAGCAGATCCCCGTCGGCCGGCTCGGCCGGCCCGAGGAGGTCGCCCGGGTGGTCGCGTTCCTGGCCGCCGACGACGCGGCCTACATCACCGGGCAGATCTGGTCGGTCAACGGCGGCATGGACATGTAACCGGCGGTAAGTGAATACCGCCGGCGCGGGAACCGTTTACCAAGCGAGCGGCTCAGCCGACCACAAGGAGGGTCAGCACATGACCACGCAGGAACAGGCATGGCAAGCGGCCGAGGCAGCCATCGCGGCGCTGGCCCCGGAGGCCAGCGAGTTCGCGTCGCTGGACGCCGCCGGCTTCGGCGAGGCCACCGCCTCCGTGCTGATGCGGGCCGCCCGGCACCCGCTTGACCTGGCCGCGGCCATGACCCGGTATTCGGCCAGCCTGATGAAGATCGGCCCGGTGGCCACCGCGCGGTGGTTCGGCCTGGAGGCCGAGGCCCCGGTCCCGGTGACCAGCGACAAGCGGTTCGCCGACCGGACCTGGTCCGACAACCCGGCGTTCTTCGCCCTCCGGCAGGCCTACCTGGCGGCCGTGCGGCTGAACCGGGACCTGCTCGCGGCCGGCGCCGGCGACCCCAAGGCCGACCTGAAGGCGGAACTGGCCACCGGGTTCCTGCTGGACGCGCTGGCGCCGACGAACTTCCTGTTCACGAACCCGGCCGCGCTCAAGCGGGCCTTCGAGACCGGCGGCACCAGCCTGGCGGCGGGCGCCGCCAACTTCGTCTACGACCTGCGCACCAACGGCGGCCGGCCGCGCCAGGTCGACGTGAGCCCGTTCAAGATCGGCGAGAACCTCGCCGCCACCCCCGGCCAGGTCGTGTTCCGGAACGACCTCATGGAGCTGATCCAGTACGCCCCGCAGACCGCGAAGGTCCACTCGGTACCCGTACTGGCCAGCCCGCCGTGGATCAACAAGTACTACATCATGGACCTGGCCCCGGGGCGCAGCTTCCTGGAGTGGGCGGTCCAGCACGAGCGCACGGTCTTCGCGATCTCCTACCGCAACCCGGACGCCTCGATGAGCGGCGTGACCCTGGACGACTACCTGATCCACGGCCCGCGGGCGGCGCTCGACGTGATCTCGGACATCACCGGCGCCCCCAAGATCGACATCATCGGCCTGTGCCTGGGCGGCGCCCTGACCGCGATGCTCGCGTCCTACCTCAACGGGACTGGCGACGACCGGCTCGGCTCGATCACGCTGCTCAACACCATGCTCGACTACCGCGAGCCGGGCATACTCGGCGCGTTCACCGACGACCGGACGGTGGCCATGATGGAGCGGGACATGGCGGCCAAGGGTTACCTCGAGGGCACCCAGATGGCCGTCACGTTCGACATCCTGCGCGCCAACGACCTCATCTTCAACTACCTGGTGTCGAACTGGCTGATGGGCGAGGACCCGCCCGCCTTCGACATCCTGGCCTGGAACTCCGACAGCACCCGCATGCCCGCGGCCATGCACACGTTCTACCTGCACCATCTGTACCTGCAGAACGAGCTGGCCCAGGGCGAGATGGAACTGGCCGGGCAGCAGCTGTCGCTGTCCGACGTCAAGAACGACACCTACGTGGTCGGCGCCATCAACGACCACATCGTGCCCTGGCACGCGTCGTACGAGACCACCAGGCTGCTGGGCGGCAGCGTCCGGTACGTGCTGTCCAGCGGCGGCCACATCGCCGGCATCGTCAACCCGCCCGGGCCGAAGGCCTGGTACCAGGCGTCCACCCGCACTCCTGCCTCGGCGGACGAATGGCACGCCTCGGCCACCAAGCACAACGGCTCCTGGTGGGAGGACTGGACCCAGTGGTCGCAGAAGCGGGCCGGCGACCTGGTCAAGCCACCGGCGATGGGCAGCGAGCGGTACCCGGCCCTGGCCGACGCTCCCGGCAGCTACATCTCCGGCTGACCACCCGCGCTTGACAAATCAATCACGACGCTTGACAAGTCAACCGTGCTGTGCGTACTTTAGTTAGCACTAGAGGATGCACAGGAGGAATCATGGCCGACTACCGCACCGTGACCAAGGAGTTCCAGGACGAGTTCCTGAACATGGTCAGCAAGAGCCAGACCGCAGTGATCGACGCGATCCAGACCTGGGCCAGCGCCTTCCAGGCGATCACGCCGGACCTGCCGGGCCTGAGCCTGCCGTACGCCGAGAAGCTGCCGCGCCCCGAGGAGTTCATCGCGACCGGCTACGACTTCGCCGAGCAGCTGCTGGCCAGCCAGCGGAAGTTCACCGAGGAAGTGCTGCAGGCGACCGCGTGGGCGCTGCCGACGGGAGAGGACGCCCCGGCCAAGCCGGCGGCCGCCGCTCCGGTCAGGAAGACCAACCCCGAGGCCAAGTAACGCACCACGGGGTAACGCACCGCGGGCGCGCGGCGAACCGGACCGGTTTGCCGCGCGCCTTTTCAGCGCTCTATAACGGGCCGCGGCGCGGGCCGGCCGAGCAGCCGGCGGCTCTCGACCAGGGCGAGGGCGGCCCGCGCGGTTCGCTCGGCCGCGAGCTCGACCGCCTTATCTTCCTGGCCGGGCCCGCTGTCGAGCAGCAGGATGGCGTGACCGTAGGCGGTGGCCTCGATGGCCGTGGCCAGGTCCTCGGTCAGCGCTTCGTCGCCGCCCGACAGCGCGCGCACGCAGGCCAGGAAGGCGTCGTCCAGCGGCCGCTCGGCGGCCTCGATCTCGGGATGGCGGGCCTTGTCGAGGCCGGACTCGTACAACATCTCGAACAGCGGCCGGTGACGGGCGGCGAAGCGCACGTAGCCGCGGGCCATCGCGGCCAGGCGGTCGGCGGGCTCGGAGAAGCCGTCCATCTCCGGGACCAGCGCCGCGTAGAACAGCTCGAAGGCGCGCACCGCGACCGCGGCCAGCAGGTCGCCGCGATCGGCGAAGTGGGCGTACGGGGCGCTGACCGCGACCCCGAGGCGCCGGCTGGCCTCGGCCAGGGAGAAGCCGCGCACGCCGCGCTCGCCGATGAGCTCGACCGCGGTATCGATCAGCGCCGCCCTGAGGTCACCGTGGTGATAGCGGTCGCCCTTGCCTGGTCCCGGCATGGCGTCTCAGGGTACGCCAGCCCGGACCCGGGTGAGGCCTAGCCGGACCGCGCGAGCATGCGGTAGGAGACGCCGGCCAGCTGCTCGGAGAGCTCCCACAGCCGGCGGGCGGCCGCCGTGTCGTGGGACTGGGCGCTGGACTCCGCCCGGACCGGGTAGCCGGCGTACTGAAGCCGGCCCGGGGGACCGTAGTACTCGCCGCCCCGGGCGGCCGGATCGGTTGCCGCCCGCAGCGTGGCCAGGGCCCGGCCTGCGCGCTCTGCGCGAACCAGAACGTCATGGTCCGCAGCGCGGGCCGGTACAGGGTCCGCGTCAGGCGCGGGGTATGGCGCCAGAGCTCGGTGCGGGCGTTGCCCGGGTGCGCCGCCAGGGCGATGGTGCTGGCCTGGCCTGCCGCCTCGAGGCGCGACTGCAGCTCGTAGGTGTAGCAGGTTCGCCAGCTTGGACTGGTAGTAGGCGTCCCACGGCCGGTAGCCGCGCTCGAACATCGGGTCGTCGAAGCGCACAGTGCCGGCGCCCATCCGGTGGCAGATCTGATCGCCTATCAGAATCTGATTACCCCTAAGATACGGTTCTCCGCGCCCTCGTCAAGCGCCCAAACCCCGGTCGCCCCACGGGCCCGGGTTCCACAATCCGGACAGGTCATTCTGGAAAACGACCGGAGCGTGAAGTGGCCGGTGATCAGGGAAACGGCCGTTGGGCCCGGGCGGCGCGGGTACAACGGCCCTGTCCGGCGGCTGACCCGGCGGCAACCGTAGGTGCTTACCGACGAAGAGGCAGGTGAGCGCCATGAGCGAGAGCACGCGGCCGGCTGCCGTGCGCGATGCCCGTGATCCCGGGGCGGGCCCGGGCCGTGATCCTGGGACGCGCCTGGGCCGCGGTCCGCGGCCGCGCCCGGGCCGCGATCACCCGGCCGTGCCCATACCGGCCGACCAGGTCGATCACCTGATCGCGACCGCGGCGCGGGCGCCGTCGGTGCACAACACGCAGCCCTGGCACTTCCTGGCGCGGGAGTACGCGATCGAGTTGCACGCCGACACCGGGCGCAGGCTCCATGTAGACCGGGGGGGCCGGGAGATGCTGATCAGCTGCGGTGGCGCGCTGTTCGGGCTGCGGCTCGGCATCAGGGAACTCGGATACCGGCCCGTCGTCGACCTGCTTCCGGAGCCATCCCGGCCGGGGCTGCTGGCCCGGGTCGGGCTGGGCGAGCCGGCCCCGGTGACGGCCGAGGAGCGACAGATGCTCGTGGCGCTGCCGCACCGGCATACCCACCGCGGGCCGTTCCGCCCGGGCCCGCTGCCGGCCGGGCTGCTGCCCCGGCTGCAGCACGACGCGCTGGCCGAGGGCGCCACCCTGGCCCTGGTCACCGATCCGGTCATGTACCAGCGGCTGGTCACGCTGGCGGCGGCGGCCCGGCGGCGTGGGGTGGCCGACCCGGTCATCCGGGCGGAGACCAGGCGCTGGAGCCGCCGGGCGGATGCCACTGCCCGGGACGGGGTGCCGGCCCAGGCGTTCCCGGCGGACGGGGCCTGGCCGCCGGGACGGCTGCCGCAGCGGGACTTCGACCTGGGCCGCAACATCGGGCTGCTCCCGGACGGCGGGGCGTCGGCGCTCGCCACCGCGGTATTGATCACGACGGGCGACGGCCCGGCCGACTGGCTGCGCGCGGGGCAGGCCATGCACCGCCTGCTGATCCGGGCCACGGCCGACTGGGTCTTCGCGAGCCTGTACACGCAGCCGCTGGAGATCCCGGCCGTGCGCGCGGAGATCCGCTCCCGGCTGGCCCTGCCGGGGGAGGCGCAGATGCTGCTGCAGTTCGGCCGCTCCGGGATCACCCGGCCCACCCCGCGCCGCCCGGCCCGGGAGCTGGTGATCAGCCCGCGGCACCGGGCCTCCGCTGAGGCGGACCGCTGAGGCCGAAGGTCCTTCAGATCCGGGTCACATTCCTCCTGACCGGTACCGCCGGCCGCGGCACCCTGACAGTGACGACCAAGGACGGAGGTGCCGGGCATGGAGACCATGAACTCCGGCGGGGGAGCGCGGCGTCGCGTCGTCGTCGGCGTCGATGACTCCCCGGGCGGCCTGGCCGCGCTGCGGCACGCGGTCGACATGGCCAGGGCCAGCCACGCACGGCTCGTGGCCATCCGGTCCTGGGGGCTCGGGCTGCCCCCGCATGGCGGCCGCCGGCGCCGCCGGGTGGGTTCCGACCGCGGGCCCCTGGTCCCGTTCTTCAACGGAGCCGAGCAGCGTCAGAAGGCCGCCCTGCTGATCCGCCTGGCCTTCAGGGACGCGACCGGCGGTATCCCGGACGATGTCGCCGTGGTTATCAGGACCCCCGAGGGCGACCCGGGCCGGGTGCTGGCCGGATTCACCTCCGACGGTGACGTCCTTGTGGTCGGCACAGGGCGCAATCAGGCCGTGAAGCGCTTCATGCACGGCTCGGTGAGCCACTACTGCAGCGTCCACGCGCGATGCCCCGTGGTGGTGGTGGTCCCGCCGCCCCGCACCGCGGATAAGCCGGGCGCCGCCGCGGCCGCGTGACGGACCGCCGCGCGCACGCTACCGGCCGACCGAAAGAGGAGACTGCGATGAAAGCGCATGTCGGGGACCGGCTGGTACTCGCCGGCGGCCCGGACAGATACGGAGTCGTCATCGGCGTACTCGGCCAGCACGGAGCGCCGCCCTACGTCATCAGGTGGCGGAGCGGCCACGTCGCGATGGTGCTTCCTGACCAGTACGCCCGGATCGTGCCCGGCGGGCACCCGGCGGGCACCGGCGGTGAGCTCGGGACCGACCAGTGACCGCCCCGGCCCTCGGCACCAGCACGTACGCGTTGCTGACCGACGGCAGCACGGTCGAGATCAGGCACGCCAGGCCGCAGGATGTCGGCGCGGTGCGGGAGATGCACGCGGCGATGTCCCCGGACAACATGTACCTGCGGTTCTTCAGCACGAGCCAGCACATGGCCGAGCGGGAGGCACGGCGGGTGTGCCGCGAGCCCGGGCCGGATCACGAGGCGCTGCTCGCCTGGCTCGCCGGCCGGCTGGTCGGCGTGGCGACCTACGAGGATGCCGGGAGGCCCGGGGCAGCGGAGATCGCGTTCGCCGTTCCCGACGACATGCACCACCGCGGCATCGCCACCCTGCTGCTCGAGCACCTGGTCTCGCTGGCCCGGCGGCGCGAACTGCGGGCCTTCACCGCGGAGACGCTGGCGGAGAACGCGGCCATGCTGCAGGTGTTCGCCGAGGCCGGCCTGCCCGTGCAGCGGCGTTCTGCCGACGGCGTGATCGAACTGACCTTCCCCCTGCCGGGCAGCGCCGGCCAAGACCTGGACAGCTACCTGGAGTCCGTGGCCCGCCGGGAGAGCCGGGCGGACGTGGCCAGCCTCCGCCATCTGCTCCGGCCCGCGTCGGTCGCGGTCGTGGGCGCCAGCCGCAAGCCCGGCAACGTAGGCCACGCGATCCTGCGTAACATCATGACCTGCGGCTTCCGGGGCGGCGTGTACGCGGTGAACCCGCGCGCTACGCAGACCAGGACCCTGGAAGGCGCGCGCTGCGTGACGTCCATCGCCGACCTGCCCGAGCCGGTCGACCTGGCGGTCATCGCCGTGCCGCCGGCGGCCGTGCCGCAGGTGGCGGCGCAGTGTGGCCGTCGGGGGGTGGGGGCCCTCACCGTGATCACCTCAGGCCTGGGCCCGGAGGGTGCCGACCTGCTGGCGATCTGCCGGCGGTACGGGATACGGCTCGTCGGGCCGAACTGCCTCGGCGTCAGCGTGCCGGAGATCGGCCTGAACGCGACATTCGCCGCCGGCCACCCGGCGCCCGGCGTGGCCGGGCTCGTGGTGCAGTCGGGAGGAGTAGGAGTCGCACTGCTCGAACAGCTATCCCGGCTGGGCATCGGGGTGTCGTCGTTCGCGTCGGTCGGTGACAAATACGACGTGTCCGGCAATGACCTGCTGATGTGGTGGGCGCAGGACGGCGTGACCCAGCTGGCCATCCTCTACGTGGAGTCCTTTGGCAGCCCGCGCAAATTCGCGCGCACCGCGCGCCGGGTGAGCCATCAGATGCCCGTGCTGACCGTCGTCGGCGGCCGGTCCACGGCCGGCCCGCGCGCGACGGCCTCGCCCACCGCGGCCGCGGCCACCCCTCCGCTCACCCAGGAAGCGCTGTTCGGCCAGGCGGGCATCATTGCGACCGCCAGCCTCGGCGAGCTGACCGGGGCCGCGGCGCTGCTGGTCGGCCAGCCGCTGCCCGCCGGGCCCCGGGTGGCCATCGCCACCAACGCGGGCGGCGCGGGCGTCCTGGCCGCCGACGCGTGCGGCGACAACGGCCTGCAGGTCGCGCAGCTCGCCGGGTCCACCCGGCGGCGGCTGCGCCGGCTGCTGCCCGCAGGAGCGGTCGTGACCGGGCCCGTGGACACGACCGCCGCCATCGGCAACGACGCCTTCCGGACCTGCCTGGAGGAAGTCGCCGCCGACGAAAGAGTCGACGCGGTGCTCGCCGTGGCCATGCCCACGGCCATCTGCGACCTGCGCACGGCGATCGCCGGGGCGACCGTGAGCAAGCCGATCGCCGCCGTGCTGCTCGATCAGGCCGAGTCCGTGCGGATGCTCGCGCCCGGGCGGCCGAGCTACGGCTTCCCAGAGGACGCAGCCCGTGCGCTCGGCCACGCGGCCCGCTACCGGGCCTGGCGCGACCGGCCGCAGGGCCGGGTTCCTGAACTGCCCGGGCTGCGCCCGGCCGAGGCCCGGGGGCTGCTGGCCGATTTCCTGGGCCGCCAGCCGGCCGGCGGATGGCTGTCCCCCGAGCAGGCAGCGGAGCTGCTCGCGTGCTACCAGATCCCGCTGGTCGCCTCGCGGCCCGCGCGCAGCGAGCAGGAGGCGGCCCGGGCCGCGGCCGAACTCGGCGGCCGGGTGGTGCTCAAGGCCGAGGCCGATGGCCTTATGCAGAAAAGCGACGCCGGGGCGGTCAAGCTCGACCTGCGCACCCCCGAGGAGGTAACCGGCGCCTACCACGCGCTCGAGGCCGTCCTGGGATCCACCCTGAAGCGGGTCCTGGTCCAGCCCATGATCACCGACGGCGTCGAAGTGCTGGTCGGCGTGGTACAGGAGCCCGTGTTCGGGCCGCTCGTGATGTTCGGGCTCGGCGGCGTGGCGACCGACGTGGTCGGCGATCACGCGGCTCGGCTGACCCCGCTGACCGACACCGACGCGGACGAGCTGATCCACACGGGGCGCGCGGCGCCGCTGCTGTTCGGCCACCGCCACGCACCGCGGGCCGACGCCGGGGCCCTCGCCGATACCCTGTTGCGGGTCTCCCGGCTGGCCGATGACCTGCCCGAAGTGGCCGAACTGGGCCTCAATCCCGTGATTGCGCGCCCGGACGGCGTCTTTCCCGTCGACGCGCGGGTCCGGGTCAGCCCGGCCGAACCACGGGACCCGTTCCTGCGCCAGCTGCGCTGATCCGGCTGGTAGCGCCGCGCCGATCTCAGAGCGCCGGTTCCGAGCGCGCGGACGCTTCGAGCAGCCGGGCCCGGGTGGCCTGCAGCCTGCGCACCACGGCTACCGAGAACCGCCGGCTGATCTCGTAGCCGAGGGCAGGATCGTCGTCGCAGGCGTCCCGCACCGCGCGGGCGTCGAATTCGAACGCCTGCGTGGGCTGCGTGGTGATCGCGCCGAACCCCCACTGATACGGCGGCATCATCCAGGACAAGCCGACGATGTCGCCGCGGCCGAGGGTCTCGATGATCAGCCGGCTCCCGCCGGGCACCATAGCGTCGAGCTTGACCTGGCCGGCGTCGATGAGCCAGAACCGGTCGGCCGTGGCGCCTTCCTCGAACAGGCGATGCCGCGTCGGCACCGAGATGTGCTGGCACAACGCGGCCAGCCTGGTCAGGTGCTGGTCGGAGAGTCCGCGCAGGAACGGCTGCGCCCCGAGTACCGACCTATCCTGTTCGGCCATGGTGGGCCCCCTTCCGCCGCCCAGCCGTCCTCCTGTTATCAGGCTGCCCCGGAAGCAGCCGGGCGGACAGGGCCGAAGGGCCTCCTGCGGGCCGGCGATTGACTCTGACTAGCCGCCGTGGGGCTGGTGGTGATCGCTAACGGACGGGGGGGTCGGGAATGCCAGGTAAGCCGCTCGGCACGGGTTGATGGTCGCGGGCACACCGGAGCGCAAGAGGCTGCTCACGATCAAGCAGCGGGCCGAACGCCTCGCCCAGGCGGGGCCGTGAGCCGGCCCGAAGTGAGGGCCTTAGCCACTACGCACCGCAGGAAAATCTTCGTACCGTAGTTTGTGAAGGTGTTCACAAGCCAGCCATGGCTGGTGATGGCACAGCGACGGTTCGCACTCCTTAACCGGAGGGCGCGGCACGCGGGTTTGCCCCTCGCGCACCCTGGGTCCGACTCCCAGGTGTGCCACGTTTCAGCCCGGGCCCGGCTCGGGGTCATCCGGGAAACCCCGGGCGTCCAGGGCCAGGCGGCCCCGGTGAGGGCCGAAAGGGCTGGTCAGTCGGGACCATTGGCCGGTTCGCGCCGCAGGCTGGCCTGGTTACGGTCCGTTATGGAATGTGGTCTTCAGCCTGCTTTCCGGCTGGGCGTAGGCGACCGACAAAAGTTCA
>Ga0335073_10001700_pt1 | contig 29599 bp, 25 predicted proteins | sample Lox_Sample_22_FD_207093 | JGI IMG/M metagenome (GOLD analysis project Ga0335073, IMG submission 207093) | Soil microbial communities from Loxahatchee National Wildlife Refuge, Florida, United States - Lox_Sample_2.2 | ecosystem: Environmental > Terrestrial > Soil > Wetlands | place: USA... | reverse complement strand
TGCGCAGTTGAAGAATGTCCCCGGCGACTACGCCCGCTACAACCTCTACCTTTACGGAGCAGGCCACTGGGATGCCGCTGCCATCGCCGGACGCATTGCCTTCGCCGCCGCGTGGGCCCGCGAGCGCAATGTTCCTCTCATCTGTAATGAATTCGGCGCCTACCGCGACACCGCCAACCCAGCATCGCGCGCCCGCTGGATCGGCGACGTTCGCGCCGCCCTTGAGGAAAATCACATCGGCTGGGCGATGTGGGACTACCGCGGCAACTTCGGCGTCGTCGAACGCACCGACACACAGATCACGCCTGATCCCGCGGTTCTGAAAGCGCTGGGCCTCAACGCGAATGTTCAACCGGTCACCATCGGCGGCCGCTAATCACCCTGGCCCTGAACATCTAGACGAAGCGAGCGAACTTCGCACGCCGCGTTTCCCATTCGTCGGTAGAGAACAGCCGAGGCCCGACCTCGATCAGCCGAGGAAGCATGTTGAAGACCGTCACCCGGCTCCATGGTTTGCCCGCACGGGTGCGGAATCCCTTCTCGTTCAGGTCGCTGACCACGTTGGAGAGCGGGAAATCCTGCACCATAAGCTCCATCATTAGCACGAGGGCGGCATTCTCAGTGGGATCGACCTCCAGCCGCTGGCAATCGTCGGAGATGCGTAGTCCGTAAGGAATTTCCTCGTTGAAAGCGCCTTCCGAAGGAGCCTCATTCTCCGGCAGCTCGCGCCGCCACTCGATCGAAACCAGCTGCCAGCCCGCCGCCGTCCGCTGCTGCATGATGTCGGGGCTGAACGGCCCCGAAATCACATCGCGAATCCGCTCATAATGCGCCATCCCCAGCCTCCCGGTGAATCAGCATACACTTTTGCGATCTGCTCAACAGCAAATTTCTGACCAGAATCTCCACCTCCCAGGCCGGCTCCTAAAATCAAGCGGCACAATCGGATCGGGATAAAGCGCAATCTCATAGGGACAGCCGCCTCTGTCCACAGATGGCAAATATCGTTCGCAGGTGGACACCCTGTGACCAATAGCTCCTCCATCTGTCGGAGGATGCCCCCGCCTTCCCCGCAGAGTAGACTGTGGCAGAGGTTTAACCACGTGGCAGATGCACCAGCGCAGTACGTTGAACGGGTTGTCGACCTGACCGACCCCGCCGCAAACCACATCTACAACATGAGCCTCGACGACGCCCGTCGCCTCCTGCTCGATCAACCCGCTGATGCAGTGCAGGGAATCGAGGGCTCATTCGCCCTGCTCGCCCGCTCCGGCAAGACCGTGAAGATGGCACGCTCCCTCGACCGCCCCATGCGATACTTCCTGGCCAAGCGCTCCGAAGGTCCGGCCCTGGTCGTTGCTCCGCGCATCGACGCCATCTTCGACTGGCTCAAGTCCGAAGGCCTCGACGGTCAGTTCCATCCCAGCTACACGCGCATGGTTCCGGCGCACCACGTTGTCGAACTGCAGCTCATCGGTTGCCCCGATCCCGACCCCCTCTATACGCGCTTCTTCACGCCGCCCATGGGCACGTTGCCCGCTGACCTCGATACCATCGGCCGCACTTACGTCGCCGCCCTCGCCGACGAAATCTCGCGCTGGCTGCGCGCCATCCCGGACAAAGAACCCATCGGTGTTTGCTTCTCAGGAGGCATCGACAGCGGCAGCGTCTTCCTTACCACTTACTACCTCCTGCGCAAGCTCGGCATGAGTCCTGCGCGCCTTAAGGCCTTCGTCCTCGACCTTGGAGACGGTCCGGACGTCGATCAGGCGGGCGCGTTCCTTGATCGCCTTGGACTAACACTCTTTCTCGAACCCATCGAGGCCAGCCCCGCGGCGCTCAATGTCGCCGAGACCATCCGCGTCACCGAAGACTACAAGCCGCTCGACATCCAGTCCGCCACCATGGCCATGGCTCTCTGCCGCGGCCTCCGCGAGCGCTACCCCGACTGGCGCTACCTCATCGACGGAGACGGCGGCGACGAAAACCTCAAGGACTACCCCATCGAAGAGAACCCCGAGCTTACCATCCGCAGCGTCATCAACAACCCCATGCTCTACCAGGAAGGGTGGGGAGTCGGAAAAATCAAGCACTCGCTCACCTACAGCGGAGGACTCAGCCGCTCCTACACCCGCACCTATGCGCCCGCGCATCACTTCGGATTTACCGGCTTCAGCCCATATACCCGGCCCCACGTCATTGCCGTCGCCGAGGCCATCCCCTTCATCGATCTGACGAAGTACGACGTGAGCCGACTGTATGAGCTGAAGGGCGAGATCGTCTCCCGCGGAGTCGCCGCCGTCACTGGACTGCAGATGCCCGTCTTCCCCAAGCGCCGCTTCCAGCATGGAGCGCTCCCCGCAGACGCCATGAATGCGCGGATGCCGTATCGCGAGGCCGAGTACCGCAAGCAGTTCCTGTCGCTGTATCAGTGAGGTCTTGTTGTCGTCCTCTTATCCTGAAACGCAGACCGGGCGCGACGAGTGGATTCTCTCGCGCCGCCCGGAACGCAATGCGCTTGATCCGCTGCGGCCTTACGCCTTCTTTGTTGAAGACGAACCGTGCCTGAGCCCCACCCCTGTGCCCTGTTCCCTGAGCCCTGAGCCCCGTGCTCTGAGCCCTGTACCAATCGCAACGGTCTTCCTCACCAACCGCGAATGCCCCTGGCGTTGCCTCATGTGCGATCTCTGGAAGAACACGCTAACTGAGACGGCTCCGGCGGGAGCGATCCCCGTGCAGATTGACTACGCGCTTGAACGCCTTCCACCGGCGCGCCAGATCAAGCTTTACAACAGCGGCAGCTTTTTCGACCCGCGCGCCATCCCCGTCGAGGACTACCCGGCAATCGCGAGTCGTGCTTCCGTATTTGAGCGGGTCATCGTTGAGTGTCACCCCGCTCTGGTCGGAGAAAACTGCTTCCGCTTCAACGAACTTCTGTCCGGTCGCCTCGAAGTCGCGATGGGCCTGGAAACCGCCCATCCGGAAATTCTTAAGAAGCTCAACAAGCGTATGACCCTTGATCAGTTCGCCGCCGCAGCCGCGCGTCTGCGCGAACACGACATCGATCTGCGGGTCTTTATCCTCGTCAAGCCGCCATTCATGCTCGACGATGAAGCGCTTTATTGGGCCGAACGCTCCCTAGACTTCGCCTTTGACTGCGGAGCGACTGCTGCAACCCTCATCCCCACTCGCGGAGGCAACGGAACCATGGAAGAGCTGGCTTCGCTCGGCAACTTTTCGCCGCCGAGCTTAGCTACCCTCGAAGCCGCACACGCCTACGGCATCGATCTTCATCGCGGGCGCGTCTTTGCCGATCTCTGGGATCTGAAACCCGGCGCCGATTGCCCGCACTGCCATCCCGCTCGCGTCGCGCGCCTGCGCGAAATGAGTGTCCGGCAGCAGATCCTCGAGCCGGTCAGCTGCGCCGCTTGCGGAGAGATGAATTGACCGCCAGTTACGACCTTGCCATAGTCGGCTCCGGCTTCTCAGGCTCACTCCTGGCCATGATCGCTCGCCGGCTTGGTAAGTCAGTCGCGCTGATCGAACGGGGTAAACATCCGCGCGTCGTCATCGGAGAATCATCGACTCCTCTTACCAACCTTCTTCTGGAAGAGCTCAGTGATCGTTACGATTTACCGTCTGTGCGTCCGCTCTCGAAGTGGGGAACCTGGCAGCGTGAACATCCCGAAGTCGCGTGCGGCCTCAAGCGTGGCTTTACCTTCTACCATCACAACCTCGAAAAAGAAAAAGATGTCATCCTGAGCGAAGGCCGCGATGCGGCCGGAGTCGAAGGACCTGCTTCTCCCTTGAGTGATCGCACCCAGCAGCTTCTCGTCGCTGCCAGCCCGCACGACGAAATTTCCGATACCCACTGGTACCGCGCCGACTTCGACCATTTTCTGATCCGCGAAGCGCAAAAGCTCTGCGTCGACTATCTCGACGAAACCGCGCTGGCTGCCTTCACCGAATCGGACAGTGAAGTCCTTCTCGAAGGTACACGACACGGCCAGCCGCTCAGAATCGCAGCAAAATTCGTCGTCGACGCGTCAGGACCGCGCGGATTTCTGCACCGCGCCCTGGGACTCTCAGAGCGCGAACTGCCCGGCTTCCCGCCAACGCAGGCTCTCTACAGCCACTTCGAAAACGTTCGGCGAATCGACGAACTCCAGACCGCCGCCGGCGAGCCCTACCCCGTAGACGACGCAGCCGTCCATCACGTCTTCGACGGCGGTTGGATCTGGGTTCTCCGGTTCAACAACGGGATTACCAGCGCTGGGGTGGCCGCGACGGATGAGTTCGCAGAGAAGTACAGCTTCGGCGACGCAGCCGGTTCATGGCGGCGAATCCTGGAACGCATTCCAGCGCTTGAAGCGCAATTTGCCTCGGCCCGAGCCATCCGGCCCTTCGCACGCATTCCCCGCCTCGCCTTTCGCAGCGCAGAGATTGCGGGCCGGCGATGGGCTTTGCTTCCGTCGGCCGCCGGATTCGTCGATCCTCTCCTTTCAACCGGCTTTCCGCTGACTCTCCTCGGAGTCTCCCGCCTCGCGGAAATCTTCGCGAACGACTGGGGCTCACCGAGCCTGGCACCGAGCCTGGCCGATTACGCCGCGCAGACCGACGCCGATCTCCTCGCTACGTCGCGGCTGATCGCGGCCCTCTACGCGAACATGAGCAACTTCCCCGCCTTCGTGTCCCTGTCGCTGCTCTACTTCGCTGCCGTCAGTTATTCCGAAACCGCCCGCCGTCTCGGTAAGCCGCAACTCGCGTCATCCTTCCTTCTGCGCGATCATCCGGAATTCGGTCCGGTCAGCGGCGGCCTGCTCGAACGGGCACAAAAACCCCTCAAGGAAGCCGAATCGCAGGCGCTCACCGACGAAATCCTAGCCGCCATCGAGCCTGTCAACGTCGCCGGCCTTGGTGACCCCGCGCGCCGGAACTGGTACCCCGTCGATCCCGACGACCTGCTTCGCTCCGCCTCAAAACTCAACGCGACTGAGGCCGAAGTGATCGCCCTCCTGCAACGCTGCGGCTTTCAACTGCGATAGTGGGAACGTGGCGGAGAATTATGCCGGAACAGCTAGAATAGAAATAGGGAATCAAAAGAGCCCGGCATTTTGTCGGACTCTTCTACTGTAAGTTACGCGGAATCATTGACATGGCGTATAAGGCGTTTGTTTTCAATGAGATTATGTATCTCATAGATTTTATGGAAGAAGGTTGCAAAATCTGTATTTTCTATGAGTTGCACAGCCATCGCGTCCATGATTCCGACGTAAGTCGCATGGAATGAATGATGTAAAAAATGCGCTGCAAGACCCCAGGGGGAGGGGGTGCCTCTCACTTCGGTGAAGCCGATTGCTTGTCCGAGGGCGAAAAAATGATCGGCTGCGAAGAGATCACTCCCTTACCTTCCTGAACGATGATGAACTGGTTCGGCTTCAGGTCGGAGATTGAATCCTTGTGACCGCTTGGCCAGACGATGTCCAGGCTCACCGTCTTGTCACCTTCGGGCTTGCCTAGGCCGAAGGTGACCGGAAGCTCGCTCTGCGAGAGATAGCTCGAACCGGAGTGGACCATGGCAAACTGCCGGACGCCCTTGTTCGTCTTGAGCATGATCTTCGCCCCGATCCCGTCCCGGTTGGACTTCGTGCCTACGGTCTTTACCCGAAGCATGTCGTTTTGGTTGGCGTTGTCATTCCGGAACAGCCGCGCCGGCCCATTGTCTACCGTCATCAACAGGTCGAGGTCGCCATCCAGGTCGAAGTCGGCATATGCCGCCCCTCGGCCCACCACCGGACGCCCCAGTGCCGGCCCGACCTTCCCGGTCACGTCCTCGAACTTGCCGTTGCCCTTGTTGCGAAACAGAAACGGCGCCTCGGCATAGTGCAGCGTCGGCTGCAGCACACTGATGTCGTCGGCAACGTGCCCGTTGGCGGCGAAGATGTCCGGCCAGCCGTCGAGGTCGTAGTCGAAGAACAGCGCACCGAAGGTCAGCGAGCGCAGCGATGGCTCGCTGATTCCCGACGACGCCGATACGTCGGTGAACAGACCCGAACCGTCAGTCCGGTAGAGGGCGAGGCCCTCATTGGTGAAGTTACCGATCAGCAGGCCCTGATGCCCCGAACGATCGAAGTCCGCCACATCCGCGCCCATGCCGGCGCGTATCGTGCCCGAATCGCCGTAAGCGACGCCGGCGATCACCGCCTGATCGGTGAATGTGCCGTCGTGATTGTTGTGGTAGAGCTTGTTCGGCTGGGTGTCGTTGGCGACGAACAGGTCCATCCACCCATCGTTGTCGTAGTCCAGCATGACAATGCCGAGCGACTTGCTCGACGGATCATAGAGGCCAGCCTTCTTGGTCACGTCCTCGAACCTGCCATTGCCCAGGTTGTGGAAGAGAGTGGCGCTCTGGCCCTTGTATAGCTGGGGGGTGCAGTAGGACTTGTTCTTGTTATCCAGCGAGCAGTACTGATCAGTTGCCTCCGACCAGTCAACGTAATGTGACACGAAGAGGTCCAGCTTGCCATCGTTGTCGTAGTCAAACCAGATGGCGCTGGTAGAGAAGCCTGGATCGCTGACTCCGGCCTTGGCCGTTACGTCGGCGAACTTGCCGTTGCCGAGGTTGCGGAAGAGGTGATTCGTACCCACCGCAGTCAGATAGATGTCGTCATAGCCGTCATTGTCGAAGTCCCCTACTGCGCAGCCCATCCCGTAGACCTCGATGGCCAGCCCAGCCTGGCGAGTTACATCAGTGAAGGTGCCGTCGTGATTGTTGTGGTAGAGAGCGGGATAAGACTTATGTGTCTTATGGTCAGGCCAATCCATGGAGTTGACGAGCAGGATGTCCTGCCAGCCGTCGTTGTCGTAGTCGATAAAGCAGGCGCCACTGCCCATAGTCTCCGGCAGCAGTTTCTTACCGAACGCGCCACTGTTGTGCCGGAAGGTAATGCCGGCTTGAGCGGTGATGTCGGTGAACTGGATCGGTCCGGATGGGCGCACAGCAGGGGCGGCGGTTGGCGTGGCAATGGATGACGAAACGGGCGTTTGTGGTACTGGATGAGTCGGGGATGACGACGTAACCGTCTGCGACTCGTTCGGTTTCTGCTTGCATCCCGTGACAGCCGCGATAAGCACAATGCAGGCGGCAAGCTTGGTTCTTGACATCATGGCTTTAATTTTCCGGAGTTTGTCTGTATCTCGAGTCGAGCGCCTGATCATGCGGTGACGGCAAGGGCCTTCTGTCTGCGGGACTGCAGCCACATCTCAATGAGAAGTGCGGCAGGGCCAACCAGGAAGAGCGCATAGAACGGCGCGTAGATGACCTGGTCCAATCGCAGAAGCATCTCGACCAGTGCGACCGAGAACGCGACGATACATTGGCCGGTCTTGCTGCGCACAGTGGTCTTAGGGTCGGTGATCATGAAGAAGATGAAGAGCTGATATTCGGGTCCAGTGATCGGTGAGATCTCAGATTTCCATGGAGCGCCGATCATCCATGCCCGGAGCAGAGCGAAGACGAGGAATGAGACGACGTAGGTTCCGGTGATATGGAATCGCCGCAGGCGCCAAATGATCGCCGCGCCGAGGGCCCAGATCACGAGCATTGGCGCCAGGAAGTTGCCCCACTGAATGCTGAGGCTCGCGGCGACGTCACCGGCGAGGAAGAGAATGGCGGAGACGCCGAAGTTCGATGGGTTCCAGATGTGGCGGTCTTTCACGCGCAGAACGTATTTCGATGTAATGGAGATGAGAGCGCAAAGCGCGAACGGCCAATAGGCGGGCGAGCGCACGAGAATTCCTACGCTGATTCCGGTAATGTAGGCGCTGGCAAGGTGCGGCCATTTACCGAAGAAGATGCGTGCCAGCACCAGTTCCGCCAGTATGCTGGTCGCAATTGCGAGAAGTGTCTTGGGATAACTCTCGAGGATGCCGAACGAGAGGTGGCCAACCAGCAGGATGAGGGTAATAAAGACGGGAGGGACGAAGCGGTTCTCGAGGCTGAGCCAGCTCTTCCATCCTGTTCGCGCGCCTGTGGCCGGTGCAGTCATTACTTGATGGCTCATTCCGGCTCCCTCACATTGTGGATCTGATCGGGGGCAGGATGGTCAATGGTCTGAACCGTTCCCGACGGCCAACGGATGACTGCTTTTTCAATCTGCGGATCCCGGCCCAGTCCGAAATGAAGACGGCGCTGGTTCTGCGCGGCAAAGCCGCTACCGCCGGAGACCTCCTGCACCTGCTTTTGCCCGTTCCAGTACAGAGTAAGCTCAGCGCCGATGGCGCTGCGATTACTCCTCGTGCCTTCCAGTTCAAATTCGATCCATTTGTTGTCAGGAGAAACGGTGTTCTTATACACGAGCAGTGGCCCACGCTGGTTGGCGACAAGCACGTCAAGCACGCCGCGGTTCCACAGGTCAGCCATTGCCACTGCACGGCCGTCGTACGTGTCGGTTACACCTACCGCCTGGGCAACGTCGACAAATTTTCCGGCGCCGTCATTCAGCCAAACATGCTTTTGCTGATATCCGGAGAGACTGCGGTTGTCCATCGCGGGCCAGTTGTCGGCGTCACCGATGATGGTACTGTTTCCGCCGGCTACCTTTGAAAAGTCATACCAGTAGCTCCGGTTGCGGTCGAGCGAGACGTAGCCGTTCGTGAGATAGAGATCAAGGGTGCCATCGTTGTTCAGATCGCCGAATTGCGCGCCGAAGCTCCAGCCACCCAACTCCACACCGAGATCGCGTGCCAGGTTTTCGAACTGAACATTGTTGCCTGTGGTTCCATCTTTTGGGACCCACATGTTGTTGCCTTGAATCAGAACGCCCTCTTCGGAGATGTTCGAGACGTACACGGAGTATCTTCCCTGGTTGAGGATATCGCCAAAGGCGACATTCATGCCGCTCTTGGGCGCGAAGCCAACGCCCGTCTGCTCTCCAGCTTCGTGGAAGCGCTTGCCGTCGTTCAGATAGAGCTCTGACACGCCGTAGTCGTTGGCGACAAAAAGGTCGGGATGGCCTGTGCCACGCAGATCAGCTGCTGAAGCGGCCAATGCCCAGCGGCGACTATCGATTCCCAGTTTCGCACTTACTTCTTCGAACCTGCCATTTCCCAGGTTGTGGAATAGATATTTGCGGCCACCATTTTTGGCATACTCAAAACTGTCGGGCATAATGCGCGTGGTATTGAGGTGCCAAAGGTCGATGTCTTCTGAGTAATAGCCACCCACGAAGAGATCGAGGAGGCCGTCTCCGTCATAGTCAAACCATACGGCGGTGTTTGCGTTGATCCACTTCGGCAGGCCAGCCTGTTCGCTCACTCGCGTGAAGCCGTGACCGTGATCATTGTGGTATAGCTCAGGGCGGCCCCACTTGATCAGGAACAGATCTTCGTATCCGTCGTTGTCGTAGTCGCCCCACACCGCTCCCATGGAAACGCCAGTACCCGGCTGATTAACGTCGGCGATGCCAAGCTCAGGTGCCACATCTTTGAACGTGCCGTCGTGCATGTTGCGGTAGAGGGCATTCATGCTCCCCTCTTTGCTGTTGGTGACGTAGATATCGGGCCAGCCGTCGCGATCGAAGTCCACGATGGAAACCGAGGCGCCCATGGATGCTACTTCCGGCATGATGCCGTTGAGCTTAGGATCGAGGATGGGGGCGTGGTGAACAAAGTCGATGCCCGCGGCGCGGGAAACCTCCTGTAAGTAGAAGCCGTGGCGAGCCAGAGCCGCATTCACATCGAGCTTTATTCGGGCTGATGCACGCGCGGCGGAAACGCGCCGGATGGCCATGGGCGTGGCCAGCAAGGCAATGAAGAAAACACCAAGTGTGATTCGTGCAACAGGACCGCGTTTCATCTATCCGCCTTACTACGTAATTCGCCGAGGAAAGTTTGTGGGGTTACGTACCGAGTCTGGTAAGTTTGCCAGTCTTGAGGATGATGTCGGTATACCCAATCGTCCTCAAGCTTTCCGGGTGGTGTGTCGTATGTTGTTCTGTCGTGGTGAGGCAAAGGTAATGCCGTTCTCGAATCCGTGGAGTTATAGTCGCCGTCCTTGATCCATCCATCGCCGGCAATGATGTAGTCGCGGACCCATCCCGCAGGCGGAGCTGAAGGGGATTGAAAATGGAGCGACATCTCATCGCCGGCGTTCATGATCACGTATCGATCATCCACTCCGGCGAGCAACTCGCGTACGTCACCGTATCTGGTGTAGTAGCCTTCCAGATCGCGCCAGATCTGCGTTGTACTCATGAGTTGGTTGTAGTCGGGGATTTCGGGCGACGAGTCGTTCGCCTGGTGGATGACGGAATAGCCCCGATAGTGAAGATCGGCCACTGATGGCGCCATGTGCGTGACCCGTACAGACGCGTCAGGCAGCCCCCGCGCCCATTCGATGGAATCCCAGTAGACTTCGAGGTTCGTTCGCAGGCGAAGTTTATGAGGAGTGCCTGGACGAAATACGTTCGTGATGTCGATCAGGCAAATCTTTTTCCTTCCGGCAGGAAAGCCGAGATTGGGGCGCGCGACAGCCCAGCCGCCGTGTCCGTCGGGAACTTCGAGGCTTAACGGACGAGCCTGCTCGTGGTCTCCCTGGCTGATGGCGACGTTGATCGTGGAGTCGGATGGATGAACCCAGCCTTTCGCGATGAGATAGAGCGGCCCGCTGGTCGGTAGATCATCGCCTAGCTCGATCTCGACATAATGATCGCGTGTAACTCCCTGGTATTGGCCGCGCCCGAAGGTGTCGAGATACCGGTTATCCAGATCGCGGATGATGTCTGTCACGTCGCGGCCGTTGTCGTCGATGGCTCGTGTGATCTTTTGCGGCGTGGCGACGGTGATGATATGCGGCTTTACGGCGGGTACTACGAAGCGCTCGTCGGTGAAGACTTCGGTTCCTGGCGGATGATCGACGGTCATCAGGCCGAGATAGTCGTAGTAGTAGGTCTCCCATAACTCGCCGGTGATTCGAAGATCGTAGTAGCCATTGTGCGCAGCTAACTCGTCATGCGGAATCTTGTACCACTCTTCGGTAGCTGCGATGCCCGCCGTGCCCAGGTTATTGATGCGCAAGCCGATCGCTGAGCCCCACGGCACAGCATCCTTCACAAACTCCATGTCTTTGCCGTTGTAGGCGAAGAGAAAAGGACACGAGCCCTTGAGACGCTGTTCGGTCACGACTTCCTGGTCGGCTTTCAGCGCGAATTCCGCGCGGACAGAGCCATTGGGCCAGAGAATGCGCGCTACATCGACTCCAGTTTGTTCGCCCAGTCCGAAGTGCATCTGCGGGCCGGTAATTGGTTGCATCTGGACGAGAAGGCCAGAGCGGATCTCTATCTCGCCTCCGACTCCGAAGGAATTGATGCGCTGGTCTCCGGTTGCCTGCTTCGCACGTGGGCGGATGATTTGCCAGTGGTAATTCTTCGTCCCGTGGTTGACGGCCTGCGCGGGTTGGCCACCGGCTGAAAGCCCCACAAGGTCCAGGCGGCCTGAGGTTTTGAGATCGGCGGTGTCGAAGACCAGAGCGGGTCCGGAAACGGTCTGTGCCGTAGCGAAGCTTCCCTTCTCGTCGCCCAGCCACATCAATGCGCCTGGAGCGTCGCTATTCGCGGAAGGCGTCACTCGGCCGAGCAGAAGATCGATGGCGCCGTTATTGTCCAGATCGGCAGCATGCAGGCGAACCTCGCTGGAAAGAAAACTTGCTGCATCGGGTACGCGGGCAATTTCAACCCGTTCCCAGGCTGAGTTATCCGAATTCTCCGAAAGGCGAATGATCGCGCCGTCATCCTGCACCGCCAACAGGTCGAGAATGCCCCGGTGGCTTACGTCGGCGACGGCAATCGCCTTGAACTGCCCGGTAACCGGGAGCGCCGGTATGTCACGGAAGCGCCCCGACCTTTCGTTGTTGAAGACATGCAGTCTTCCTCCGCCGTCGATGAAGACGGCGTCGGGATTGCCATCGCCGTTTAAGTCGGCCCAAAGGAAGCCGCGCACTCCGGATATTCCGGAGAAAGTGTGAATCGGCGAGAAGGTGTTGTCGCCATTGTTTCGCAGCACTATTGGTTCACCCTCGGTTGAACCGAGTACGAGATCCAGATCGCCGTCGGCCTCGATGTCGACGGCCCATCCGCCGGTATAGCGGCCATTCAGGATCGCTGCAGGTAATTTGGTCTGTGCGGTAACATCCGTGAAGGCGTCGGGCCTGTCTTGCCGGAAGAAGCGCACGCCACCCGCGCCAGCCAACACCAAGTCGGTCTTGAAATCGTAGTTGAAGTCGATCGGAACGACGCCTTCTGGAGATGGAGCAGTCTTTGATGCTCCGCCCGGGAATGGCAGCGTCGCTCCAGTTGAGAGACTGACGGTGCCTCCGTTAGCTTCTACTACCGTGGGAGCGCCGGTGCTCGCCAGAGATACGGCGCCGATCCAGTTCCAGGTTGTTTTGTTTGGATCGGGCAGAGGCTCAACAACGAAGGTCATCGCCGTGTCTGGCGGAGCAGGGGAGAACTGGGGAGTCTCCAGGCGAAGGAAGTGCGTGAATGGTTGCGCCTCGTCGCCGGGCGCAGGCTTGATGGTGGCGAGATTCTGGCGGAAATCCGGAAGGCGCATCAGCGCGTTGCGAAGGAAGGTTGTGCGCGTTGCCGCCGTACGCGGATCGGTGCCCCCGGCTGCGGAGTCGAGAGCGGTGAGTTGCTGTTGCACTTCGGGCGGCCATCCCTGGGACTGCTTATCGATCCGTGCGACAGCCTGCTTGAGAGAAGCAGCGTCGCCACGTTTTGCGGCAACACGGCTGAGTTCGAGCAGAGCAGCCATATTGTCGGGTTGCGCCGTGACAATGCGTTGCATGAGTTGCTGGAACTCCGCATCGCTGTTTGGATCGCCCTGACGCTCGATCTCTTCGGCAAGCCGGTAGGTCGCGATCAGGTTATTGGGATTGATCTCAACGGCTTTGCGGAAGTCGGCGATGGCTTCGGACGATTTTCCCCGCCCGGCCTCAACGAGTCCCAGCAGGTAGTAGATCGCATCATTCTTCGGAGCCAGTTCCCGGGCGCGATCCAGCCTGTCGCCCGCCGGATCAAAATTCCTCTGACGCAGAGCAAGAATACCCCAGTTAGCCCACGCAGCCGGCTCTCCCGGCACGATCTGCGTTGCGCGCGATAATTCACGTTCGGCGCGAACATCATCGCCAACCTGCAGCGCAGCGAGCCCGACGTAGAAAGTCGAAACGAAGTCGGCGTAGGTTTTCGAAGATCGATCCGGCAGGTGCGAGCGGCACCCAACGAGGATTAGCGCTGATGACGCCAGCACACAAGCGAGCATTCGAACACGCTGCAATGCTTTGCGGCGTGTCGCGAAAGGGCTCTGAGTCTGCTGGTTCATACGATTTGGTCCAAGGAAACTCTATTGAACATATCCCAGTTAACTGGAACTGCGGGTGTTCATACCGCGGACTTTTGTGCCCTTCTTCGCTGTGCTCTTCGCCTGTTCTCGCGCTTGGTAGCGATCGCCTTGAACCACAGCAGGCCCACTCCGAGAAACGGAAGTGCGAAGAGCAAAAGGTCCCAGCGGCCGAGGAGAGTTGGAGTGACAGATACGTTGGTCGCGATTTCGCCGCTCCCCGTCGAGCCGGCGAGCATGACGCGCACGTGCCAGGTCTCTTCCTTATCGAAGGGGACGATGGCTTTGAACTCGACCCGATTGCGGAGCTTTTCGCGCCAGGCATCGTAGGTTTTTTCGGGAAGGCGCTTGCTTACTGGCTGGACCGCAACCTGTACCTTCATGTCCGAAGGAACCGAGCCTCCCGGCGGCGGATCGATGATGACAAAGAAACTGCCTGTGCCAACATCGGGATTACTCCAGACTGCCACAGTGAATGGTCCGACTTTGCGATCCTGCATTATCGGATACGGCGGCCCGATGTGAGCCCATGCAGGGGCGGATCCGCAGATGGCCAGCAGCACAAGCAAGGAGAGGCGCGAAGCGATCCGATGTACGAATTGATTCTGAAATCTCGACATTGTTAGATTCAGCATTTCATCCCGCCATCATGGTGGCGCGCATGTCCATCGGTTGAGTCATAAGCCAGACGGAGGCCACGAAGAGGAGCAAGCAGACGACAGCCCAAGGCAAGAACGCGCGCAGGGCGTGTTCTTCAGAATCTTCTTCTGCAAGACGCCAGGCAACGAGCAGAGATCCCGCAAGTCCCAAGAGGAGAAAACCAAATTCGATTGGCTGCACGATGTATTTCGGGATGCCAAGCAGTGTCCAGCGAGGCTCACCCAGGAAGGGCCGGCCGAGGCTGGCGACGGCATCCTGTGTGACCGGAATGATCGTATAGAGGCCGGTGAAAAAGTGGAATCCGTAGTGGGCCAGCCACATGCCGAAGCCCAGGGGCACTAACGAATAGGTGTAGCGGAGCACGAGCGGCAACCATGCCTGCTTTACACCAGCCAAGGTGCGTGTGATCAATGCCGCGGATCCGAGCAGGACGATAGGCTCAACAATGAGAAAGATGGTGAAGAGCAAGCCCAGTATTGGCGCTTCGCTCTGGATGTGCAGCAAGTGGCCCAGCCAGGTCTCCACCGTATATACGGGGCTTACCATGCCGAAGGCGTTCATCAGTGCACCGAAGCAGAAGACCAGCACGAGAGCGGCGATGTCTTTGCGTCGTGAGAAATAGCCAATGCCGGAGCGCCTTGGATCGCTCATCAACTCGCTGGCCGGCAGGCGGCTCAGGATGCCGATGTTGTCGTGAGGGCAGGCGTGCACGCAGTCGAGACAAAAGGTGCAATCCATGTTTCCAGCTTTGGCGGGCAGAAAGAGAGCCAGTTCGCAGCCGCGCTGGAGCACGACAAGGTCGGATCCTGGCGCGTGACGGCCGCGGATGCAATCCTTCGTGTGACACTCCGAGCAGACTGCCTGATCGCGCACTTCCACCTCAAGCGGTGAGACGGCAGAAGCGATGAAGTTGAACTGACCGATCGGGCAGACATACTTGCAGAAGGTTGCGTGCTTGAAGAGGCCGTCGATCAGGAGGACGGCAGCGAAATAGCCGGCGATGATCCATGCGGTTAACCAGGGAGAAGACCACAAGCCGAAAAGTTCATAGCTGAAAAGGATGAGCGCAAAGAGCGCTACTGCAACCCACTTGTTGCGCAGCCCGCGCGGCCAGTTGAAACGCGGACGGATCCAGCGGCGCATGGCGTTGCGCGCGAGCATGAACGGGCAGGCCATGCAGAAGAAGTTGCCCGCAACAAGGATTACCAGCACTAGCGCGCCCCGGAAGTGTACCCAGGTAAGAACGGTGGCCAGATTCTTAGGTGAGATTGACGGACCGAGAAGGCCGTGCCAAATCATCACCACGCTTATAGTGAGCAGGGGAATTCCAAGGACCGTACGAGAGTGCCGCCATTTCAAAAATCGCCCAACGACGGGCACGAGCAGAAGGTCGAATGGTGGTGATTCCAGGAGCTCGTCGTCGAGGTCGACTTCGAGTCCGCCGCGCGGCTCAGGCGAATTGGATACGGTCACGGACACTTAATTCGATCGGACGCCCCTTACGTCCACCTGGCGCTCGATTTTTCTTCCATCGGCCAGCTTGATGTGCAGCAGGACAACCCAATCACCGGCCATATCGAAATTGATATGTGCGCGATAGTTGCCCGGTGTGGGTTCAGTCGCCTTGGCGAAGATGGGGCTCATTCCCGGGTGCGACATGTCTGCTTCCACCATGATAGCGGCGTGGTCAACGGGATTGCGTGCCGCATCCGCGAGCTGAACAGCGATCGTTGCAGGGCCGACATGTGCAGGCTGCGGTGTGATCTGCTCCTGCACGGAGATTCCTGGAGCAGCGTCAGCTGCCCGATGACAAGCAGTTGTCGGTAATGTTGCTATACAGGCCACAGCAAAAATCGCCCTGGAAAACTGAGGGGCCGCCATGCGGCGACCCCCGTTCATACGCCTTGTGGTCAATCTAACTCCGAACATATACCGGCGGATTGCGAGCAATCAGGCAGTGCAGGATGCCTCTTCTTCCAATTCATCTTTGTACCAGGAGCAAGTGCACGTTGCTTCCTGCGATTCTCCCTTTGGCGGAAACATGTGGTAGTACATGCCAATCACCATGGGAATGAAAACCACGGCGTTATAGAAGAGATGAAGCTCCACGCGAGGGAAGAAGAATTGAAGGACGCTTACGGGCACCGGCTTGCCCATCAGATTATGGTGAAGTGTAGCTTGACTGATCAGCAGCAAATGCTCGATGTGGTGCCAGAATTGGATTACCAGGGCGACGGTCCACCACTTGCGGCTGAGCCCGGTGAATCCCTTGCGGAGCACCCATAGGCCAATCAGCATTACCAGAGCATAGGCATAATGCAAGGTCTCCGACTGGATCAGCCAGGGATACCAGAGGCCAAGGATGCCGTTCGCCTTTGGGCGTGGCCAACCCATCACCCAGATCTGATAAGCCTGAACGAGATGCTCGCCCCAGTGTGCCAGAACAATCGCCATAAACACGAAGAGAGCGCGCTCGTGCCATTGCGAATTGAGCTTGTCGTAAAAACTCTGTTGAGGACGGTTCGCAACGGCAATGTGGGCAATACTCGGGTTGGAAGCTGCCATAGATATGCACCTTAGATAATGCGGGGAGAAGAATCGTTCTCAAGCTACTGAATCTTAAGGTTCTTCGTCTTCGGTCAATCGATTGAACATTATCTCAAACTTTCGATTGACCTCGTTCTTATGCCTGTCGATGACTTGTGGAGAGTTGGAGACAAAGATCAACCTTAAGGTGGTTGACCGTACCCTCACTCTGCCTGCATCTTTGCTGGAACCCGTGTCTGGAAACTCCGCTCCAAATGCTGCTCCTATGCCGGCTGTCCTGCTTCTTGGTCACGCGCCGGGCGGATGTTCGCCGCTAGGACTTAAGGTTCCAGCGGATCAGGTTCGGAGAACTAGTTGAACATCGGGCAATCTGTCCCGAGAAGAAGAGCAAGGTAGTTGTCTTTCTGGAGGCAAGTTTGCGCTGTTTTCGCTGCTCAGTTGTGGTGTTGCTTTTTCTGGCAAGCACTTTTTCCTCACGCGGACAGGCTCCTCAGCCGGTCAAAGGGCCGCTGGCAACCAACAATAGCCATCCTGTAACCGCTTTCGTGTATGAACGAGCGCGTGGCGTTGGCTGGGAGTGGTTCGACGCACCGCCTTACGATAACTCTTATGGTTACGGCGAGTCACTGTTGCGCTTCGGCGTTTCGCAGAGTCTTGCGCACTGGGACTGGAAGTTGGAAATCTCGCAACCGACCATTCTGGATGCACCGAGCAATGCGGTGAGCCCTGTCAGCGCGCAGGGGCAGCTTGGTCTGGGAGCCAGCTATTACGTCGCCAACGGCAACAACTCCTGGCCCGTGGCGGCATTTCTCAAGCAGGGCTTCATTCGCTACGATGCGGCGGCTGACCAGAATGTCCGCCTGGGTAGGATCGAGTGGGTTGAAGGAGTCGAGACCAAGCCGAAGAATCCCACGCTGGCCTGGCTTCAACCCAATCGCGTTGCCCAGCGGCTCGTGGGTAATTTTGGGTTCACAGTTGCTCAGCGTAGTTTTGACGGAATCGATGCGCATTACGGCAAGGGAAGCTGGGACCTGACCACCATGTTTGGCCGCGCCGATCAGGGAGTGTTCAACATGAACGGCAATCCCGAGATCAATGTTGACATGCAGTATCTTGCGTATACCAAATCTGACTGGAGCAATCGATTTCTATGGCGAGTATTTGCCATCGGCTATCACGACGGCCGCACTGGGCTCACAAAAACCGACAATCGGCCAGCTGCAGTGCGCGCGACAGATCACCACAACATCCGGATAGGCACATACGGCGGCGATTTTCTCACGGCGATTCCCGCCGGATCTGGACAATTTGATGTTGTCGGCTGGGGAGCGCTGCAGGACGGGCGCTGGGGAATGCAGCAGCAGCGTGCAGGCGCGGCTGCTGTCGAGGCTGGATATCAATTTCTTCATGTGGCCAGCACGCCGTGGATCCGCGGCGGCTGGTGGCGAAGCAGCGGCGACAACAACCCGAACGACAATACACATGGCACATTTTTCGAGTTGCTGCCGACGCCCCGCAACTATGCACGAACCCCGATTTACAATCTCATGAATCTCAAGGACGAATTCGTGCAGATGATCGACCGCCCAACGAAGAAGTGGGAACTGCGCAGTGATCTCCATTGGGTGCAACTCACGTCCGGCCGCGACCTCTGGTATCAGGGCGGCGGCGCTTACGATAACAAGGTCTTCGGGTTCACCGGACGGCCGGCCAACGGGTTCACATCCTTCACCAATCTGGCCGATATCAGCTCGGACTGGCATGCCACGCCGCATCTCGACGTCAATCTTTATTACGGACACGGATGGGGAAAAACCGTGGTTCAAAAGATTTATCCCGCCGGCCAAACCGCACAGCTCGGCTATCTGGAACTGGTCTATCACTGGGATAGTCCTTTCTCTGCACATCACTAGGAGCGTGGAGCGGCTGACTTTCTGATCAGCCGCTCTGTCTTCATACTCTCTCAGGTGCTAAACTCAACCGTTTTCCTACCATTGAGGAGTCGCATGCCACCTGAAGCCGTTGCAGTTTCCAGCCCTGCCCCTCTGACCCATCTGAACGAAGACGAGCAGCTCTTTCGATCGACTGTGCGCGAGTTTTCGCAGCGAACCATCGGACCCATGGTGCGGCAGATGGACGAAGAACAGCACTTCTCCTCCGATTTGCTACCACAGCTGTTTCAATTAGGTCTGATGGGCATTGAGATTCCCGTTGAATACGGGGGTGCGGGCGGATCGTTCTTTGAATCCATTCTGGCTGTTGAAGAAATCTCCGCCGTAGACCCCTCGGTCGGGGTGCTGGTCGATGTACAGAACACGCTCTGCGTTAACGCTCTGCTGCGGTGGGGAACTGAGGGGCAGAAGAAGCGATATCTGTCGCGCATGGCGGTGGACACCGTCGGTGCCTACGCATTGAGCGAAGCAGCTTCGGGTTCCGATGCGTTCGCGCTTCAGGCGCGAGCCGAGAAACGCGGCAGCGAATACCTCCTCAATGGCCAGAAGCTCTGGATCACCAACGCCCGCGAGGCTGGCCTCTTTATCGTCTTCGCGACACTTGATCCGGCAGCGGGATACAAGGGCATCACTGCCTTTCTGGTGGAGAAGGATTTTGCCGGATTTACTGTAGGCAAGAAGGAGGACAAGCTGGGGATCCGCGCATCGTCGACATGCGAGCTAATTCTCGAAGACTGTCGCGTGCCGGAAGAGAATGTGTTGGGAGAGCCCGGCAAGGGATACAAGATTGCCATCGAAACGCTGAACGAAGGCCGCATCGGCATCGGAGCGCAGATGCTGGGTCTCGCTCAAGGGGCCTGGAACCATGCCGCAAAATACGCGCAGGAGCGGAAGCAGTTCGGCAAGCCTATCGCCGAGTTTCAGGCGATGCAGTTTGCCCTGGCCGAAATGGCGACGGACATTGAGGCGACGCGCCTTCTGGTTTACAACGCTGCTCGCCTGAAGGACGCAAAGCTCGAGTATGTGCGTGAAGCAGCGATGGCCAAGTACTTCGCATCGCAGGTGGCTGAACGCGTAGCAAGTGAGGCGGTTGAGGTCTACGGCGGATATGGTTTCGTCAAAGACTATCCGGTCGAGAAGTATTATCGCGACGCAAAGATCGGGAAGATCTACGAGGGCACCTCGAATATGCAGTTGGCCACGATCGGCAAGCTCGTGCTCGGTGGTAAGCGCGGCTGAGCTTTCGTGATACCGCGCGCTTCAGAGTAACCTAGGCGTGAGGTATTTTCTTTGCGATGAAGGCGCTTCTGCTCTCTGAATATAGCAAGCTCAACGTCACCACCGAGATGCCGCGTCCTGTCCCCGAATCCGGTGAAGTGCTTATACACATTGCGGCATGTGGTATCTGCGGCAGCGACGTTCACGGCTATGACGGCTCCTCGGGGCGGCGAATTCCTCCGCTGGTGATGGGTCACGAGGCTGCGGGAACAGTGGCGGAACTCGGCGCCGGCGTCCGCCAGTTCAGCGTTGGAGACCGGGTGACGTTCGACTCGACGGTTTACTGCGGCGACTGCGAGTACTGCCGGGCTGGGGAGGTAAACCTCTGCGACAATCGGCAAGTCGTCGGGGTGTCCTGCGGCGACTATCGTCGGCACGGAGCCTTCGCCGAGTACGTTGTCGTTCCGGAGCGCATCGTCTACCGGCTGCCTGATGAGCTGAGCTTTACCGAGGCTGCGATGCTGGAGGCGGTTTCGGTCGGGCTGCATGCAGTGCGCGTTGCAGAGCTAAAGGGCCTGGAGACGGCGCTGGTGATCGGCGCAGGGATGATCGGGTTGCTTACGCTCCAAGCTGCGCGGGCGGGTGGCTGCTCCCGGGTTTTCGTCGCAGACATCGACCCTTCACGACTCAAGCTTGCCCGCGACATGGGAGCCGATGAGGTGATCAGCGGAACGGGTGCGGATGTGATATCCGAGGTCCATCGCTTAACGGGAGGCAAAGGTGTTGACCTGGCCTTCGAGGCTGTGGGCCGCAACGAGACGATCGCATCATCGATCGACAGCGTGCGCAAGGGAGGGACGGTGGTCCTGATCGGTAACATCACCCCCGAAGTGAAGCTGCCGTTGCAGAGGGTGGTCAGTCGACAGATCCGGCTGCAAGGGACTGCTGCGTCATCCGGCGAATATCCTGAGGCCATCGAGCTGATGCGAACCGGTGCAATCAGGGTCGGACCACTGATTACTGCGGTGGCACCACTTGAGGATGGCCCGCAATGGTTCGAGCGTCTGCATCGTGGTGAGCCCAATCTGATGAAGGTGGTGCTGACTCCGTCAGCGTCCGGAGAGCCAGTGCGATGACCAGCGAGCTCTTCGATCTCAGCGGCCAAATAGCTCTCGTTACCGGGGCGAGCCGCGGACTCGGTCAATACTTCGGGCGGGCGCTCGCTAATGCTGGAGCCGACCTCATCATCACCAGCCGCAAGCGCAGTGACCTTTCCGACTTCGAGGCGGAGATCAAAGCGATGGGTCGACGGGTCGCGTCTGTCGAACTCGATGTACGCGATCACGCAAGTATTCAGAAGATGGCTGAGGAGGCGCAGGCGGCGTTCGGGCAGATACACATCCTCGTGAACAATGCCGGCTGCAATGTTCGCAAGCCTGCTCTTGATGTCACCTGGGACGACTGGAACCTGGTTGTCGAGACCAATTTGCGCGGCAGCTTTTTTGTGGCACAGGCGATTGCGAGGCAGATGATCCCCCACGGGTATGGGCGGATCATCAACATCGGGTCGGTGACCAGCGTCTTCGGATACGCCGGCCTAGGTCCTTACACCGCCAGCCGGGGAGGCATCCGCCAGCTGACGATGAGCCTGGCGGACGACTGGGGGAAGCACGGCATCACCGTAAACTGTCTGGCTCCGGGATGGTTTAAGACCGCCCAGAACCGGGTGATGTACGAGGACGAAGGCTGGGTCGAATACCTAACCGAGCGCATCCCCCTGAAGCGGCCCGGCGCGCCCAACGATCTCGACGGAGCCGTGGTGTTCCTGGCGTCCGAATCGAGCCGCTACATCACTGGACAGACGCTGCTGGTCGACGGAGGCATTTCTACGGGAGCGATGCGGGCGACGGTGCAGGCGCGTTGAGGGAATCTCTCGACTCAAGCGAGATGACCAACCGAGCAGAACTTTCCCCTAACCGGATTCCGCGTCGCCGCTGGAGGATCGCTCTTCTCCTGGGCATCGGCGTTCTGGTCAACTACTTCGACCGTGTCAACCTGACTGTCTCGCACACGGCGCTCTACGTCGCCTTCGGCATTTCCAACGTTACGTTTGGCTATCTGTCCGCGGCTTACAACTGGACCTACGCCGCCTGCCAGCTCCCGATTGGCGTTGTCCTCGACCGCTTCGGGATTCGCCAGATCGGGCGGATCAGCACTTTTATATGGAGCATGGCATCTTTCGCCGCCGCGATCACCCCCAGCATCGGCGGATTCTTCACCGCGCGGCTGCTGCTCGGCGTCGGAGAGGCACCCACCTTTCCGGCGAACGCGAAAGCGATCGGTTACTGGTTCCCGCCCGAGGAGCGCAGCTTTGCCACCAGCATCTTCGATGCGGCGGCCAAGTTCGCGCCGGCGATCGGGGTGCCGCTCATCGGCATGCTTCTGCTGCGCGTGGGATGGCGGCTGAGTTTCGCCGCTACGGGCCTTGTCAGCCTGCTCTACTTCCTGCTCTTCTACATCGTCTACCGCGACCCGAAGGACGATCCCGGACTGAGTGCGGCGGAGAGGGAATACATCGAGTCCTCGAAGATCCAGGCGCTGACCAGCGAGTCGGAGCGTGCCTCGCTCGGCTATCTCCTGCGCCAGCCGAAGGTCATCGGGCTGTGCCTCGGATTCGGGTCATACAATTACGTCTTCTACCTGCTGCTCACCTGGCTGCCAAGTTATCTTTCAGCCGCGCTGCACATCAGCCTGATGGACTCCTTCCTCTACACCGGGGCCCCCTGGCTGGTAGCGACCGCCACCGACCTGCTGGTCGGCGGCTGGCTGGTCGATGTTGTCATCCAGCGGGGATGGAACCCCAGCCGGGTGCGGCTTACGGTCCTCGTGGCTGGTACGGCCCTTGGTCTGGGCATTCTCGGCGCGGCTTATGCGCACACCCCGGGGCAGGCTCTCTTCTGGATCAGCATGTCCATCGGAGGGCTGGCGGCGGCCGCTCCTGTGGGGTGGTCGGTGCCGTCGCTCATCGCTCCGCGGGGCAGCGTGGGAACTCTTGGTGGGATCCTCAACTTCTCGAACCAGCTTTCGGGGATTGCCGCGCCGATTATCACCGGCTACGTCGTGACCGCCTGGCACTCGTTTGCGGGAGCCTTCGCGGTGGCTGCTGCTTATCTGGTGGTGGGCATCTGCGGATACATCTTCCTGCTGGGCAGGATTGAGCCGATCCCGGGAGAATCCTGACCCCCTCCCCCTCCCCCTTGCTTTCCGGTGGTTTCGAACTCATTGATTCTGATTATGTTACAGATTGTGCTTTGTAACGGCAATAATATACTTGACGGAATGACTCTTAAACTGTACTCTTGAGTCATGGAAACGCCTAAGACACTACTCGAAGCAATCAACTTCTTTCAGGACCACGAGAACTGCCGCAAGTTCATGATCTCCGTTCGCTGGCTTGACGGAATTGTTCGCTGCCCTCGGTGCGGGTCTGAAGATGTTTCCTATATGCCGAATGCCAAGCAATATCACTGTAGGGCCAAGCAGCATAAGGACACTAAGTTCTCTCTAAAGGTCGGGACAATCTTCGAAGATTCGCCCATCGGCCTTGATAAATGGCTCCCCGCAGCGTGGCTTATTTCGAACTGCAAGAATGGCATCAGCTCTTACGAAGTTGCTCGTGCACTTGGCGTCACCCAGAAATCCGCATGGCACATGCTCCACCGCTTACGCGAGGCTATGAATGGCGGCCAAATGTTCAAGATGGGCGGCAACGGCCCAATCGAAGTGGACGAGACTCACATCGGCCCCAAGCCTCAGAAGATGCACCGCGCAAAGCGTCTGAAGATTCACGGCCCCGACCGCAAGGACACCACAGCGGTCGTGATGGGGATGCTTGACCGGGAATCTCGGCAGGTTCGCGCCAAGGTTATCCCTAACGTCAAACGCGAGACTTTGTTAAATGAAATTCTGAATCAGATTGACGGCGGCTCTACCGTTTACACGGACGGCCTTCCCGCATATGACCGCCTTGCGACGAATGATTTCGTGCACGAGACCGTCAACCATATCGAAGAATACGTGCGCGGCGAAGTCCATACACAGGGAATCGAGAACTTTTGGGCGCTCTTGAAGCGTGGCCTACGTGGTACTTATGTTGCCGTTGAGCCGTTCCATCTTGATCGATATGTCACTGAACAAGTGTTTCGCTATAACAACCGGACTACGAGAGATAACCCGTTAAACGACGCTGATCGCTTTATGCTTCTCATGTCGCAGACCGTTGGCAAGAGACTTACCTATGCCGAACTCACCGGAAAAGGGTCACCAAGTCCCGCCTAAGAAGAAGCGACAGGGCCGTGGGAAGCGGAGGCCGGAGTAGGCTTCTGCTTTTCGGTCTTGGCCGGACTGAACAGGTTTTTCATGTCGGTCGTGAACTTTTCCCAATTACCCTCAATTGCTAGCGTCTCTGGACTCGGGGGATGACCCTTGACCGGGTTGTGCCATATCTTCTTCATGTTCTAATGGTACTCCCGTGAAAAATACCGTGAAAGAGTGTGCATATTGCAACCACACTGGAAAGCTCTCCCTTGAACACACGGTCAGCGATTGGATTTCAGCCCTTTTCCCGGGAAGGGTGGCGTCCTGGTACATAAGCGACTCAAAGTCTAAGCCCTTCATACGCGACAGCATAGAGTGGAAGGCCCGCGTCGTATGCGAACCCTGCAATAACACATGGATGAGCGATATTGAAGGCGAAGCACAGCCAGTTCTCACGCCTCTAATTACTGGGCAGAGCGGAATTCCGATTGACCCGTTGGCCGCGCGTGCTATTTCGATTTTTGCTTTTAACAAGGCTGTTGTTCAGGACCATGCAAGCAGTAGAACCGGCGCTCCCTTCTTCTCCAAGCGCATTCGTCACGCCTTCAGAGAGCATAAAGCCATCCCCCCGAACGTTAACATCTGGATCTGCGGACTCACAGGAGACCTTAGGGGAGGTGGGCGTGTCAAAACCCTCTACCTCCAAGGCCAATCCCCATTCGGCAATCGTTTCCAGTTGTATACATACAATTTCGCTTACGGGCTGTTCGGGTGTCAGCTTTTGGCCGTCAAGCAAATCGGGAACGCCGAACTTAGGGCCGTGGCCGGGTTTGAACAGGTCGCCTTCAAAATCTGGCCAGAATTGCATCCCAAATTCGTTTGGCCTCCCCCGTACGCCATCGCAGACACAAATACCTTCTTTTCCTTTTGCTGCCGCTGGAACCACGTCCGAATCATTGAGTGATGAAATCTCTTGCTGCCCTGTCACGGTATCCATAGAATGACCCTAACTATTTATTCCGTCAAGTATGTTATTGCCTTTGTAACTGATTCATTTTATTGGATGCGACCGTAACCGATTCTTTCTAAACCGGTTAGTGACAACGAGCCGGGCAGAATCCGCAACCGTTTGATTTCTTTGAGGCAACTTGTAAGCGTTTGTTGCAGCGAGAGTTATGCCGAAGCCGTCGATAACAACAGTTTGAAAGGGAAACCTCTTATTCAATTCTATCGATTCAGGAGAAATGACTCGCCAAATTCCTCGATGGAATCTCGCTCTGAAATGAGCAAGTTACAAGGAAAGACCGATTGAAAGGACTTGACAGCTGATGGAGTGACGTTGCACGGCGGAAAAGGTGGCGCTTACGCGCGACGGACCGGCCCGCTCCGTGTTCCTCAAAAGCGAGAGGAACAGGAGCGGGTAATCTTATTTCTCGCTTCGGCTTCGCCTGCACTCGGGCCTACGGCAGTAAGGTACGGTCCTCCGGACCGGACTTTTATGGCACGGCTGAAGCCGTGCCCTGATACGAAACGAATCTTCGCTGACCTAAGGCCGGCACCGCGCCCCCTTTGCGTTATCTTCCGATGATCGAGAACTTGTCGTTACGGGACCTGCCTGCACTCGGGCCTACGGCAGTAAGGTACGGTCCTCCGGACCGGCTTTTATGGCACAGCTAAAGCTGTGCCCTGATACGAATCTGCGTCATTCCGCCTCGAAGGTGCTCATCATAAACCTGCATCGTCGAACCACCTGTCTGGCACCAAATTCATGGCACCAGAGATGGTTTGGGGGTATAGGGCAGCATATCCAGCGAGCGATCCTGGACGTCATCGACAAGATCTCCCCATTGCGCGGCGGTCTCCTTCTTGATCCTGATCCATTCGGGATCGGCGAGAAAGCTTTTCCACGCCGAGAGCTGGGTGTTACGGTCCTTCCAGCGCAGGAGATAGACAAACTCCTCGTGATTTGGCTCTCCGCTTTGACTGGTGAAGACGATGTCGAAGCCATAATGCTGCATGATGGGCATGCATTGCCGGCTGAAGCGGTCGTGAAAGTGCTGCTCGTTGCCGGGGTGGAGCTTGTAGATGCGCAACTGGTAGACATCCGTCTGGCTGTATGCCGCTGCGGAACAAAGAAGACACGCAACCAGCAGAATCCGTGCCCTGATCCGCATGAAGAAACCCCTTCGAAGGTTTATGTCGGATACTATTCCTTCGATCAACTCCGTCTTGCTCAGGAGACAGCTTAATGGCAGGCGAGGCACAAACCGCGTTCATCAGCTACTCGCGTGAGGATTCCGAGTTTGCGCTAAAGCTTGCTGAGGATCTGAAGGCGGCGGGAGCGGCGGTGTGGCTCGATCAGCTGGATATTGCTCCAGGGCAACGATGGGCAAGGGCAGTGCAGGATGCGCTGAACGATTGCCCGCGCATGTTAGTGATTCTTTCTCCGGCGTCTGTCAGTTCTACGAATGTAGATGACGAGGTCAGCTTCGCCCTTGAGGAGGGGAAGACTGTCATTCCGGTGCTCTATCGCGATTGCAAGATTCCGTTCCGGTTGCGTCCGTTCCAGTTTGTGGATTTCAGGAGTGATTATGACCTAGCAATGAAGCGGTTTCTGCGAACCTTGCCCGCAGCCTTAGTCCCCGCTCGGGTTGCTCCCGCACCGAAGGAAACCGTGCCTCCAGCTTCGAACCAAGATCGGGCTGAGCCCGTCATCGAGTTGGAGCGAGGGCAAGAACAACCTGCCGACCAGCCTTTGGCAAAACCAGAACAAGTCATTTCTATAGCTGGACAAGTCGCGGTCTCTAGAGAATGCGAAAGTGGCCTCACTACCGAGCCAGAGCCAGTTGAAGAAGATGAAGAAGAAGAGTACAGGCAGACCGTAGATCAGAGACCAACGGGAGAGGGGCAGACTGTTCCATCTGAGGACAAGACTCAGCCTATTGTCTCGCAGGCTCACTCCGATCCTTCAGTGGACGCCGCACCGCCGATTGAGCCAGGGATTCATCGCGCCACGGAACCCGCGCAATCCGAACAAGAACGAGCCCGAGCGAGCGAATCTGCAATTTCAGCTGCCTCGGAATCCTCGGCTCAGAGCGATGCCGTTCCGGAGTCGGATCGGACGCTGCAAGAGGTGCCGAGTAAGCCTTCGCCTAAAGGGGTGTCTTCATCTGCGTTCAGGACTAATTGGAAGAAGCAGGCGAGCGGGATAAGCACGGACCTGTTCTCAGTGACATTTGTCCCGCCACAGTCTGGTTGGGCTGTCGGCAGCTATGGCGTAATCCTGCACACAGAGGATGGCGGGCGAACCTGGACGAAGCAGAACAGCGGTACCGAGTATGACCTTTGTTCGGTTACTTTTGTGAACGAGCTGAGCGGCTGGGCAGCAGGAAAGTTTGGGACCATTCTGCACACGGAGGATGGTGGCCGAAGTTGGACGAGGCAAGCGCGCGGCATCTTCGGGTATTTATGCTCGGTAACTTTCGTGAATGAGAAGAGCGGCTGGGCGGTGGCAGACGATGGCTTGGTCGTGCGCACTGAAGATGGTGGGCGAAGCTGGAACAAGCAGGCGAGCATGAGCTTCGACGGCGTCAGCAGGTATTGCTCGGTTACTTTCGTGAATGAGAAGAGCGGCTGGGTGGTGGCAGACGATGGCTTGGTCGTGCACAGTGAAGATGGAGGGCGAAGCTGGAACAAGCAATCCAGTGGCTTTGACGGACGACTGTATTCGACAGCTTTCCTGGATACTCAATCAGGTTGGGCGGTGGGTTCTTGGGGCACGATTCTGCATACTGAAGATGGTGGGCGTAGCTGGAACAAGCAGGCGAGGGTGAGCTTCGACAGCTTCGCCGGGATGCTCCACTCGGTCACCTTCATGAATCCGAAGACCGGCTGGGCAGTGGGATCGGATGGCACGATCGTGCACACCGAAGACGGAGGCAGGAACTGGACCCAGCAGAGCAGTGGCGTCGGCGAGAATCTGCTTTCAGTAATGGTCGCGAATGTACGGAGCGGCTGGGCGGTTGGTGAGAGGGGCACGATCCTGCACTACGAGGAATAGCGGACAACAGCAAAAGGCCGGGACGGACCCCGGCCTTTGGATTTCTGAAGGTAAAACTTAGGCGGACTTCTTGGTTGCCAGAGCCTTAACGCGGGCGTTCAGGCGGCTCTTGTAGCGGGAAGCCGTGTTGGCGTGGAGGACACCCTTCTGCACGCTCTTGTCGAGGGCAGAAGCGGTCGCCTTGTACTGCTCGGTGGCGGCCTTGACGTCGCCGGCATGGAGGGCCTCGCGCAGGGCGCGCAGGCTGCCGCGGACACGGCTCTTGTTGGAGCGGTTGACCGTGGTGCGCTTTTCGGTTTGACGGACGCGCTTGAGCGCGGAGACATGGTTTGCCATGGTGGTTCTATAAGCTCTTTTCTAGGATATGGGATGCAGGCAATTCAACATCCCCTGCAATAGATAAGTTTACGGGAATGCGGGGGTAGAGGCAAGGGCTCAGAAATCAGAAGACACGGCACAGGGAACAGGGCTCAGGGTAGGGAACAGGTGACATCAGTTGCTGATCCCTATGATCTTACCGACGGATGCCGGATCTTCGGCGGTTTTGAGGCAGAAATCGGCTACGTCGGCACGCGAGACTTTGAAGCCGAAAATGGGCAGGTGGCCGTCACGCACGCGGTAGTTTCCGCTGAGAGGTTTGTCGGTGAGTTGGGGAGGGCGGACGAGTGTCCAGTCGAGGCCGCTCTTGAGGATGATCCGCTCCATCGCGGTCGCATCTTTCACCACGCCGGGGAAAAGCAGCCGGCCGAAGAGATGGGCAGGTGGGAGGATCGCGTCCTTAAACAGGAAGGCCGTGGAGACGATGACCACGCGGCGAACTGCGGCCTGGTGCATGGCCCGCGTGAGTGCGGCGGCGAAGTCGCGCAGCAGGGTGGCGTCGGATTTTGAGATGGGCAGGCGCGGGCCGAATCCGGAGAGGATGGCGTCCGAGCCGCGGATCGCTTTTTCAAGGGCGGCCGCATTCAGCAAGTCGCACCGCTCGATGGCGATGTAGTCGGCGAAAGGCTTCAATCGCTCGTCCGATCTGACGAATGCCTTGACGTGATGATTGCGGGCGAGCGCCTGGCGGACGATCTCGAGTCCTACGCCGCCGGTGGCGCCGAGTACGACGAACTTCATCGAGCTTCTCCTGTGGTGCGGGCTACTGCGCTGCGACGGCCGGGCGCGGGGTGGTCCACTCGCGCACTTCGACGGTAACTCCGTAGTGCAGACCGGGGTGGATGCGGGCGATTTCCAGGGCTTCTTCTTTGCCGGGCGCGTCGAAGAAGACGATGTTGACCAACGCTGGGTCACTGGATCCATTGCGGGTGACGGTGACGTCCTGCTGCCCGGAAAAGGTGGCCACGGTCTCTCCGAAGGCTCGCGGGTCGAGGGTGATTCCTTTGCTGTTGACAGCTTTGACCCAGGCCTGGATTTCGGGGCCGCGTCGTTGCAGTTCTTCGGGAGT
>Ga0335073_10001699_pt1 | contig 29608 bp, 29 predicted proteins | sample Lox_Sample_22_FD_207093 | JGI IMG/M metagenome (GOLD analysis project Ga0335073, IMG submission 207093) | Soil microbial communities from Loxahatchee National Wildlife Refuge, Florida, United States - Lox_Sample_2.2 | ecosystem: Environmental > Terrestrial > Soil > Wetlands | place: USA... | reverse complement strand
TGTGAGGCTCATGGGGGAAAGGGGCGCCGAGACCCCGTTCTCTAGTTAAGCCTAGTCGGTAAGTGGCGGGTTAGTCAGTGAGAGCACGCCAGGCGAGGAAGCGGGAGAGACGGCGCGGACGTAGGCGTGGCGGGTAAGCGGGTTGTTAAGGTTGGCTGTCACTTTGAGAATTACTTGGCGTAGTAGTTTGTCCGGTTTGTGGCGTACTTGAGGGCGTCTACGCCTTGACCACCTGGATCTAAGCGACCAACTTCACCAGGCCCTTGATGATCGCACCCACTGGAATTTCGGCCAGCATCAGCATACCGGCATGGCCAGAAGCAATCTGCCATGCGTGGCGAGGTCGGAGAAGAAAGGTAGTTGCACCCCGCTGAAGGCTAGCCCTTCAATCAAACAACAGGCATGAGGGCACCCAGGTCAGCGCCATTAGGATTAGCGCGGCGCATGCCGAACCTGCGTCCAATTCGGGATGGATTAGGTGCAGCCGCTTCAGCAATGCGGTTGCTGGACCGCCCTCCGTAAGCGAGAAGGCTGGATCCAATCCGACGGCGCTATCGCTGGGCACTCCCGCTTTTGTCAAACTACCACCGGCCCACGAATTTCTGCGTTCGGCCCAAGCTAGGATTCGACGGTCGCTTTGACCCGTCCTTGTCTAACCGCGTTCACGAAAGCGCGGTAATCCCGCTGGGTTTGGTCGGCATACTCGACGGCGAACTCGCAAATCGCGTCATCAAAAGTTGTGCTCGATCCCATATAGCCCGAAATCATCGCGGCGTCGCCAGATCGCGCATGCGCCCGGGCCAACGCCAAGGCACACATCTTCGAGTACGCCCGCAAGAGGTTGTCGTCCCAATCCTCGATCAGCGCGGAGATTTTCGCGTCACGGAGTTGGCGAACGTAGTAATGTTTACCGTTTTCTCCTTCCGTCCAACCTAGGAAAATGTCGCTCGCGGATTGCATCAGGCGCTGACCGGCGATCACCCGCTGGCCGTGGTTGGCGTGCAGGCTTTTACCCGCATATGGCTCAAGCACCGAGGCGCGCGCTTCCTTGACTTGCAAAAAGAGGGGATCGTCATCCGCGGCCATAAACAGGCCGACGGCACATTGGGTGCCAACACTACCGACCCCGACGACCTTAATAGCAAGGTCGAAAAAATGAAAACGGTCAAACAGCACACGGACGTGCTCCGGCAGGGACTCGCGGTAAAGTGATATTGCTTCGGAGTAGCGCCTATTATAGCCGGGCGCCAGTTCCTTACTGGGATGAAATATCAGAGGTGGGTTGTCCTTGATTACCGGACGGACGCCATGCTCCTCAACCAGTTTGGGGAAATCGTGCTCAGCGACGCTTCGCGTGCGCGCCTTCTCGAGCCGTTCCTCGGCGCGCGCCCTCGCTTCTTCGCTGCTCTGCGTTTCCTTCGCTATGCGAGAAATCAGGTTTTCAAGATCGATTCTGTCATACCAGACATCGAGGGCCTTCATAAACGCATAGTCGGCCATCTGCTCCCGGTAGGCTTGCACCGCGGCAGTGGCCGCCCGCACCGAGTCGTTCTCTCGTAAACGAAGGTGACGTCCGGCCACGACCACGCTCGCGGTCAGGCGTTTCAGGTCCCATTCCCATGGTGCTGGGAGTGTCTCGTCGAGGTCATTGATATCGAAAATGACGTTGCGCTCGGGAGTGGCAAAGCCGCCAAAGTTGAGCAAGTGGGCATCGCCACAAGCTTGAACCCTCAGCCCCGAATTCGGCGTATGGGCAAGGTCGGCCGCCATCAGCGCGGCGGAACCGCGATAAAAGGCGAATGGCGACTCTAACATTCGCCCGTGACGAATCGGTACGAGGTCCGGCATCCGGCCCGCGTTTGATTCAAGCACTAACTCGACCGGATCGCGCCGGTCCTTGTGGGCTTTCCATCCGCCGTGCTCCTCACGTCGGACGGTGTCGCGCAAAGCCTTTCCCTCGGCACGGCGTTCCGCCGCTGTGTGATATTGGTCTTCGTGTTCGAAGGAGACCTCGGCTCCGCGTGAGCTGCCGACTTCCCGTAAAGCCATTACGACTCCTTTCGCATTCATTGCAAAAGTTCAGCAGTACCTTTCGACTCTCGGACTGCCACCGCACGTAAAGGACATTGTGGTACGTTACCTGGCGTATGGTGGTGACATTAGATCATCGAACTTACCGTCGGCCCGTGCCTCACGTTGGTCAGCCCGGCAAGTTGGCAGTTTCGCAGAATACGATCGATTCATAGATGAAAAGGTGTTGCGGTGCAATTGTCTTGATTGGAAGGTAATAAAGTTTTGTTAGACAGGCTTTATTGATTCGCGCCGAAGCCTGACGAGGACGCTTTCATCTCTGCTCCAGAGGGTATCGAATGCTGTGGAGTTTTTAAGTTTTTACAAAGTTGTGTTAGGGGGCTTTCTCCGAAAGTAAGAACGTAGCGAGTGGTGGAAATGGCGATCGATTACGATCTGATCACAATTGGGGGTGGCATCGCAGGTGCCAGTTTGGCTTTCGTGATGGCCAAGCGAGGTTTTCGGGTTCTCGTTCTCGAAAGCGAAGCCAAATTTAAAGACAGGGTGCGCGGAGAGCAGATGTCCTCATGGGGCGTTGCCGATGCGCGCACATTGGGCATTTACGATATCCTCTGCGCGAGCGGCTGCAGCAACGAAGCTAGGTGGTTCGAGTTATCATTGGGACCGATCGTAATGCCGCGCCGGGATTGTATCGCCACCACACCGCAACAGCTTCCACAAATTTTCTTCTATCATCCGGCTATGCAGGAAGTGCTGATAACCGCGGCGCAGGAGGTGGGTGCTGAAGTCCGGCGGGACGCCACAGGGCGAAAGGTAGAAGCAGGCTCGCCGCCGAGAGTTCATCTGGAAATCGATGGCAAGGCTCGAAACTTATCGGCTCGGCTTGTGGTCGGCGCCGACGGGCGAACTTCAACGGTTAGAAGATGGGCCGGATTTTCTGTAATTCAGGACCCACCTGCCCGTATGATTGGGGGAGTGCTGCTTGAAAGTGCCGCTGCCGTGCCGGAGCACTGCGCGTACTTTCACTTGGCACCCTCTTCAGGTCGAGGAGTATTCCTGGCTCCGCTCGGTGCGGGGCGGGTTCGCGCGTATCTGGCCTATCCGGTTACTGATTCGCGTCGGTATCAGGGAGCTGATGACTTCGCCGATTTTGTCCGCGATTCTATCGCCACGGGCGTACGAGGGGATTTCTATGCGAATGCGAGGATCGCTGGGCCGCTCGCGTCTTTTAATGCAGCAGACACCTGGGTGCCGCACCCATACAGAGATGGGATTGTTCTGATCGGAGACGCAGCGGCTTCAAACGACCCTTCCTTTGGACAAGGACTGTCGCTCACGATGAGGGACGTTCGCGTGCTTAGCGAAACGCTCACTAGTAATGACAATTGGGATTCTGCGGCCCACTCGTATGCTGACAAACATGACCGGCACTACGGGGTGATCCACAAAGCTACGCAGCTGCTCGGCCGGATGTTCTACGAGACCGGTGAGATAGCCGACGCTCGGCGTGCCAAAGCTTTGCCTCTGATCGCTGAGGACCCGACTAGAATTCCCGACCACTTTCTTTGCGGCCCTGATTTACCGCTCGACCGGCTCCTCGAGCAGAGGTTCTTCGGGGAGGCCTGACGTCAGTGTTCTGTCAAGTTCCGTCCCATCCCAAAATCAATCGAAGCCGCTCAGAATGGGACTGAGCTGGCCCAATCCCAACTCATCCAGCAATGTTTTCGCGTCTATCAAATCCTTGGTGTCAAAGCCTTCGGTGAACCAGCTGTAGATTTCCCGAAGTGTCGTGAGTGCCTCGTTGAGGCGACCCGAATCGCGAAGTAATCGCGCGATGGCCATCGTGGCCCGAAGTTCGAGCGACTTAGCGCCCATCTTGCGCGAGAGTTCTATCGCTTCGCGGAAGTCCAGTTCAGGGAGAGCTATGTTTTTCGGGTTTTGGCGCAGACGAAGTTCGCCGCGCAGAACAAGGGCCAGTGGCCGTGACCAAGACTCATCGGAGTTATGCGCGAGCGCTTGCTCCACGGTGACGAAAGCGTCATCGGTAGCGTCGCTCGAGGCTTGTGCTTCGCTCAATAAGGACAGAGAAAACCCTCGCAGAACATAAAACTTTATAACGTCGAATTCCGCGAGACCTGCACGAATCGTTTCCAGCGCGCCACGAAGGTCCCCGAGGTGCGCGCGCGCCCAGCCGCAAGCGATTTTTCCGCCGGCCGTGAATGACGGGAACCCTACATCAGTCGCCACTTTTTCCCCTTCTTCGGCGGCGGCACGCGCGTCCGCGAAGCGGCCCGTCAGGCCCCATGTAAACGCGCCAAATACCCCTGCATAAGCTACGGCAAACGGTTTGTTGAGGGAGAGGGCGTGTGCTCGAGCGTCTTCAATACTGCGCTGGGCTTGGTCGGGATAGCCGAGCAACCATTGGTTGAGTCCACCATATGTTTTCGCGGCCACGCCATAGTCTTCGGCAAAGCCGCGAAAGTCTTCCTCACGGTATTGCTCTCTGGCTTCGTTAAAATGTTCGTCGGCTCGCATGAGGTTTCCCAAGAATAGATGGGTAAGTCCTTGGACAAAATGCGCTGTCACGCGGGCAGACGGGCTGCTGCCGTTACTCGCAATGTCCAACAATTGATCCGCCAGGATCAGCGCTTCTCGTAGGTCACAACGTACGAGTGCCGCGGCCCAGAGGCCGTAGAATGCTTCTATGGAATCGCTTTTGCTCGCGTCTTCAGCGAGTTCCCGAATCCGCGCATAGACCACAACGGTGTCGCCGGCCGACCAGCCGCGCGTCGTCATCACGACACTACCCAACGCCAGTTGGAGAATCAGTTCGCGATTATTGCGCTCGGGTGACTCAGGCAACGCCAACAGCATCGCGATGGCGTCGCGGTAGTGTTGCTCAGCCTCGCGATAGGCGCGGCGCTCGATCGCCCGCTCTCCAGCGAGACGGAAATAACGCGCAGCTTTATCCGCGTCATTAGGCCGGCGGTAGTGATTTGCGAGCTCGGCCGCGATCTCGCTGGCGCGCTCGCCATAGGCTATTTCTTCGCGCTCGGCGATACGGCGATGGAAGTCCACCCGCTGACCATCTGGCAGTCGTCCATAAAGCACGCTTTGATAGAGAGCATGGTAAAAGCGGAAGCTTGATGCGACTGTACCATCCGGCCAGTCAGCTGAGCCTTGTTTCGCAATAAATTGTTCCCGTCGCGATAATGCTGCGCAGATTGTCTCAATCTCGTGCACCGGTCGTTCGAGCGCCGCCGCGACTGCGGCCGCCGAAAACTCCGCGCCTGCGACACTTGCCGCTTCGAGCACCCGCTGCTCGTCCGCGTTCAGCCGTTGGAGGTTGCTCTCGATCATCTGGCGTAAATTGCGCGGCGCCTCTATCTTGCTTGCGTCCAGCAGGGTTCCTTGCTCGACTAGGAAATCCACCACATTCACCATAAAGAGCGGATTGCCCTCGCTCCGCGCATAGATCGCTGGCCCGGCACGCTCAAGCAAGTCTGGCGTCTCACGTTCAGAGAACCTTCGCTCTAAGTAAGTGACTACGTCCTGCTCGAGCAAGAGCTTAAGCTGAAGCTCGATGGCTTGTTGATGGAGTTCCAACTCCTCCTTGATCACGCGCAGCGGATGCTCCCCCGCCAACATCTCAACCGGTCGATACGTGCCGAGAATCATCAGCCGTACCGGTTCGATACGTCGCGCGACCGTCGCGATCAGATCTAGCGTTGAGGGATCGCTCCAGTGCAGATCTTCGAGGAGCAGAACGAGAGGCGTTTCCGCGGCAATTACCTCAAGCGCCTCGGCCATTTCGCGCAGCATCCGCTGTTGAGTCATGCCTTGCGCTATCCCCTGCAATCGGACGCGATCCTCGGTGGTCACCAAGCTCGGCATCTGCGCGAGCCATGCCGGTGCCAGCCTATAAATGACCTCTATTAACTGCTTACCGTCCGGCTCCCGACACAGCCGGGTCAGCGCTTCGAGGACCGGCATGTATGGCTCACCCGCGCCGTATTGCTCGACGCATTGACCGCGACCTATCCGGACCGTTCGATCAGCCATAAGCGAATCCGCAAACGAGCGTGTCAGTGTCGTCTTGCCGATGCCCGGTTCACCAGAGACAAAGATCACGCGCCGCTGACCAGTCTTGACTTGCTCGAACCAATCCTTGAGCCGCGTAAGTTCAACCGCACGCCCGACCATCGTCGGTGCGCTTAGCGCCGTCGCCTTGACCGTATGGAGGTTGCGCTTGAAGCGTTCGCGAAAGAGACGGCGCCGTAATCGCTCCGGAGTAGGAGTGCGAGCTTCACGATTCCGATGGGCCTTCTCCGCAACAGCCGAGACCCCGCCGAGCACCATCAGAGAGAAAGTAATCCAGGGCCAATCGCGATAGAGCAGAGCATAGGCAATTCGTGCGTGCGGCTGGGGCTGCTCGCTCAACAGGCTATAGAACCAGCTGACGAACAATCCGGCAGCCACGGTTCCAATTCCGGCCCAAAGCCGTCTCAGATGGGGCCATAACCACCACATGGTACGCCGCATCTTAAACGGCAGGCGCGTTTTTATGCAATCCTGCGCTTATCGGTGCTTTCGGATGCCAGACATGGCTTCCTGCAATTAGGTGAATCGCGCGGATTGCACACCTCGTAGTTCCGGAGCTGAAAGAACGACGACCTACAAAGAAGGCTAACGAGAGGTTGCGTCTGGAACGGCTCTGGAACTCGCTCGCTGAACAGGACCACTTTTCCTGACGCTCTGGTACCTGTGCCGATGCCTTAGGCGGAAATGCCAACGACGTTTCGTCACAGCCTGATCCGCTCGATTTCATCGAGCGTCAAGCGTTCCTCGGTGCGATCATAAAGCTTGGTGGTACGAGGGCTTTCGTGGGCGGCAATGGCCTGGGCGTGCTCGAGCGTTCCGCCATTTTCTAAATACGCCGTAATCCCTGTAGCGCGAAATGTATGGCAACCGATAAGTGCTTTGATGCCGGCGGCCTTGGCCCGACGGCGGATCATGCGCCACGCATCGGTCTGCATCATGGGATCCTCCGACAGCACGTCCGCTTTCCAGCCCTTGGAAGTGCGGAACCAGCCAAGCCTTACGCTCCTCACCAATGCCGGGCGCCGCGATATACGCGAGCAGCAGCTCGGCCAGGGCGTGATGGCAGGGAATAACATGTTGCTTGCCGCCTTTTTCCCGCAGCCGTAGTTCCCAACCAGCGCCCCGCGGCCGTAGATCCTCGACTCTCGTGCACAGGGCGGCGGTGATGCGGGCAAAGCTGTAAGTGAGGGTTGCGTCAGCGCACGATCACGCAGATCCCGCACGGTGTCGGTCGGTATCGCATCGATCAGACGACGCCACTCGCCACTATCTATTATAGTACCGGGGTCTTGCCGGTCTTCACGACGTGCGTCGGCCCGCGTACCAATGAGGCCGGATTGGTCGCCATGACCTGGCCTACTACCAAGCTGCCAGCCCGATCGTGCTCGAGCAAAACCGCCATGGTGAAGCACGGCGGCGCGCCGGTAGTCCCGGCGATCATCGCGGCCGAGGGTGAGCCGGCCAGCTGGCGCTACATCGAATTCTTCACCGCCAATATCCGCAACCCTAATACACGCCGCGCCTATGCGCGGGCCGGCGCGAACTTCCTGGCCTGGTGCCATCGCCGCCGTCTCGCGTTAACCGCAATCCGGCCGTTTGATGTCGCCGCTTACGTGGAGCGGTTGCAAGGTGCGGCCGCGGCGCCCAGCGTCAAGGAGCTGGCCGCGATCCGCATGCTGTTCGACTGGTTGGGTTTTCGCGAGTTTTAGCTGCCCTCTTACTAGACGATAAAGTAAGTTATCGCCTCGCAAAATAGCGTGCGGATGAACGAGGTGGTGGCGGCGTGAATCAGATTTGCCCACAGCTTGTGCGCGGCCAGGTATAATAGAGGGAGCAGTTCCCACCATTCTGGGTGCGGGCCAGCGCGAATACGGTCCCTTCACATGCCTTAACTTGAATATCGCTTCGCGCAGGTGATTAGTCGTCGGTTATATCGAACCGTCTTTGCACGGCTCGCATAATTCGCTGATATGTAAAACCGCGTTCATGCCGGCACGGTCACGCGGCCACCGCTTCTTCGGTCGGCTCGGCCAGCATCAGGCGAATACCGTCCTCGCCGTCCTCATAAGGGAATAGGTTAAGCAAAACCCTCGACAGAATGAACCCATTTGTCGAGAGTTGCCTGAAAAGTGCCGGAAACTCCGCCTCTCGCGATCCTCCGGTGTGGAATGAAATTCAGCGGTTGGCTCTAAGGAACCATCCAGCGGCATCTTGGTGATTGGCGTAATTGGGAGAGACTTGATATCAACCAGTGACTTTGCCAAAAGCGCGGTTCAGCGCGGAGGAACAGTCTATGTCAGCCGACAATAAGATTCTGATTCGCCGTTTCGTTGACGCCTTAAATAGTGGTTCGCCCTCTGCACTCGAAGAATTTATTTCCGCAGATTACGTTTATCACAATCCTGCTTTACCAGACGTCAAGGATTTTGCGACTCTAAAACAGTTTAACGCAATGAGCAGTACGGCCTTTCCCGACTTGCATTTTACTATCGAAGATTTGATCGCTGAGGGAGACAAGATCGTTTACCGCTACTCCGCTACCGGCACTCACAAGGGTGATCTGAGTGGCATTGCAGCTACTGGAAAGACGGTTACGATCGCCGGAATGGTAATCTCCCGCGTCGTGAATGGCAAGGTTCAAGAGGACTGGGAACAAACGGATATGCTGGGACTCATGCAACAACTCGGCGTCGTTCCGAAATTGGCATAAGGTAACCTACGATCTGTGGTGGTGCTCGAAACTACGGGAGCTTATATTTTCAAGCTGGCAGGTTTAAAGAATGCGAGCCCATGAGTGTTGTTATCGAAACCGGCCGCCTGCGGCTGCGCTCACACCGCGATGGCGACCTAGGCAACTTGATTGCTCTCGCCGGTAATTTGGAGGTCGCCCGATGGCTCATCACTCTGGCGCATCCGTATAAGCGCGAGGGACAGAGAAATAGATTGCACGCGTACGGCAAAAACACGAAGCGGGTTATCCGGGTGCGTTATTGTCGCATTAAAGAAATCTGACCAATTAATAAGTGGCGTCGGCATCGTAGACGTCAGCATTTGCCAAAGGCGCGGAACAGTCGCCACGCCCTTGATAGTCACGATTGCAGAGTCAGCTGAATGGAACGGAGTAGCCGTGGTGCGGCCTGCCCTAGCGATACTTTCTTGCCTTCAGCGATTGGCTGATGCAGGACGGTGGGCGTGTACAGTTCGGCGATGTGCGATAAGTTAGCTCGTAAATCCAGCGTCCCAAGCGGCCGTATCCGTGTATTCGCGATGACGGCAGACCCGCCCGTCGCGGAAATCAAAAATCTGCACCCATTTGGCCTCGACCTCGGTGGAAAGGCTCCGTGCGGGCTCTCTGGGAGATGCCGGGCGCATCTCGATGCCCGAGCGAAATCGGCTTGCAAGAGCCGCCTCACCGAGTTGCGCGAGGAACTGGCAGAGGCGAAGCAGTTTGGAAATGAACAATGGGCACTCGCACTGGATCAAGATATAGACGCACTGCTTGGCGAGTTACGCCGCGCGATCGGATTGCGCGGGCGCGACCGCAAGGCCGCCTCGCCGGCAGAACGCGCACGTGTCAACGTCACGCGTACAATCAAGCTGGCGTTGGAGCACATAGGGAGAGTCCATCCAGAATTGGAGACGCATCTTGCGGCCAGCGTAAAGACCGGCACCTTCTGCCGTTATCAGCCGGACCCTCACGAAGTGGTCAATTGGCGCATGTGAGATCGGTTCTATCTGGATCGATTTGCCTGCTCGTGTCTGGGGGCCTTTAAGGCCCTCCAGACACGAGTTTTTCATTGCAAAGGGACCGTTTGTGAAATGAAATACGTCTCGCTATCAAGCGATCACAATTTACTTGATGCGTCCGAATAAGCTCGGCCACCCTGTGTATCACGGCAAACTACACAGCTGGAAAACAAAACCTGCCCAATGCTTTTACTTTCGATCTCATGGTTGGCAGTTTCGCCAAGCAAACTTAGCAGCGCTTAGCTTTGGCCTACGAATCGTCTACGTTTTTTAAAGGCACTATTGTTGCTCGTTTTGCGAGGAGAAGCATTCTACGAGACAGGTGAGGGCAGAAATGGCAAACCATCCCTTAAAGGGTAGCGAACGACAACCGCTCAAAGGGGCGAAATCGCTAGGCAAGGCTGAGCCGGTCGAGCGGCTTGAGGTGACCGTATTAGTCAGGCATCGCGCGGTCGACGCATTACATGATCACGTTAAGCAGCTTCATCGCACCAGCGGCCGGCCGGAGCACATCAAGCGCGAGGATTTCGCGAAGCAATTCGGAGCGGACCCGACCGACATTCAAGCGGTAAAGCAATTCGCCAGCTCGCACAGCCTTGCGGTTGTGCAGGAGGACGCGGCACGCCGAACCGTGGTTTTGGCCGGCACCGTCGAACACTTCAACCGCGCCTTCGGAGTTGATCTCGAGCGGTACGAATATGAAGGGGGCACCTATCGCGGCCGCACCGGCCCGATCCATCTGCCCGACGAGCTGCACGGCAGAGTTGACGGCGTTTTCGGCCTTGATGATCGGCCACAGGCACGGCCTCACTTCCGGAACCGCCTCCAGGGAAACGTTCATTGGCGTGCGACTTCCAATTCCTTTACGCCGATCCAGGTGGCGTCGCTTTACAACTATCCGGCTGGCACTGGAAAGGGCGAATGCATAGGCATCATCGAACTCGGGGGAGGATATCGTCCGGCCGACTTGAAAAAGTATTTTGCCGGTCTCGGCGTCCCGCTTCCGAAGGTCTCGGCGATATCAGTCGACCATGGCAAAAACCATCCGACCGGCGATCCCAACGGGCCGGATGGCGAGGTAATGCTGGATATCGAAGTTGCCGGCGCGATTGCTCCCGCCGCGCACATTGCAGTGTATTTTGCGCCGAATACGGATCAGGGATTTCTCGACGCGGTTGCTACCGCTATTCATGATACGACGAACAAGCCTTCGGTAATCTCGATTAGCTGGGGCGGTCCCGAGTCTTCATGGACGCAGCAATCGATGACTGCTTTCGACCAAGCGTTCCAGGCCGCAGCCGCAATGGGTATCACCGTGTGCGTTGCCGCGGGTGACGGTGGCTCCAGTGATGGCGCCACTGGCGACAACGTCGATTTCCCAGCGTCCGACCCGTACGTGCTCGCCTGCGGCGGTACCAGTCTTCAGGCTTCAGGTAATGCGATCACCAGTGAGACAGTATGGAATGACGGCGCCCAGGGTGGCGCGACCGGCGGCGGCATCAGCACTTTCTTTTCACTGCCGCCGTACCAGGAAGGACTCAGTGCCGCGTTGACTAAGGGCGGAACCAAGACACTCACTAATCGTGGTGTACCGGACGTGGCGGGCGACGCCGATGAGAACACCGGATACGACGTCAGAGTGGATGGCAGTAATACCGTGATCGGTGGAACTAGCGCCGTAGCGCCGCTATGGGCTGGTCTGGTCGCGCGAATCAACTCCGCGAGCGGCAAATCGGCGGGTTATCTTAATCCAATCCTCTACCAGAAGCAGTCCGACTTCAATGATATCACCCAAGGTAATAACGGCGACTTCGCTGCAGCCCAGGGCTGGGATGCCTGCACCGGCATGGGATCCCCAAACGGGACGGGGATTGCTTCGGTGCTGAGCGGAAATCCCGCTTCGAAGCGTGGTTGATCGCCTATTAACTGAAGATGCTGATCTTTGAATTAGAGAATGAGAGCGTCGTTAACTGAAACCCCGGCGCCGTGACCATTTTCCACAGCGCCAGGGTTTTTAAATGTCATAACAAGGAACCCTCACTTGCTTCCCAATGCCATTGACCAAACGTTTGCAACATAGGAGCTGCGATGAGCCCTGCAACCCGTCCATTGGAATATTGAAAACCATCCACTTGAAAACCAGTTCCAGTTATTTTGGGAAGGGAGGATTTTTAATGTATCGAACGCGTTTAATGCCTGGGTTAGCCGGACTTGCCACTCTTGTTGTTCTGCCAGCCGTTTGCTTCGCAAAGGATTACTGCGTGACCTCCGGGGGAAGCACATTCGTGGGAAAAGGATTTACCATCCCGACGAAGGGCAATTGCAAGTCGTGGATTGGTTTCACCTTCGAATTTGCCGGGAACTCTCCATCTTCCGGGACAGGGTGTACCTCCAGCGACGGGTCGACTTTCAACCTGACGATCACCACGTCGGAGCCTGAAAATGGGGGAGGTGCCTATATCGATTCGATGACTCTAGCGCTACCCGACCAAACAGGTACCGACCATGAGACTGCCCTCCCCGATAGTAACACCATCAATTCGTTCACCGCGACGGGCGCGCCCTGCAAGGGTGCAACAGTCCCGGCGGTCGTGACCGCCACCCCATCGGATGCAGAAGCGGGGGTAGACCGTTAGACGTAACAGCGCCGCGAATAGAGAAAGCAAAACAGGGCGGCTCAGGAGCGCTGGCTGCCCACAAACGCACCCTAAACCCGATTCTTTCGGCGCATTGGTGGGCGTGAATCACCGATACTACAGGTGTACTTACTGGCCCGATCCGGTGTGTTGGACGCCGAACGCGGGTTCCTCGCGATCGCAGTTACTGATCGTCAGACTGGGATCCTCGAGCCGGCCTTTGCGTCTGTTTGTAGGGATGCGGTCAGTCTTGGTAGTCGCGTCGCTAGCTCGTTTTCCGTTTCCGGGGCTGTTTAAGGGTGATCGATACAACTGCGACGGCAATCAGGCGTGCTGTCAGGACTTTCTGGGCGCCCTCCTCTGATTTCTTACCTCTTTCTTATGACTGATAAATTCTGTTATCAGTCATAAGACCGCCAGGAGAGTGGGGCGCCAAGGCCCGGATCCCAGTCAGCACCGCGCCGCCTGCTGCGGGAAAATGCAATGAAAAAGCCAGCAGCAGATCAGGCCATCGCGGACGCCACGGACGAAACCAACGAGCAGGGCCTGATCCTCCTCGCGGCACCCGCCGAGCTGCCGCCGGTCCTGGCCGGCCATGCCACCCCGCAGGTCCATGCCCGCGCCGAGAGTTTTTATGGTGGCATCGCCGAATTGTTCGGGCGCTGGGTCGCGCGCCGCCCGAGCCCCCATACCCAGCGCGCCTACCGCCGCGATGTCTTGAGCTTCGCCGACTTCCTCGGCCTCGCCTGGCCGCAGGAGGCCGCGCGCCTGCTGCTGGCCTCGGTCGCCGACGTCCAGCGCTGGCGCGACAACATGCTGGCCGCCACCAAGGCTCCCAAGACCCTCAACCGCCGCATCTCCTCGCTCTCGAGCTTCTACAAGTACCTGGCCGGCGCCGCCGCTGAGCTGCGCCTGCCCATCAACGTCCCCAACCCGGCCCACGCCCAGTTCATCGCCCGCGAGTCATCCGATCCGCTGGAAGGCACCCGCGCGCTGACCGCCACCCGCGCGCGCCAGCTGATGGGCCTACCCTCCGGCGACGAAGTACTCGACTTCCGCGACCGCGCCATTTTGAAAACCTACCTGTATACAGGTATCCGGCTGGCCACCGCCTGCCGCCTGCGGGTCAAGGATTTTCATCTGGACGGCGAACAGGCCACCCTCACCATCAACGAGAAAGGCAACAAGCACCGCACCATCGGCATCCATTTCGCCGCCGCGGAAGCGCTGACCGAATACCTCGCCAAAGCGGGCCTGGAGGCGGGAGCGATTTTCCGGGCCCGGCGCGCGGTGCATAGCGCGGAGCTGGGCGACAAGGCCATGAGCGAGGCCAGCATGTACCGCGTGATTGCCAGCTATGTCGAGAGGTTGCCCGGGGCGGTCAAGGAAGGTTCGCGGCTCTATAGCACCCACTCTCTGCGTGCCACTACCGCTACCCTGCTGCTCGAGGCCGGCGTCGATATCCGCAAGGTCCAGGAACTCTTGGGCCACCGCCATGTGACGACTACGCAGATTTACGACAAACGCAGACGCACTACTAAAGAAAGCGCATCGCATGACGTTCCAATCTAACGTTTTAAGGCTTAGGGTAACTATAAAGAAGCAAAATTATGGCGGCAGCCGTCGAGACCAGAACTGTCTTTGACTAATTTCAAGCCTGCCAAGCCGCGTCCAAGGCAATACCGAAGAGGTAAAACCGCCGATGTGGATAATGCCTTTACACAAATCTAGTGGCCGCATGCATCGAGGTCATAAACAATGCGAAACCCGATAGAAGCTCACAACCGAGTGAAGGATTTCGACTGGGAACCTTCGTACGTTGAGAAGCCAGTTTGGTATCCCACCAAATATAAGATTCCCGCCAAGACCAAAGACCCCTTCCGTCACCTCGTGCGTGATTACCTATCGATGGAAGAAGAAAAGGACAATCGCCAGTACGGATCGATGGAGGATGCGCTCGCGCGCGGACAGGCGTCATCCAAAGCCGAGCCCCGCTGGATGGAAATCATGAAGGCGGTGCTCCCGATCATCAACTTCGGCGAGTATGCCGCTATGAAATCCACTGGACAACTGATCGAAACCATTGCCAATGCGGAACTCCGCCAGGGCTATCTCGCGCAAATGCTCGACGAAGTACGGCATACACACCAGGAAGCGTATCTGATACGTTACTTCGCCAAACATGCTTCCGACCCGGAAGGCTTCGCGCAGGGATTCAAGGTGCGCGGGACCAATCTGTTCAATCGCGCCGGACGGGCGGCATTCGAAGCCTTCTTCATGGGCGATCCGATTGAAGGTGCGCTCAATCTTCAAGTAGTCGCCGAGACCGCATATACCAATCCGATCTTCGTCGCGCTGACCGAAATCGCCGCCTCCAATGGTGACCAGGTAACGCCCTCAGTATTCCTGAGTATTCAGTCCGACGAGTCCCGGCACATGGCTAATGGCTATTCGACCTTGGCGGCAGTGGTTTCGAATCCCGACAATCTACCCGCGCTCCAGCTTGATTTCGACCGCGCCTTCTGGCGCCAGCACACCTTCATCGATCCTTTCGTTGCAGCCGTTTGGGATTATTTCCAAACCAATCGCACGACCTCCTACCACGAGAAATGGCGGGAATGGATCGATGCGGATTGGATCGGTTCGTATATCGAACGGCTGGCGCCGTTCGGTCTTAAGGTTCCAAGCGGTTATGAGGCGGCGCGCGAACGCGTTCCATGGCTGGGACACACGGCCGCGATGGTCGCATTTGGCGCCTGGCCGCTGCAATTCTGGCGGTTCGATCCGATGACCGCCAGGGATATGGAATGGTTCGAGCTGAAATACCCTGGATGGCACGGCTATTACGGAAAGTTCTGGGAGGAATACAAACGGCGGTGCGATCCGCGCAATGGTGAACTGTCGCTTTCTCTGTTCGCGAGCCTGCCGCCGCTCTGCCGAGTGTGCCAGATGCCCTGTGTATTCCCGCGACTCGATATATCAACCTGTCGGATTAAAGAGTTCGCCGGCAAGCGCCATGCGTTTTGTTCGGCTTCCTGTGAATTGTTCTTCGATCAGGAACCGCAGAGATATCTTGGATATACCTCCTTTTACGAACTCTTCGACGGCTACGATCTGGCGGATTTCATTGTCGAAAATGGATTACTCAGAGCCGACGGCAAGACTCTGATCGCGCAGCCCTGGCTCAATGAAGACCGCATGTGGACTATCGATGACATCAGAGCGGCGCGCTATGAGATTCGCGATCCGCTGAGGAACCAGTAAATGAATGCGATTGCTCAGACCCCGCGCGATTTTAACTATATAAGGCCGCGCAGGCGCCGGCTTTCCGAATATGAGGCAGTCAGCTGCTATACACAGCCCGACCCGAAAGTATTCGACCGCCAGGGCTGGTACCTGCTGACCGCCGAGGGACGGGCAGCCTGGCGGCCCGAATCGACCCGGCTGCATCATCCGCATTGGTTCGACTTCCGCGATCCTTCAGGTCTATGGCAGCGTTATTATGTGAGGTTGCAGGCCGAGCAGGAACGCTCCATCGAACGGAACGTCGAGGACGCCGGCCTCGCCGGCATCTTCGGTGAATTCGATCCGGTGTGGCTGAACGAAATCATCGGCATCCATTACCGGGTTTGGTCGTTCTTTGAATATGGACTTTTCCGCGCATTTTCACGGGCACAACGGGAAGCACTGGCCGATACCCTCGGTAACGCACTTTGTTTCGAGGCCGTCGATCGCATCAGGCATGCGCAGTCGATAGTACTCTTTCTGATGGAACTTGAAGCAAAGGTTGAAGGCTTCAAAGATCATGGTAGCAAGGATCATTGGCTGGGCGATCCGGTCTACCAACCACTGCGCCGCCTTGTTGAATTGCTGATGGTAACCGACGACTGGGCCGAGATTGCATTCGCGGTAAATCTGGTAATCGATCCCATCACGACCGAGGTTGGAATCAGCCGCTTGATTCGGCATCACGGTCCAGCTCACGGCGACCCGACTACGCCGATGATCATCCTGACCACTGAGCGCGATCGGCGCCGCAATCAGGCCTGGACCGAAGAACTGGTGCGGATGACGACGACGGCAGACCTGCCCTCGGCCGAGAACAATCGAATTGTCATGCGCGGCTGGGTTGAGCGGTGGACTTCACTGGCGATCGACGCGGCCAAAGCCTTAGCCCCGGTCTTTGAGCGCCTGCCCTACTGTTCGCGCTCGATCGACGAAGACCTTGCCGCGGCGTGCGCCGCACAAACGAAAATGCTGGGCGATCTCGGCCTTGGCCGCAGTGGTAATCGATGAATTCAATGGAGTCTCAAGGTCCCAAAGCCAAAGGCCGATCCGTCCTCGTGGTGCTCATGAAGGGGGACGAGGCCGATGCGACGATCAGCGCAATTCGCCGCGATCAGCCGGACGCGACCGTAGAAGAGCACGGCACGTTCTGGCAAATCGGCGCCCAGGATGAACTAGTCGTCGACCTCGCGCACGTTGGAGAGGAGTTGGGGCGTGAAATCGATCTTGGCCAGTGGCTAACCATAATGACAACTTATGTGGGCCGGGTAGATATCAAAGAGGGAGTGTTTCGAATCACCTCTCAGATGCTGGAACTCGACCCGTCAACTCTTTAAGTTGCAGTCGCATGGCTGTCAACTTTTTCAAGGCCCGGCTCGAGCCCAGTGGCCGGGAATTCTCTCTCATAGCGGGTGATTCCGTACTCGATTGCGCTCTGCGCCAGCGGATCGTTCTTCAGTACGGCTGCCGTAATGGCCGGTGCTCAAGTTGCAAATATTTCTTGATCGACGGCGAGGTCGATTTCGGCAAGACCTCACCTTATTGCCTAACCGACAATGAAAAGGATGAAGGGTGGGCGCTGCTGTGCCAGGCGCGGGCATTGTCAGATCTGGTGATCCGCGACCAGGACAATCCGAATCGGGACAACCTCGCTGTTATCACCCCTCAAGATCATGCCGCACGAATCGCGGCAGTGGATCAGTTGAATGCCTCGTTATGGCGCCTACAGCTCGACTTGGCTACTCCGATTAGCTTCTATCCGGGACAGTACATCGAGGTTGAAGCGCCCGGAAAGCCTGGGAATTGGCGCTGCTATTCAATAGCCAGTTCACCGGCCAGCCCTGATCGTATCGATCTCGTTATGAAGCGCGTAACCGGCGGCGCGTTTTCAGATCAGATCGACCGGCTGGCTTGCGGTTTCGAACTGGCTATCCGCGGACCCTATGGCATGAGCTACCTGCGTAAAGGCAAGCGACCGGTTCTCCTGGTGGGAACCGGCTCCGGCATCGCACCGTTGCTGTCGATACTTCGCTACTGTGCGTCCGAAGCTCGCGATCGATCGCTCCAGTTCTATTATGGGGCGCGGAGGCTAAGCGATTTGATCTTCCGGGACGAAATCCTTCAGCTTCAAGCGCAGATACCGCGTCTTTCGTTCAAACCCGCGCTTTCCGCGCCAGTCGCCAGCGCGGAATGGCCGGGCGCTGTCGGCCGGGTTACGCAAGTCTTGCAGCGAGAGATCCTGGACGCCAACCCCTACGATGCCTACATCTGTGGTCAACCCGAAATGTGCGAATCAGTGTCGGCCTTGCTCATGGCCAAGGGAATTCCGGAGAATCGCATTTTCCGCGATGACTTCTTTGCCGCCGCCTGAAAGGGCACTCCTGGCCTTCAGGCAGCGACGGTTACCCAAATAAGACGCTTCGGAGTACCCAGGTTGAACCCGTTTTGCTGTTCTGGCAGCCCGCTAAAAGATCTGACACGCATGCCTCCGGGGCGACAATCTCACCTAAAGCATATTATGTGCTATAAGGCGGCGCCTGGGCGGACGGGTGTAATGGATGTGGATTATACAAAAGGCGTATTTCGAATCCTGCCGACGCCGACGGTTATTAAGGCGCAAAGCACAGTATTCCGACTAAATAAATGAACCTCGACGAAGTTGATCTCAGAAATCCCGATCTCTACATCGCGGGCGTGCCGCATGAAATCTTCACACGGCTGCGTCATGAGGACCCGGTTCATTGGAACCCCGAGGTCGAGGGCCGCGGCTTCTGGTGCATCACGAAGTACGACGACATTGTAGCGATCTCGAAAAACCCAGCGGGGTTCTCGTCAGCGCGCATCCACGGCGGCCATCGAATGTTTGATGAGCAAGTAGTCGGCGTCGCCGGTGTCGGTGCGACTGAGACGGACGCGCCGATGATCAGCATGGATCCACCCGAACACAACCGCTTCCGCCGGATGCTTTCGCCCAGCTTTAGCCCGTCACGCCTCAAGCCACTTGAAGAACGGATCGAGGCTCGCGTTTGCGCTATCCTCGACCGCCTTGGCAATCGCAGCGAGTGCGAGTTCGTCGCCGAAGTCGCCGCGGAGTTGCCGGTACAGATGCTTGCAGAGCTGCTCGGCGTGCCGCAGGAGGATCGGCTGAAACTCTTCGATTGGTCCAACTCGCTTATCGCGGAAGATGATCCCGAACTGCGCAAGAGCCCGGAGGCGATGGCTGGCGATCTGAATCAAATGGCTGCCTATGCCGAGCGCTTGTGGGAAGAGCGCCTCGCGCGTCCCGGTAACGACCTCATCAGCATGCTGGTCCACTCGCGCGTCGACGGCGAGGCGATGAGCAAAGAGCAATACCTGGGAACGTTCATCCTGCTGGTAGTCGCTGGTAACGAAACTACCCGCAATTCACTGTCGGGTGGGGTAATGGCTCTTGCTGAATTTCCCGAGGAACGCCGCAGACTGGCCGAGAATCCGGCCCTGCTTGGGTCGGCCGCCGCCGAAATCGTCCGCTACGTCAGTCCAATCATGCACATGCGGCGCACGGCGCTCGCTGATGCGGAGTTGCGTGGCCAACACATCCGGGCCGGTGACAAAGTGATCCTCTGGTACGTTTCGGCCAATCGCGACGAAGCGATTTTCACCGATCCGTTTCGTTTCGACGCGGCCCGTTCCGAGCTGCCCCAACTGGGCTTTGGCACCGGACAGCACTATTGCCTCGGCGCGCGCCTGGCTGAGATGCAGCTGCGCATCTTTTTCCGCGAGTTCTTGCGGCGCTATCCCAACGCCGAACCCAATGGACCGATCCGGCGGATGCGCTCGAACTTCGTCGCGGGCATCAAGGAATTGCCGGTCCGTCTGTACTAATCGTCCGCCTTTTGTGAGCGGCCACTGCAATAAGCTCGGGACCGATCACTTATATAAGAGTTTCGCAGAGCGCTCACCCCCGAGGGTCCAGCCGTAAAGCGAAAGGCTGATGATTGCACGCGCGCTTGCAGCTAGCGTTTATTTGTCGTAATTTACTGTCCGTAGCCAATTTGCTACATCATATGAAGACCATTCCTCAACGTGAGTTGCGCAACCACATCAGTCAGGTGCTGCGCTCGGTCGAAAACGGCGAGCGCATGCAAATTACGGTTGACGGCAGGCCTGTCGCTGAGCTCGCGCCGGTCGGCGGCCGCCGGCGAACCTTCGTACCCCGAGACGAAGTTCTCGCGCTCCTGCGGCGTGCCTCTCTGGACCGGAAATTTGAACACGATCTGCGGGGGGTGGACGCCACCATCGACGAGCTGTGACGGCCGGCGGCGCAAAATCTGCTGAACGGGGCGTCCTGGATACGTCTGTCTTTATTGCTAGAGAGACGGGACGGCCTTTGGCGGAATTGCCGGATACGGCAGCCGTTTCGGTTATAACCTTGGCGGAGCTCCATCTCGGCGTCTTGATGGCGCAGGGTCCGGCGGTTCGGGCCCGGCGCTTGCGCACGCTGACCACGGTCCAGAATGCGTTCGAGCCGCTGCCAATTGACGCGGAAGTCGCACAAACGTTTGCGGAGCTGGTGGCCGAAGCGCGGCGGCACGGAAAGCGGCCGAAGATCATGGACACATGGATCGCGGCTACCGCAGTCACGCATGATATTCCCGTCTATACGCAGGATGAGGATTTTGCGGAGATTCCCAAGGTCCGCGTCCACCGAGTCTGATCGCAGTTCAATGGCCGGAGCCAGACGCACGCCAGATATCGGATAATACCATCAGTGAGCAGCGTGATCTAAATTGACAAATAGGCAATGTAGGTTCGCGCGAGTGTGATCAAGCTCACAGTGCCCGCGCGAATTCTACACCCGCTCCGCTCGGACCGGTCGCCAATCAAAAGCGCGCTCGCGGAACCGGAAGTCCGGGAATGTCGGAGCGCGCACGGAATACCGTGCCCTTAAGATCACGGTTGTTGCTGTTGTTTGCCGTGACTACGTAAAGGTCTCGTTCGCCGGGTCCGCCGAAAGCTACACTGGTAACGGTTTTCGCTGGCACCTTGATCCGCTTGTCGACGGTGCCGTCGGGCTTGAAGCGTACGATTTCGCCCGGTCCTCCCACCACGGCCGCCCATACTCCCCCTTCCGCATCAACTGTCATTCCATCAGGCATGCCCTCGGGAATCCGCCCGAAGATCCTTCTATCGCCTACCGTGCGGTCGCTGCGCACGTCATAGGCCCACACTGCCTTGGTTGTCGAGTCGCAGTGGTATAGCAGCTTGCGATCGGGGCTGAAGCCAAGGCCGTTGGTAACCTCGATTCCCTCCCACAACTTCGTCACTTTTCCCGGAGGATCGATTCGAAATAGTGAACCTGGCGGTGGTGTCGTTTTAAAGTCGAATTTGTTGATGTCCATCCCAAAGGTGCCGCCCCATATGCTGCCCTCATCGTCGATTGTCAGATCGTTCATCCCGAACAGCGGCTGGCCTTCCCACTGTTCGAACAAGGGACGCATGGCTTTCGTTTTCTCATCCCAGCGCACCACCGTCACACCTGTTAGGATCAGTCCGCCACCGCCTTCGAGCAAACCTATACCGCCGACCATTTTGCGCTCGGCAATCAGCGTTTCGATTTTGCCATCAGGGCTTCGCCGGAAAACACCGCCACCACGCGCATCACTAAAATAGAGACGATTCTGCTCGTCGACGCGAGGACCTTCGACCAATCCATAGCCAGTTGCCAGTGTTTCGAATTCCATCATCAGCGACCTTTTTAGGAGATTTAACGCAATGGCCCGCCATACTCTATGCGTGCCATTGCTCGTTCAGTTACGAAGAATCGAAATAACGGTTCGCCCTAACTGCAGGGTCAAATGAAAATTCTGATAGTCGAAACCTTCGCCAGCAACCCACGCCGAATCGTTCAGGCTTTCATGACGTGCCTTGATGGCCAGTTAAGGTACTATCTGTTCAAGTAATTGCTGCGCGAGCGCCGCTCCGGGGACGGAGAGGCCAAGCTCATTGGCAAACTTAATACAGATCTTCAGATCCTTAAAAAAGATCGGGGTCGCAGATCGTAGGGACAGCTGCGACCAGTGGTCAGCGATGCGGCTCTGAGCGCCACCTTCATGCACCACCTTCTCGAGGATCACGCTGGACAACCCCGCTTCACGACCGAGGCGCATACCCTCCGAGGCCGCCAGCATATTGATGCAAACGATTAGTTGATGAGCGAGCTTGGCGCGTATGCCACTGCCTAAGGATCCCGTTCGCGTGATGTTCTGCCCGGAGGTTTGAAACAACGGCAAGCATCGCTCAACCGCGTCATCGCTGCCGCCGGCCATATAGGACATGGTCTTACGCTTCGCTCCGGCCTCACCCCCGCTGACCGGCGCATCGACTACTTCGATTTTCAAAGCCGCACCCGCCTCGGCAATCTTCGCGATAGAGGACGGTTCAACCGTGCTGTGAATCACCATCACGCTTCCAGGCGCGGCAGCCGTCAATACTCCCTCAGGCCCGAACACAACAGCTTCAAGCTGCGCGTCGTCCAAGACGCAAATCGCGATGACCTCGGCATGGCGGCCGATCGCTCGCGGCGAGTCCGCGATAATCGCGCCGGCACGGGCGAGTTCCTCCAGCGGTTCACGGCGGACATCGTAGACCATCAGATCGTACCCAGCCTGGACCAGGTTAATCGCCAGATACTTGCCTTGCTGGCCAAGCCCGATGAAGCCGGCTTTCATCGCTCTGATGCCTCCACGTCATCGACCGACGGCCAGCTTTCGGAGGTCATGTATTCGAGCCAACGGCGGTAAAATCTGCGTTGCGGAAATTCACCGATCATGTTGGGATTGAGTGTCCCGGGATAAACGGCGTCCCGACCCTCGGCGCCCATACCCATTTGATAGTTAAACTTCAAGCGCTGGACCAGTGGCCCGCCAAGGCTTGATTGGATCGCGCCCCAGTTCTCGCCGTCGTCCGCATCCGCCAATCCGATCGGCCAGACGTGCAGGCAGCGCACCATCGCGTCCTTAACGTCTTTAGGTGCGGCTTTGTCAACGATGCACCAACGCCAATGCTCAAACTGATGTGGGCCCTTTGGCTGCAAGACGCCAATGGTCGAGCTGCCCAAGACCATCGCCAGAAAAGTGAAATTCGGAAACACCAGGCCCGCCCCATCGGTTGGCCGCTGGGCCCGCTCGGCGCCAAGGCGATTGGCCACTTCATCGCGAGTGGATTTATAGTAATCCGCGACAATGCCCTGGTCTTCGCTGATCGAACGATTGCCAGGGAAGCTCGCCAAACTGGCGCTTTTCACAAGAAAGCCGGCCATACCGTGCCCCTGGCGAGAACTGAACTGGCGTCCCGGCAGTGCCATGAGCTTGGAGAAGCCACCCAATGATCTAGTCGTTTCTGGATCCGCCCAGGCGGTTGCGAGTGAGGCGTGAGTCATGATTGCGTGGTAGTTATCTCCAGCAAACTGCTCGGCAGCAAGTTTCCAGTTTCCCCTGATGCGCATTTTATGGACACCGCCAATGATCTCTGTCCCGCCTTCGCGGCGATCAAGCAAACTGTCAAGATACCAAGCCATCCCGCCAAGGTAGTCGAGCAGTGACGGCGCGTCCGGAGCAAAACATCCGAATATGAGGCCTTTGTAACTTTCGAGCCGGGGCACGGAGACCAGCCCCCATTGCGACTTGTCGAGTTTGCCGTGATAGCCACTTTCGAGATTCGGGGCGGATATCAGGTTGCCCGCGGCGTCGTAGGTCCAACCGTGGAAAGGACAGGCAAAAGATTTTGCATTACCAGCGTCTGCCCGGCAGATGCTGGTCCCACGATGCCGGCAGGCATTAAGCAGAGCCTTGATCGTGCCATCGCGCTGCCGCACCACCAGGATGCGATCGGCACCGATGTAGGTACTGAGGAAATCGCCGTAATTCCTCAATTGGTCTTCATGGGCCAGAAAGATCCATCCCCGCAGGAACAGCTTTTCAGCCTCCTGTTGGTAGATACCGTCATCCACGAAGATGCGGCCGGTGATCAGGCCGCGCTCCCAATCCACCATTTGCTCGAGGGATTCGGCATGGTTCACGCGAAATGTCATCTTCTTCACCGTCCAACTCAGAAAAACACGCTCAGGTTTTTCGACAGCACTACGTTCTGATCGAGCAGAATCTTACGGCGGGCAATGTGCAATTTCTGCTCTTGGTCACGGCGCAGCAAGTCAATACGCTCGCCCGCCCAGATATCAACCTCGTCCTGAAGACGGTTGCGATAGCAGATGAAATTGGATTTCACCTCATATTCGTCGTCGGATTTAGTCGCCCCGATGCGGACGTTGGTGACGAGGTGGCGCGTGCGGCTCCGTGGATTCTCCGCCCAGTGCGCGAGCGACTCCATCTGTTTGACGCGCCAGCTCAGAGATTTTTTATTATCGTCAAAAAGAGCGAACTCCCCTTCGGCGGAAGCCTCTTTGTCATAGTCGCGCAGATTGCGGTTCGCCCGCGTAGGCATCCAGTAGCGGCTGTCATCAGAGAACAAATCGAGCCATTCCTCGTATAAATGATCATCGAGTAACTCGGCTTCATGGTAGTAGTACTGCTCGATTTCAAACTGAAGTTCGGGAGCTACCCTAGCCGCTTTAGTGCTCATTCGTTGTGCCTATAATCGATGCGTTGAATTTGCTGGCCGGTGTGTCTGATGTTCCTGTCATTGGTGAAAGGCAGCCGGCCGAGACCGCCTATCGCTTGATGGTCTGTACCGGAAACGCCGGCGAGCTACATCTGGATTTGCCGTTGGCTCAACCATTTCCGTGCCTACCGATTCATGCGGCTCCAGCCGTTTGTTGCTTTCGCGCGGCACAAATGTTTTGCGCCGATTCTCCTTTCTATGCTCCTATTTCGATCGGGGTTGTAGACCCAAACGGTCGTCCTCGGCAAGGACTTCTGGTTTTGAGTCCCCACGGGTCTAGCGGTTTGAGAGGCGGTGGCCTTCCGTCTTGCAGGCGCGCAGCAGCCCGAAAATGCCATATCCGGGTTATGGGGAACCCGCTGCATCGACGCGACAAGCGGCACCCGCTGGATACCGTAGTCGCATCCGCTTCGGCCGTGCGCAAAGCGACGGCCCAGTTGCTCCAGCTCCTCCAGCCGCCGCACCTCCCACTCCTTCCGCCTTTTTCCCGCCGCGACTCCGTTTAGATCAGCGTCCTGCACTGGCGGCAATTCTTGCGCAAACTCGAAAAATTAGCAGTCTCGCGCGAGCGGCGGCGCGGTAAAGAAGTCTGCGAATAGCTTGGCATGGAAAGGCGCTGCTTAAATCTCATTAACCACGTCGAGAGCCGAACATAAAGGAGCTTATGTGCTATAAACGCAGACCTAGGGTAGGGCGATCAACCGAACCGGTCGTACTACAATACAGGAATGCGATCCTCAGAGTTGGGTCAGATGTCTCTGCGCATGCTTCGCGAGATCAACGAGCTTCTGGCCCTTGAGAATCTTGATAAAGTCAGATGCTGAGAGGCGGGTTTTGGTTAGGTTGCGTCGGGCATTCGCCAGAGAGCCGATCACTAAATCTGGGACTGTGTCGTAGAGGCCGGACACGAACGCGTCCGGCGTTTCCCTTCGCAAGCCGAACTACTTCAGCTCTCTGATTGGGAAGTGGCGTAGGTTCCAGGTGAGAATTATCGAAGCGCCGGCAGCGATCCCGGCTGCCACGACATGGCGGTCATCCGGGTCAGGCAGAGTCACTCTTGGGACGTGCTCTTTGTAGCCATCGACCGACGCGCTCGGGAGCGCCGTATTCATTAGCTTCCGCGTGTTTTGGAGGCGTTCAGTCGGGATGGCGGGCCCACGCGACGCCAGGTTTCGGATCCACTCATCGTGGATTTGATCCGTCCAACGCGCTTCGACCAGGCGATCGACCGCCAGTTGAATAAGTATGTTCCTGAGATGAAAAGGGTAAAGGATACAGGCGTCAAAGACCGCGACCGAAGGCTCAAACGCCATATCGCCGCCGGAGATCCTCGGCATCCTCCGTCAGCGCCTCCATCGCCGCGTGCTGGATGTCGAGCTTCGTCTTCAGCGTCAGCACGTCCTTCAGTTTCGTCCGTCGATGCTTTCCAACATACCGGAACGGCAGATCGCCGATATCCATCCGATGGACGACAAGCGGGCGGGAAATCCCCAGGATGTCGGCCGCATCGTTTGGACTGAGCTCCTGATCCTCGGCGAGGACAGCAATCCGTTCTCCTTTAAGGAGACGGCCAAAGGCGGCTTCGAGCAGGGTTGCTGCCTGCGCCGACAGTTTCACAACCTGATCTTTACCCGACCTGCGTCGAACCCGGACCTCCACTTGGACCCCTTTGCCAAGTTTGCCAAGAGGCTGCGCCGACTTTCGCTCCCGCTCCGACAGCTCGACAAATTGCAGCAAATGCGTGGTCATCGCCAGTTCCTTTCCAGATTCCAGCCTATCCTCTCGGCCGCTTAACTGCAATATCTGAAACCATAAACTTTGACGCTGATGCGGACTACATCGACGAGACCGTCCTGGCACCTCTGTACCTGACCCAGGATGAGCGCCGAGCTTGGAAGACTCTCGATTGGATTCCATGAACCGGCTTTATGAGAAAGGCTTCATCTCTAGGCCTCGGCAAAGCCAAGCCCTTCGTGCTCACCTGCGCTTTTGTTCGCGACCGGCGGGCGGCGCGACGACGCACGCCGCGCGAGTTCTTGATCGCCCTGCTTGTTTGCCGTCAATTTGTACGTTGCGCGGCGAGCCGCAATCTTTTGTGCAGTCTCTCGTTGGCCTCGATGACTGAGAACACGGCTGGATCGAAGGGACGGCCGATCCAAGACTTCATGTGCTCGTGCTCCTCATGGCGAGGATCGAAAAGGGCCTCCAGAAACTCTTCGTATCCGGATACTCCACCTACATCCTCAGGCGGGGCGGAGCGTTCACCGGCCACACACAGAGGATAAACCACTTCTGCGGCCGGTGGCATCTTATCTTCCAGCTTCAGTACATGCTGCCAGTTGTCGCCGAAATCGTAGACGTACTCGACGCGGTCACCAAGCGCAATATCAAGGTTGCGAAGGCGAACGGTGCGATCGTCAACAAGCCGCGCGTCTTCGTCCACTTCAGGATCGCCATATGCTTGACTCTTAACCATAAACTCGCGCAGGTGATAATCCTGCCAATTCATCACAGCCTGAATGACTTTGTGCAGGCGGGCGAGCGTGCAGTCATCTGGAACCAGGATCCGGCGCCACACCGTTGGCTGAACATGCTCGAGAGACAAATAAAACTCAAAAATCTGCTTGATTCGCGCCACGGCCGATCTCACTCCACGAATTCGCGCCTAAAACGCATCGTCCAATTCACCAGCTCAGATGAGCGGCTCCCGATCACTCGGCGGCTTATTAATAGATCTCGCGGATTGTATTCGGGTCCCCTCAAGCCTTACGTTCGTAAATCTAAAGTGACGGTTATGCTTCGTCTATAATCCAAAGTGTCGCCCGCCACAGTCATTCAACCGCACGATGAAGGTGGCAAACCATGGAGATTGACACAGACAAAGTCGATGAGGCCGTTCTCGCGCTCCTGTATTTGACCCTGCACGACGGGGCGCGAGCCTGGAAGGGCTTCGACTGGGATACTCTGAACCGGCTGCACGCCAAGGGCTTCATCTCCGACCCGGTTAGCAAAGCCAAATCCGTCATCCTGACCGATGAAGGCCTCCGCGCATCGGAGCGGCTGTTCACCAGGCTCTTCGCCAAGAGCTAGCTTCGGTTGCGGTGCTTCAGGCTTCCCATCTCGCCCTTCCGCCCGAACACCAGAAGCCGATGTAAGCGTCATTACGAAAGGCAATTGCAATTGAAGCGGCGCGCCGGGATGCAGCTCGCGCCATAATCCGAGCAGCGCATCCGGCACCCAGCGCCGCAAGTGCAGAGAATGATGCAACCGTACGTGACAGCGGATGCACAACGTGACGAGTAACGGCTTCACATTACGGCCATCGCGATGATGGACCACGAGCCGGCGTGCCGCGCCACAGGCGCAGCATCTGAAACGATCACGCTTAAGGATCAACTCGCGCAAGCCGCCGAACCAGCGCAAGGAATGATAACGGCGGTAATAGCAGAGACGGCAGCAGCCGCGATCCTTTAGCTCAACGGGCCTGCGGCCGCATGGGCAGAGCAGCGCCAACTGAGCGCCCTGTTCCTCCGGTGGCGTCTTCAGCGATAACGTTCCCTGTTCCACTCGTCTAATGGCTCACATGATAGCGAATGCCGCTGGCACCCCGTCCAATCGCCAGCGCGCCGTAACGAGTACAGATCAATGAGATCACGGCATTCACGGCTTCTTGCGGCGCCCAGGGCGTGGCTGCCGTGCATTGCGCCGCACCGCAATAGTCTTCTTGCGGCTTTTGACCAGCCCGCCCTTGCGCCCATTCTCTTTGTTGGCGCGCTTTTTGGCCTCGCTGCGCACCAAGCCACCCAAGCGGCCCAGCGCCACCGCATGCAGATTCTTGCGTCGCGGCTTTTTCTTCATGACTCCGCTCCATCTCGCCACCTCCAATTGCATCCCCCGGGCATAGCTCACGCCGATCGTATGTAACTATCTTAAGCGTTTTGCTTTGTTAAAGCAATGCAGATGTGCGCATCGTTCTGGAAGAACCGCTGATAATTGGTAATTTCGTGGTTGCGGTCCGCTCGCGCGACTGGCGTGCACGTCTATGCGAATGAACAGTACGGGAAGAAGGCGCCCTACCCTGCCGTTAGTTTAAGCCGTTTGGGTCCCCTCTCGGCGGCAGGGCACCTGATGGTCTGTCAAGAAGGACGTTATGGCGTGTAATTGATACCTGACACGTTATAGGTTACATTCTGATGCAGGTGGAAATTCAGAAGGCTCCGTTAAGAGCTTGCTTCGTTCAAACCTTGCGGAAGCTGGTGGTTAGATGATCGTGCGCTTCCGGCACGCCGGGCTCGAACGCTTCTTTAAGACTGGCAGCGCCGCCCAAATCCAGCCGGCACACCGTCGCCGTCTCAAGCTGGTTCTGACCGCCCTGAATACGGCTCAGCAGCCGCATGATATGGGCCTTCCGGGATTAGATCTTCATCCGCTTAAGGGCGAATTGCTTGGATTTTGGTCAGTCTCGGTGTCCGGCAACTGGCGCCTCATTTTTCGTTTCGAGGGGAGTAACGTCAGCGATGTTGATTATCTGGATTATCATTAAAGGGGTGTGTCCGAAATCAAAACCGATCACTCCGAAGGAATGATGATTATGGTAATGCACGATCCCGCCCATCCAGGCGAGGTGATTCGTGAGCTGTGCCTGGAGCCGCTAAAGCTGTCGGTCACGGAGGCCGCCAAGGCGCTCGGGGTTACCCGTAAAGCGCTTTCCGAGCTGCTCAACGGCCGCGCTGGAGTGAGTCCCGCTATGGCGCTCCGGCTCGCTAGGGCTTTTGACACCAGCGCCGAACGATGGATGGCGCTCCAGCAACAATACGACCTGTGGCAGGCGCGCAAGGCGGTCAAGCTCGGCAAAGTTCGCCGCTTGGTCACGCGGCGTCACGCGGTCGGCGAATAACACGTCGGACGGCTCCGCATGGAGCGATTTCAAAGACAGCGATCGTATCTGAGGTCATCATGGACGAACGGCTGAAAACCAATCTCGCGAAATGGAACGCGCTGGTGCCGGTACATGCCCGCTCGACGATGTACGACGTCGCTGGCTTCAAAGCCGGACGAATCTCGCTGCATGAGCTGGAGCTTGCGGAGGTCGGCGACGTGCGCGGCAAGTCGCTGCTCCACCTGCAATGCCACTTCGGACACGACACCAT
>Ga0335073_10001697_pt1 | contig 29619 bp, 26 predicted proteins | sample Lox_Sample_22_FD_207093 | JGI IMG/M metagenome (GOLD analysis project Ga0335073, IMG submission 207093) | Soil microbial communities from Loxahatchee National Wildlife Refuge, Florida, United States - Lox_Sample_2.2 | ecosystem: Environmental > Terrestrial > Soil > Wetlands | place: USA... | reverse complement strand
CCGCAACATTTGGAAGTGGAAGCGGCCCGCGTCGTTGGCCACACTCCTAAACCCGATCACTACATCTACGAAATCGTGTTGGACTTTCCCAACGGCAGCGAGCGCGTGAATGCCAAGCTCTATCGCGGGAAGAGCGGCTCGCGGTCGCCGCAGGAGGCAGCGCTGCGCGAGGCGCAAAACCTGCACTTCGCGCACGAGACCGCGCAACAGCGCATGCTCGGCGGGGTGCCGCGCCCGATTGGCGACTTCGCGCCTTTGGGCGCCGTCGTCAGCACCAAGGTCAATGGCCTGCCGTTGCAGAGCCTCATCATGAAAGCGGCCCTGCTGCCCGGTGACGGCAATCATCATCCGCTGGAGAGTGCCGCCGCGCGGGCGGGCGAATGGCTGCAACGCTTCCACCGTGCCAGCGCGGGCATGTCGATGCCGTTGGAACCGGCCGGCGTGCTCAGCGACATGGAGAAGCTGTGCGCCAGAGCGCAAAAGGACGGGCTCCCGCCGGAATCGACCGAGGTCATTCTCAGCCGGGCGAAGGCGGCGCTGGGCCGGCAAAAGCGATCGCTGCGCTCGTCGGCTGTGCTCAACCAATTCATCCCGCTGAATGTTCTGGTGGCCGATGACAGAGTCGGCTTTTGCGAATTTGCTGGGCTGAGCCAGCAGGGACACTCGTTGCTGGACGCCGCGATCTTTCTCGCCGCCGTCGAGGTGCTGGAGAAGTATCCCTTCTGCGACCGCAACATGACCGCACAAGTGCAGGACGCCTTTGTGGAAGCCTACGAGGTTCCCGCACAGGAGCAGCCGTTGCTGGACACGCTGAAGATGAAGGTGCTGCTGCAGATGTTCGCCCAGGGGCGCGTGATCAAAGAGAGCGCCGAGCGCAAGAAGGTGATGTGGGCCAATGTGATGAAGCGTTTCATTCAGCAGGCGGCCGAGCGCTCCGCGGCGAAAGTGGCGTGAAGAACGCTTTTCGCTCTTCGCTTTTGGCCGTAGGCGCTTGTCACCTTCTATCCCGAGGCTCTCGCCGATTGGTCGCGACACGTTGCCGTGATTGCGTTCGGCTCGATTCTGGCGAAGAGCGACAGGCGGATAGCGGATCTTACTGCTTCGGCGCGGTGCTTCCCGCATTCGGTTGCTGCGGCGGCGGCCCTTGTCCCTTCGAGACTTCCTGGCCTTCGTAAGTGATCCTCGACTTCGCTCCGTAGCGCTTGTAGTTGGTGTACTTCACGATGTAGCGCATGCGCACATCTTCATTGGAGAAGTGCAATACGTCATCAGCCCGGGTGTAGACCGGGAACCAGTACTTGCCGTCGATTTGTTGGCGCCAGGTGGTGTACTTGGGCGAGAGATTCTCCTTCTCCGGATGCTTGGCGTTGTGCACTTGCGGCACCGTCTCGCCGTGGGTCTTCACGATCTGGAAATCGTGATCGTCGACCCAGATGCGGCCCTGGAAGTAGCGCTGCCCCTTTTCGATCTCCTTGGGAGCGATGTCGAAGACATAGGTTCCCAACTCGTCCTCCCGCTGCTTGCCGATATATAGGATCTGATACTTGCCGATATCGTCGCTGGTTAAAACGAACGGCAGGCGATTGCGGATATCGTCGTAGTCGGATTGGGTCATGGTCACCCGCGTTAGCGACGACTGCGGCGCAAACGTCACCTCTTCGATGCGATGACCCTGATCGTCAAACAGAATGTCCGACACTTGGTGATACTGGCCGTCGACGGTATCGCCGTCCAGCGTCTGGATGGTCACGTCCTGGGTGTAGGTATATTGCTCGCGCGCAATCTTGAACTGCTTTTCCTTGGCGGCGAACTTCTGGATGATGTCGTTCACCGTGAGCGGAGGCGTTGGCTGCGACGGATCAAGCGGGCCTTCTCCGCGTTCGTCGGCTGCGGCGGGAAGCGTGAGGCACAGCACCAGCAGGGCGAATAACAACGCGACGCCACGATGAGAAAACGTACGGCACTTCATAATCGATAGCTCCGCCAACCATTGTATTGGATGCATGAGCTTGGCTAATGTAAGCGCATAGGAAAGTTGCCCCGGACCATGTCCGCCTCGCGGACCGAACCTGGTGTAATCCCGCATGACCCAGGTCGAAGATAGCCGTTCGTCACACCTCCTTGTGATATCTGCTGGACACCTTAGGGGCCGTCGCGTTTACCATATCTAAAACGTGTCACTATCCGATTCCAGGCAACGCATTGGCGTCATCAACGCGCTCCGCGGCGTGGCCGCGTTGGCCGTGGCCTGGGGCCACTTCGTTGCCGGACAAGGCAAGTACCTCGGCGCTTCCGGCAAGTACGGCTATCTGGGCGTCGATATCTTCTTTGTCATCTCCGGATTCGTCATTCCCTGGAGCCTCTATCGCGCGCGCTACGTCCTGCGCGACTATCCGCGCTTTCTGCTGAAGCGCAACGTGCGCCTGTATCCGCCATATCTGGCGTCCATCGCCATCACCATCCTGGCGACCAACTTCATACTGGTGCCGCTGTTCCACGTCCCACACATGACGATCACCGGCCGCGACCTGCTGCTCCATTTCGCTTACTTGAACGACCTGGCCCATGTTCCCTGGGTGAACGTTGTCTATTGGACATTGGCCATCGAATTTCAGTGGTACTTGCTGATCGGCTTGCTGCTTCCCTTGCTGGCCAGCGCGCGGCCGCTGGCGCGGTTCGCCACCACTTCCCTGATGATGCTGGCCTACTTCACCTTTTATTGGGACCGGCTGGTTCTGCACTACTTGCCGGTTTTTCTCATCGGAGTTTTCGTTTTCCAATATCGCGCCCGCATCATTGAAATGCGCGAGATGCTCGGCCTCATCGCCGTCATGGTGCTGGCCACGCACCGCCTATCGGGATGGCTGGTGCCCGCCGTCGCCGTACCTACCGGCCTGCTGATCGCGCTCTCCACTTTCGAGAACCGCGCCATGGACCGCGTCGGAGACGTAAGTTACTCGCTCTACCTGCTGCACCTGCCGATCGGAGTCAGCCTTATCGGGCTGCTCGCGCACTGGATTCCCTACTCCAGTTATTTCCTGGGCGTGCTGGACGCGATTGGCGTTGCCGCCTCGATGTGGGCGGCATGGCTGGTGTACCAGCTCATCGAGAAGCCATCGCAGGAGTTGTCATCGTCCATTCGCTTCGCTCGCCGCGCGCCCAAACCGCCGCCCGCACCGGCCATCGCCGCCGCCGCAGACTGAAAACACCATCAACTGGACGCTTTAGGCACATACTGGGCTTCGCCGTTGCCGAAGGACCAATTCTCCTTCGGGACGTCGACCAGGTTGATCAGCACGTCCTCCCGGCGAAGACTCAGCTCCTTATGCAGGCGATCGGTCAATGTCTTATAAAACCGTTGCTTTAATTCCACACTGCGGCCGCTGTTTAACGTGATCTGTAATAGGATGCACTCATCGCTGCGATGAACTCCCAGATACTCGCGATCGAGCACCAGCGAATCCTTCGTGTGCTCGGTAATGACCTGAAAGCGATCGTTCTGTGGCACATTGAGAACGTCCAATAGGGTCTGATAGACGATCTGACCGACCTTCGCCCGGTACTCCTGCGGTTTCCCTTGGAGCATTTCGATTCGAACCAGCGGCATAGTCCTCCTCTGTAACTTCAATTTGTGCTGGCTGAGTGGATGCGCAGGCGCAAGCAACGATGCGCGACCCGGTAGCGAATTGCCGGAGGCCTGGTGCCCAAGGCTCGCGCTTTGGTTGGGCTAACCGGGGTTGCGAGCCGATTCTCCTTTTGCACGGGTTGCTGTTACACTATCGAGTTTTTGGCGCTTCAGAAAATGTTGTTCCTAGCTTGAAGAGCCCAAGCTCGGAGGCCTCATGTCGCGTCGTCTCATCCTTTTTCTTCTCTGCTGCTCAGTGTGCGGATTCGCCCAGAACAAGCGTCCATTCACCTTCGAAGACATGATGCAGCTCAAGCGCATCGGCGAGCCTAGCGTTTCGCCCGACGGCAAGTGGGTCGCGTTTAGCGCCGTCGATGTCAATCTGGAGGCGAACACCAAAACGACGCACTTGTGGATTGTGCCTATCGCTGGTGGCGAGGCGCGACGGCTGACGCCCGACACCGGTCCGGGGGAAGACCGCGTCCGCTTCGCGCCCGACGGTAAGTTTGTCATCTTCGAGTCGTCGCGCGACGGTGGCTCGCAAATTTGGATGCAGCCCTTCGACACGGCGAGTGGCACGCTCACGGACGAGCCGGGCAGGTTAACGTATCTCTCGACCGAAGCGTCAGGCGCAATCTGGTCGCCCGACGGTAAGAACATTCTGTTCGTATCGTCCGTTTATCCCGACTGCAAAGACGATGCTTGCAACAAGCAGCGCGACGACGAGAAGGCGAAGTCGAAGGTAAAAGCAAAGATCTTCACGCAGCTCATGTTCCGCCACTGGAACCGCTACTTCGACGGCAAGTACAGCCACCTGTTCATCGCCGAGGTAGCCTGCGCGACGAGCAGTTGGTCGCATCGCTACACGGGACAATGCGTGGAGGCACCCCCGCGCGATCTGACGCCTGGCGCCCACGATGTGCCGCCGTTTTCGCTGGGCGGGCAGGACCAGTACTCGTTCTCGCCTGACGGCCAGGAAGTCGCCTACACCAGCAACATCGACGAGGTGCAGGCGACGAGCACGAACAGCGACATTTTCATTGTGCCCGTGACTGGCGGCACGCCGAAGAAGATCACCACTAATCCCGGCAGCGACTCTACACCGCTGTACTCGCCCGATGGAAAGTACATCGCCTATCGCTCGCAACTGCGCGGCGGTTACGAGAGCGACCGCTTCCGCCTGATGCTCTACGAGCGCGCCACCGGCAAGATCACCGACCTGACGCCGAACTTCGACCGCTGGGTAGATTCGATGGCGTGGTCTCCGGACTCGAAGACCATCTACTTCACGGCGGAGAATGCAGGCGAGAATCCGATCTACAAGATTGACGTGACGGCGGCTAATGCCTGGCCTCAAGAACTGGTCGCGGGATTCAACGACAGTCCGACGCCAACGCCGGACGGCAAGGCGCTGGTGTTCGACCGTATGTCGGTGATGGCGCCAAACGAGATCTACAGCGCACCGTTGCAATTCCCACAATGTAGGATCGAGCCGCCGCCCAACTCCTACTCTGTGGCAAATTGTCTGCTGTCCCATGCTCAGCCGCTCACGAAGGTGAACGATCCCGTGCTGTCGCAAGTCCGGATGCAGCCGCTCGAATCCTACTGGTTCGAGGGCGCCCACAAGGAGAAGGTCCAGGGTTTCGTCGTCAAGCCGCCGAACTTCGATGCCAACAAGGAATATCCTGTGAAGTTCCTCATCCACGGCGGCCCGCAGGGCGCGTGGGGCGACGACTGGTCCTACCGCTGGAACCCTGAGCTGTTCGCGGCCAACGGCTACGTGATCGTGATGATCAACTTTCACGGCTCAACCGGCTATGGGCAGAAGTTCATCGATGCCATCAACGGCAACTGGGGTGGCGCGCCGTATCAGGATCTGATGCTCGGCCTTGACTACGCCGAGAAGACCTACCCCTACATCGACAAGGAGCGCGAGTGCGCGCTGGGCGCCAGTTACGGCGGCTACGCCATCAACTGGATCGAAGGCCACACTGCGCGCTTCAAGTGCCTGGTCTCGCACGATGGCATGTTCAATACCGAGTCGGCGTACGGCACGACGGAAGAGCTGTGGTTCAACGAGTGGGAGTTCAAGGGCACGCCGTGGACCAACCGCGAGCTCTATCGCAAGTGGTCGCCGCACCTGTCGGCCGCGAACTTCAAGACGCCAATTCTCGTCGTGCACGGCCAGCTCGACTATCGCCTTGACGTCTCCGAAGGCTTCCAGTTGTTCACCACCGTGCAGCGGCTGGGGATTCCGTCGAAGATGCTGTACTTCCCTGACGAAGGCCACTGGGTGCTGAAGCCGCAAAACAGCCGGCTGTGGTATCAGACGGTGAACGACTGGGTCGACGAGTGGACGAGCGCGCCGAAAGCGGGCGGGCATTAGCGGCCGCGCGCCCGTCAATCCAGGCGGAGCGTAAGCGGCGGCAGCGGCAGGCCGTCGACCTCGACGGTCCAGCGATCGCCTGCGTCGGTGGGGTGTCCGGCGGTGAGCGATCCGGAGCTGATGACTTCGCCGGCGCTCAAGGGCTCGTTGGGGAACCGCCGCAGGACCGCTGTGCCGAGTTCCGCCAAGCAGGATGCGGGGCTCCCGAGCACGTTCTTGCCCGATCCTTCCTCTGCCAGCTCGCCGTTCTTCGAGATGCGGACTTTGAAGCGCCGCAGCTCCTCCAGCAGCGTGGGAATCCAATCGGGACGCACCGGCACGCGCTCGCCCACGACCAGCGCAGCATGCAATCCCAACGCTGCTACGAAATCGCTGGGCTGAAATTTCCAGGTGGGATAAGGACAGTCGATGAGTTCGTAGCCGATGGCCAGCCAGTCGGTAGACTCGAGCGCTGCGGTGGCGCTTATGTGCTCGGCGGTGATCGCATGTTTCAAGCCGAACATAATCTCGGGTTCAATCTTCAGCGAACGGCGGTGCGGGAGCGAAAGCGCAGTGGCATTGTAGTGCACCGTGTCGTCGTACATGTGCGCCCAAAGCAAGGTTTCGAGCTTGAGCGCCCGCCAGATGGCTTTGTTGGCGTAGCCGGCCTTGCGGCCGACGGCCTTGGCGCCGCTCGCTTCACGGAGCCGCTTCAGCTCGGCTTCCACCTGGTAAGCAGCGTCCAGGTCAAAGCCGCTGCGGGCCGACGGGAGATGGCTGACCCTCTGGCCGGTTTCGTAGGCGGAGAACAACTGCCGCGCCAAGGCTTCGACTTCTCGATGCTCCATCACTGTTCTCCTCCGCTCGTGTTCTTCGCGGTCGCGTTGCTCGGCCAGCACGTTTAATCGTCTTAACGCAAATGGCCGCAAGACGCTCAGCATCTCAGGCACTTCGCGTTTTGTGAGTAGCCGCTCACCCGGATTTTATACTTGCCTCGCTGCGCCTGGAGCACGGAGGCTTCGCTTCCTAGTCCGGGAAACCGCAGGCAGGGCGCGAAGTTGCACGGGTCCACTGCAAGCGCCGCTAATTTACAATCGTGAACGAGCATCGATAATGCTCGATGATAGCCCCGGCTCGATCCTGCTCCATTGGGTTGGTAATACTGCGATATTTCTTTTTATTCAGCGGTAAATTTAGAGTCACTGAGGCCCGAAAGGAGCCCTTCTTGAGGCATCCGCATGACCCTGAAATCGGTAGATACGCTGGTTGACGTCCTGCACTTTGCGGACACGCCCACGGCAACTCACACCGCGGTTGTGGTACCGGAGATTGGACTCCGCGTCACCTACGATTCGCTGCGGCTGCAAGTTCTCGCCGTGGCCAACGCGCTGGCTTCGGTCGGCATAGGGCGCGGCGACGCGGTGGCCATCGCACTGCCGAACGGTCTGCCGGCGATCGTGAGCTTCCTGGCTGCCTCCATGGCTGGGACAGCAGCTCCCCTGAATCCGGCTTATCCCTACGAGGAGTTTCTGTTTTTCCTGCGTGACACCAACGCCCGCATTCTGCTTTGTCCGCCGGCAGGGGCAGAATTCGCGCGCAGCGCGGCGGCGGACTGCAACATCCCGGTGTTCTCGGTGGAGATGAGCGAGCAAGGCGACGTCGGCTTGCAAGGCAATCCCAGCGGAGCCTCCGCAGTCGAACCCACGGCGGACGACATCGCCCTCGTCCTGCACACCAGCGGAAGCACCGGCCGGCCCAAGCGCGTGCCCTTGCGGCATTTCAATCTCGCGGTCTCGTCGGCCAATATCGCCAACACTTACGCTCTCACCGAGGAAGACGTTTCGTTGTGCATCATGCCGCTGTTCCATGTTCACGGCCTGATTGGCTCGACGATGTCAACTTTGATTTCCGGCGGAACGCTGGTGGTCCCCACCAAGTTCAACGCGCTGTCTTTCTGGAAGACGGTAGGCGAGAACCGCGTGACCTGGTATTCGGGAGTACCTACGATGCACCAGCTTCTGCTGGCGCGCGCTCATCACAAGCCGCCCGAGGCTGCGACCTTGCGCTTCATCCGCTCCTGCAGCGCGCCGCTCTCGCCGGAGCTCATTCACAAGATCGAGGGAATGTTCGGCGTGCCCTTTGTGGAAGCTTACGGCATGACCGAGGCGGCGCATCAGATGACCTCGAACCCGCTGCCGCCGCGACATCGTAAAGTCGGCTCCGTGGGAGTGGGGACGGGACTGCGCGTCAGAATCATGGACAAAGACGGCAACGACCTAGGCAACGATCGTCGCGGCGAGGTTGCCATTCAAGGCGCCAATGTCTTTCGTGGATACGACAACAATCCCGAAGCCAACGCTCGCGCATTTGTTCGCGGATGGTTTCGCACCGGCGATCAAGGCTGGCTCGATTCCGATTGTTATCTGCACCTGAGCGGACGTATTAAGGACATCATCATTCGCGGCGGAGAAAACATCGCTCCACACGAGGTGGACGAGGTTCTGCTGAAGCATGCCGCAGTGGCCGCGGCGGTGACGTTTGGCTTCACGCATCCCACCCTGGGCGAGGAAGTGGCGGCGGCCGTGGTTCTGCACGAACCGCACGGCGCAACGGAAACGGCGCTCATCAAACACTGCCGCGAGCACCTGGCGGAATATAAATGCCCAAAGAAGATCTATCTGGTGAAGAGCATCCCGACGACTGCGACCGGGAAAATTCGTCGCCGGGCGGTTGCCTCGGCGCTGGTGGGTAGCGAGCAGTGAAATTCCTGATTGCGGGCGCGGGCGCAATTGGAGCTTATATCGGCGCGCGCATGTCGCAGGCTGGTTTTGACGTCACCCTGTTCGCCCGGGGGCCGCATTTGCAGGCCATGCAGGAGCATGGAGTGCAGGTGAAAAGCGCTGCAGGCGATTTCGTGGCGCGGCCCGTGATCGCCGGCTCGCTCACGGAAGTCGGCCCGGTGGACGTGGTTTTTCTCGGAGTCAAGGCGCAGGGATTGCCGCAGCTTGCGCCGCAATTGCAGCCGGTTCTCGGGCCCGAGACCGTCGTCATCAGCACGCAGAACGGAATTCCCTGGTGGTACTTCCAGGGCTTCGGCGGCGAATGGGACGGATTGCGTCTGGAGCGGATCGATCCCGGCGGCGTGATTTCCTCCGCTATTGAAGCCCGTCGTGTGCTTGGCTCGATTGTCTATTTTTCCACCGAGATTACCTCGCCGGGAGTGGTGCAGCACATCGAGGGCAACCGCATTTCCCTGGGCGAACCGAACGGCGCGCGCTCGGAGCGCTGCCGCCGCATTGCCGAAGCGCTGATTGCGTCGGGCCTGCGCTGCCCCATCACCACCCACATCCGTAGCGAGATTTGGGTGAAGCTATTGGGCAACGCTTCGTTTAATCCGGTCAGCGTATTGACCCGCGCCACACTGGCGCAGATGGTGCGCGATGCGGAGGTTTGTTCGCTGGTCCGCAACATCATGCAGGAAGTGGAAGCGGTCTCCGGCAAGCTGGGAATGAAGTTGCCGGTCTCCATCGACCAGCGCATCGCGGGCGCGGAAAAAGTCGGCGAGCACAAAACCTCGATGCTGCAGGACCTGGAAGCCGGCCGCTCGATGGAGTTGGAAGCGCTGGTGGGCGCCGTGGTCGAGCTCGGGGAGCGGCTGGGCGTTCCCATGCCTCACACGCGAACGGTCTACGCCTGTGCCAGGCTGCTGGCCGAGTCGTCCGGCCGACGACAATGAACTGAGACTCGGCCGCCGTCTCATTGCCCACAACGAACTGTCGCGCCGTTTTTTCTTCCAACCCCACTTGCGGCGGCAGGCGCCGCCGGGCTATACTTTTCGCAATTGGTCCACTCATCAGACCACATACCAATATGCCAGCAACCATCAAGCCCGATTTCGAAGTTGTGCGCCGGGAGAAGATCTACGAAGCGGTCGCCAAGCAGATCGAGCGCCTGATTCTGGAAAAGCTGAAGCCCGGTGACAAGTTACCGTCGGAACGCGAGTTGGCGGAGATGCTGCACGTCAGTCGCAGCTCGATTCGCGATGCCATCCGCAGCCTGGAACTGATCGGTCTGGTCGAACCGCGCCAGGGCGCCGGCACCATCGTTCGCGAACCCTTGTCTGAGTCTTCCTTCAGCGCGTTTGCCGATGCACTCAAGCGCCAGCAGGAGATGGTGACCGAACTTCTGGATTTTCGCAAGATGCTGGAGCCGCCGCTGGCCGCGCGCGCCGCCACCCACGCATCGGCCGACGAAATCGCCGACATGGAAGAAATCCTCAACCGGCAGGAGCAGAAGCTGGAGCGCGGGGAACTGGCAATCGCCGAGGACGCGGAATTTCATTACAGCATTGCTCTGGCTTCAGGCAACACCGTCGTGCTGAAGGTGCTCGATATTCTCATGGACCTGCTGCGCGATTCGCGTGAGCGCTCGCTGCAGGTGCCGGGCCGCCCGGAGAAATCATTGGCCGGCCATCGCAGGATACTGAGCGCCATCACGCGGCGCGATGCCGAAGACGCGAAATCGGCAATGCGTCGACACGTGGAAGACATCGAGGAGATCGTAATCAGCAGAGATTGATTGCCACGGGATGAATTAGTAACGAGGGTCATCATGAGCTATACCGAACTCACGGTTTGGACGCGCGGCATCATCATGGACAAAGAGGGCCGCGACATCGTTAACTCCATCTCCGCGGCTGCCCGGCTGGAGGGCAAGTACGCGCAGGCGATGGAGAACTACGTGGACAATCCCGATCGCACCAACGCTCCGACGCGCAAGTACTGCCGGGTAAGCGACAGCGTGATCGAGAACGCGCTGACCTACGAGAACGACAACCCAAACATCGTCGTGCTGGTGGAGCAGACGATGGTGAAGGGTTGGGACTACATGCGCGGCATGCCGCCGGGCGGCACGCTGGTGATCAACACCCATTACACGCCGGAGTACATGGTTCGTTTTGTGCCGGGTCCGGAACGGTTAGCGCAACTGGTGTGCGTGGATGCCGCCAAGCTGGCCGACCACAAATGGCTGTACTACCGGCTGGGCGAGCTGGGTCTGGACCGGCTTTCGACCGAAGGCGCGGCGGAGCGCAACAAGGCGATCGCGCCTGATATCGCCGCCCCTCTGATCGCGGCCGTGGTGAAGACCACCGGCATCGTCAAGCTGGAGACGATTGAGCCCATGATCGCCAACAAGAAGGCGTTTCGCGTGGCGCTCGAGTCATTACACATCATGCCGCTCGGGGCGGCGCAGGCCTCGCCCGCGATGGCGGTCTAGAGAAGGATCATAATGTCGACTAAAGGCACGCACATTCCGGAACGGCTGAAGATCACCTTTGGGGGCATCACGCCCGCGCCCTCACAGGAAAAGGGCCAGGACCTATTTCCCACCGGCAACTGGCGAGCTATCCGGCCGGTATACCGCGACAAGCTGCCACCCTGCAACAACGCCTGCGGCACCAACGAAAAGATCCAGGGCTATCTCGATCTGGTAAAGCGGGGAAAGTATCTCGACGCCTACGCGCTGATTAAAGAAGATATGCCGTTCCCGTCGGTGACGGGACGCGTGTGCTATCACCCGTGCGAGCAGGCCTGCAATCGCGGCAAGTACGACGAGGCGATCTCGATCCGCGCCGTCGAGCGGTTCCTGGGCGACCTGGGACAGTCGCTGACGCACGACGTGGTGAAGGCCGGACCGCCGAATGGGAAGAAAGTCGTTGTCGTCGGATCGGGGCCGGCGGGGCACAGCGCGGCGTATCAACTGGCGCGTCTCGGTTATGAGGTCACAATCCTGGAGAAGTCGCCCAAGCCGGGCGGACTGAATCGCGGCGGAATTCCGCTGTGGGTGCTTCCGCCGGAAGTGCTCGATCGCGAGATCGAACGCCTGAAAGAGCTGGGCATCGAGATCAAGTGCAATGTGGAAGTCGGCAAGGACGTTAGCTGGGACGAGTTGAAGAACAATTACGATGCCTGCGTGCTGGCGGTTGGTCTCATCGAGTCCAACAGCGTGCGTGCCGAGGGCGAGGAGAAGCAGGGCGTACTTTACGGGCTGCCGTTCTTGCGCGATATCGGCATGGGAACGTCGAGGGTGAAGCTGGGCCGTCGCGTCGCCGTAATTGGCGGCGGCAACACGGCCATCGACTGCGCCCGCGAAGCGCTGCGCCAGGGCGCCGTGGAAGTGACGATGATCACGGTCGAGAGCAATCTCGACGAGATGCCGGCCGTGCCCGAAGATTTGCACGACATGCTGGAAGAAGGTGTGGAGCTGTTGCACGGGCGCGCCATGACGGCGGTGCTGGGCAACGGCAAGGTCGAAGCGCTGCACCTGCATCCGGCGCGCTTCTCCGGCGCGATCAATGCCTCCCCCATCAACATCGATCGCAATGCGCCGGGCGAGCGCTTCGAAGTGGACAACGTGATCGTCGCGGTGGGGCAGCGTGCCTCGCTGGCGTGGCTGCCCGACAAGTTCAAGACGGAGCGCGGCAACATCAAGTCTGACCGTTTCGGGCGGCTTGGCGAGACCAACGTTTTCGCCGCCGGCGACGTGGTACAGCTCGGTACTGGCCAGCAGTTGATGGTGGTGAACGCGGTCGGCGACGGCAAGCGCGTGGCCTTCAATCTGGACCAGGTGCTGCGCGGCGAGTCCCTGCAGCCTCGCAGCATTCCGGTGGACGTCATCTTCGACCTGAACCGCATGAACATGACCTACTTTCCGCACTTTCCGCGGGTGCAGCAGGAGCTGCTGCCGCCGAACAGCCGCAGGCGAACGCAGGAAGAAGTCATTCAGGGGCTTTCGGAAGAACAGGTGGTGGAAGAAGCCGGCCGCTGCTTCAGTTGCGGCACCTGCAACGCGTGCGACAACTGCTATCTGGTCTGCCCCGAGCCGTGCATCGTGCGCGCGGCGCGCTCCAACGGCATGTACAAGATTCTGGTTGACTACTGTAAAGGCTGCCGCGTGTGCATTGAGGAGTGTCCGACGGGCTGCCTGGAAGGCGTGCCGGAGCTCGACTTTGATACTGGTGTAGTGCGAATGGATACGGCATTCGCCATCACGCCCGGGCTGCACGGGCGCCAGGCAGAACAACTGAAGCATCTGGCGGAGCAGCCGGCGAAAAGCATCGGGTAGAGCAGGCCTTAAGACCTGCGTCCAGCAGGACTCATAGTGGAGCAACCATGGCAACAGCTACACAACTAACTAAGAAGACGGTGCGGATCAACGGCTGCGTGGCAGCGGCGCAGGCCGCCAAGTATGCCGATGTGGACGTAATCACGGCGTACCCCATCCGTCCTTATACCGCGACCATGATGGCGCTGGCGCAGATGGTGGCCAACGGCGAGCTTGACGCCGAATACATAGTGGCCGACAGCGAGCACTCGCAACTGAGCATCGCGCACGGCGCATCGTCGAGCGGCGCGCGCGTCTTTACCGGCAGCTCAGGTGTGGGCGTCACCTACGCTTACGAGCTCTACTCGCCGATCTCCGGCAGCCGCATGCCGGTGCAGATGATGATCGCCGACCGCACGCTCGATCCGCCGGGCGATTTTGGTTCTGAGCATACGGACGCGCTTTCGACCCGCGACATGGGCTGGCTGATGGGCTGGTCATGCGATGCGCAGGAAGCCTTCGACAATCACCTGATGGCCTATCGTATCGGCGAAGACCCGCGCGTGCTCCTGCCGCAGATGGTCTGCCAGGACGGCTTCTTCGTTTCGCACATCACCAGCGATGTCGAACTGCCCGACGCCGGCCAGGTGAAGGAATTCCTGCCGCCGTATAAGCACCCGTATCCGCTCGATCCGCGGCATCCGGTGTCGCACGGGCCGCAGATCATGCCAGAGCAGGGTCCGCCGCTCCAGTTGGAGCGCGCACGCGCTATGGAAGAGGCGATGCCGGTGATCGAAGAGGTCCACGAGGACTTCGCGCGCATCTTCGGGCGACGCTATGATCCCTGGGTGGAAGAGTTCATGACCGATGATGCGGACATGGTCTTCTTCCTGCAGGGTGGGCACGCGGTGACGGCGCGGTTCGCCATCCAGCACATGCGCCATGAGGGCGCGAAGGTTGGCCTGGTACGCCTGCGCTGCATTCGGCCGTATCCTACCGACCGCGTCAATGCCGTATTGAGCAAGTTCAAGGTTGTCGGCGTGATTGAGACGAACCTGGGGCTGGGCAGCGTGGCCAGCGGCGGCTCACTGTATGCCGAAGCCTGTGCCGCGCTGTATGAGAGCCCGTCGCGCCCGCTGGTGATGTCGTTTATGGCCGGGCTGGGCGGTGAGGCTATCGTGCTGAAAGAGTTCTACTGGATGACGCAGAAGATGACCGAAGCGATGCAGCGCGGCAGGATCGAGAAGCGCACGCACTGGGTCGGATTTGAGGAATAGGTAGTGCGGCGCTTCAGCGCCGCGTCATCAGGAGGAATGCACATGGCAACGATTGAAGTTGAGCGGCAACTGCTGCCGATTCTCGGCAGCCCCAACCAGGGTGCGCGCTTCTACAACCCGGATGTGTCGTCGAGTGAACCGTTTGTTCCCGGCCATCGCACCTGCGCCGGCTGCGGGCCTTCGATCCAGTACCGCATGACCAGCAAGGCCGCCGGCGACAATACCATCCTGGTGGGCCCGACGGGGTGCATGTACGTCGCCAACAGTTCGTACCTGTGCACGCCGTACAACGTACCGTGGGCGCACACCCAGATCGGCAGCGCGGGCAGCTTCACCGCGGGCGTTGCCGCCGCCTACGAAGCCATGATCCGCAAGGGAAAGTGGCAGGGCAAGTTTCCCAACATCATCTGCGAAGCCGGCGACGGCAGTGCGTCGGACATCGGCATCGGCTCGATCTCCGGCGCTCTGTATCGCAATCACGATTGCCTGATCATCTGCTATGACAACGAGCAGTACGCCAACACCGGCATTCAGGCATCGTCGCGCACGCCCTACGGCGGCATGACCACCTTCTCGCCGCCGGGGCCGACCATTCCGCAGGCGAAGAAGCTGTTCCCGAAAGAGTTGGCGCGCATGATGGCCGCCGGCCATCCGCATTGCTACGTTGGCACGGCCAGTGTGGGCTATCCGATCGACCTGATGAACAAGGTGCGCAAGGGGCTCAATCACAAAGGCGCTTCGTTCCTGATGGTGTACACGCCGTGCCAGAAGGGCTTCGTGTACGAGACGCCGCGCTCGATCGATCTGGGCCGCCTGGTGGTGGAGTGCGGACTCTACCCGATGTGGGAGTGGGATCCCGAGAGCCGCGAGTTTGATTACAGCTTCCGTCCGCAGAGTATGCGGCCGGTATCGGAATACCTGAAGTTGCAAGGGCGCTTCGGCCACCTGCATGCCGAACACATCGCGACCTTGCAGCAGTTCGCCAACCAGCAATGGAGAATGATGGGCGTCGAGTTGCCGGACGCGTTGGTCAGGGCCGCCGATGCGAAGAACGTGGCCGATATGGCCGCCGCCGAAGAGGCCGCGGTAGTGGCGGAAACCGTATGAGCACAAAAGCGACCAACCCGCCTGTGGCCGGAGAGGCACAGGAAAGCTATATCGTCACCGAGGGCAAGAAGCGCGGCGCAACCCGCGATGTGCGGCCGGAGGCGGCGTTCGACCGCTACTACACCGTGCTGCGCGTGCATGCCGGCGATGCGATCGTTACTGACAACTGGCACACCAACGAAGTACTGAGCCACGCGCGCAACAACTTCGAGGGACGCACCTTCGCGATGCGCACCCTGGAAGCCTGGGGTGCGATGGTGGAGAACGATCAACGTGCCTATTACACTGCCGGCGGCCGCGTCTGGGTGATGGACCTGGAGCCCTGCGCAGGCAAGAAGCCGCGTCTGCCCGGGACTGGAACCGGCAAGAACTAGCCGCTTGGCCCGCATCCTGCTCATCGACGATACGCCGGAGATCGCCGAGTTACTGACGTTCGCTTTGCGCGATCGCGGTCACGAAGTCTTCGCGACGGGATACACCACGTCGGTCAATGAGCTGCTGGCGGAGCACCACGCCGACGCTCTGGTGCTCGATTGCTCGGGCTTCGATATGAGCGACACGCTGTTCGACAGCGTGCGTGAAGATGCCAACTATGCCACGCTTCCCGTCATCATCATTACCGATATCGCGCAGCAGGCGGAGCACGTGCTGCGTTCGCGCAATGCGCAAAACGTCTTAATCGTGCAGAAACCATTCACAGCCGGGCAGGTAGCCAACGCTCTCGCACAATTGCTGGGATAACTATGCCGCTGTGGAACATAGACAATTGGCAGTATCTGGAGCGGCAGCTGGTCACCGACGCCAAGGGTAGGCAGTGGACGGTGGCGCTGATGGATGTTCTGGGACAGCAGGGCGATCCTAAGCTGCCGGGCGATCTGCTGGAACTGCAGTATTCCTCGGGGCGCTATTTCACGCTGATCTACTCGGGGAATGGCGGACTGCAACGCGAACACGGATATGCCACATTGTCAGAGGCGATGACGGCCTATGCGGATTTAGTGGAGGCGGTCAGCGACGGCAGCCTCGATCCCGCGCAACCGGTCTTCCGGCAGGACCTGGAAGATTAAATTTTTCACTTCGCATTTACCGGCCGGGATTCAGATCCCTCATCACAACATGGAGCACTTGCCGGGTGACCCGCGCATCGCGCTCGGAAATGGCCATCTGAGATCCGTGCTGCTCGCTGATGAGCTCTCGATAGTTGCGCGCGGCCGCCGGTAGACGGGCGCAACCTCCCCGAATGAGGCCGACGTTTTCGACCACTCTGAGCCGGGTCTCGAACGACCAATCGGCAATATTTCCCTCCGGCATGTCCGCTGCGGTCAGTTTGGCGATACCGTCGTATTGCAGAGCGTCGGTCACGATGGCCTCCAGGATTCCGCAGTAGGTGACCAGCGCCATCAGATAATCTCCCTCGGCGAATGCGTGCTGCCCATCGATATAGGCTTGCTCGAGAACAGGCCGCAACTCGGGGGCGTGAACGAAGTCGAAGCGATGCGGGGCCGGCGCTTGGGCTGCGCCGGAAGCGGCCGGGGCTTCCTGCATTCGCAACAGCGAGTCGAGCGCTTGTTCCAGGACCGCCAGCAACCGGCTGACGATTTCGACCGGCGATACATTCGTGATGGTCGCGCCACCGGCGTCACGCACCAGGAACGCCTCACTGAATGAGCGGGCGAGCCAATGTGCTTTGCTGCCGCCGGACAATTCGTTGATGATTACGCCGCAGTCGTTCTGCCAGGCGCGGGCGGTCGCGAGCGCCGGGGCACTCGCCGAATCGGTCGCCAACGCCTGGCGCAACTCACGCCCGCGCCAGACGAGGGCATCGACGCGGCTTCGATATTGCTCGATCTGCGCTCGCAGATTGTTGTCCATCCATCCGTCTCCTGATTCGCCGGCACTGGCGTCGCCAGTCGCATTACAATCCGCGCTCTCGACTAGAGCTTGACGCTCCCATCCCGGCATGTTACAGTTCCCGCCGGCAAGTGGTTCGATAACTGGACCAGTGGGACGGTGCTGCCAGAACGATGGTCGACGCCGTCTTATGTAAAGATTGCCGCATACGAGTGCAAAGGTGATTGAGCTGTCGAAGGCGGTTTGGTTTCCGGTGTAACGATTGTAAACCGGCTGGGGCCGGATGCCGACGACAACTCAAGCAGGATGGCGTAAGCGATACTTTAAATCCTAATCTTCCGGAACGAGGCGCCGTTCGCTGATCGATCAACGTCTCCACGCTCCCTCGGAGTGAATACTATGACCGCTGCATCTCCGGACTCTCTGATCCATCCCTCGCGCATCCCGAACCGTTGGATCCAGCTCACCGCCGGCATTGTCGCGATGATGGCCATCGCGAACCTGCAATATGCCTGGACGCTTTTCACCAAGCCGATCCAGGCCCATCTGCACGTTTCGCTGGTGGCGGTGCAATGGACGTTTACTTTGTTCGTTGCCCTGGAAACGTGGCTGGTGCCATTTGAAGGATATATGGTGGACCGCATCGGGCCGCGGTTCATGCTGGGCGTGGGCTCGGTCCTGGTGGCCGCGGGGTGGGTCGGCTCGGGCCATGCCGAGAGTATCGGCAGCCTGTATTTCTGGTACAGCATTGGCGGCATCGGCGCCGGGATCGTCTATGGTGGAACGGTGGGCAATGCGCTGAAGTGGTTTCCCGACCATCGGGGCCTGTGCGTCGGCTTGACCGCCGGGGCCTATGGCATCGGCACGGCATCGACCATCGCTCCCGTCGCCAATATGCTGAAAACCGATGGCTATCAGCACACCTTCATTGTGTGGGGATTCATTCAGGGCGCGGTCGTCCTGATTTCAGCGCTGTTCCTGGCCAGACCGCCGGAGGGATGGACGCCGCCCAACTGGAAAGAGAAAGCGGCCAAGATCAGGGCCAAGGTGAACACCTCGGCGATCGATCTGACGCCGTTGGAGATGCTGCGTCAGCCGTCCTTTTACATTATTTATCTGATGATGACCATGCTGGCGTTTGGCGGTTTGGTCGTGACCGCACAACTAAAGCCCATGGCGGTTTCGTACCACGTCGATAAGGTCATCGTCATCTTCGGAATGTCAGCCGTGGTGGTAGCGATCACCGTGGACCGGCTGCTGAACGGATTTACCCGTCCGTTCTGGGGATGGGTTTCCGACCACATCGGGCGCGAGAACGCTATCTTCATCGCCTTCATCCTGGAGGCGATTGCGGTCTATGCGCTGCTGCAGCTGATCAGTCATCCGGTGTGGTTCATCGTCTTGTCGGGCCTGTGTTTCTTTGCCTGGGGCAATATCTTCTCCTTGTTCCCATCACTCACCGGCGATTTGTACGGAAGCAAGTGGGCGACAACCAATTATGGAGTGGTCTATACCGCCAAAGGCGTAGCTGCGGCGTTTGCCGGACCGGGCGCGGCCTGGATCTATTCCAAGACCGGTTCCTGGAGCAAGGTCTTCTGGGCCATGATCGCCTGCGATGTGATAGCAGCGTTTATGGCTCTGCTGTGGCTGAAGCCGTTGGCGGCTCGCGCGGTGAAGAGATCGGACCACGCACTGGCGGCTGAGCTGTCTAAGGCCGAGAGACTTAAACCGGCGGTGTAGGCATCGCCGCGCGGGCTGCTTAGTCTGGAGTGTAGCCGAGCATGTCTTCGTGCCCCTCGAAGATCTTGCCCAGCTTGGTGATTCGAAACAATTCCTTCAAACGCTGGTTGAGATTGACCAGCTTCAAGTCGCAATGCTGTCGCTTGGCCGAGATGTAAAGGCCGACGATCGTACCTAGGCCGGAACTGTCCATGTGATTCACATCGCTCAGGTCCAGGGTGATGGACTTGGTCTCGGGCATGAGAGCGCGGACCGTTTTCTGCAACTGCGCGGAGGTTGCTGAGTTAATTCTGCCGCTACAACGGACGGTGGCCCCATCGGTAGTCTGAACAGTTTCCAGCTTCAAGTCGGTGATCGCGCCAGGGTTTGCAGCCATTCAGGGCCTCCTCAGATGCCATCCGGGACGCTGCCCGGCAGTGGATTGCAGTTCGCCATTCGCTTGCGCGTGAAGGGCATCAAGCGCAAGAGCATATCACAAAATGCCGCTCCAACGGCCCTGAAACGTGGTGTTCCGTGTTGCGGCTGAATGCCGATTTCTGCAGTCAATGTTGCTAATTCAGGAATGAGCCGACAGAGCGCTCGTCGCCCGTCGCGCGGAATCGATAGCGCACCGCTCACCTTCTGATATCCTAAGTCTCTGTGGTCATCCTGGTCTTCTTTGCGGTTCTGGTGCTTTGCACCGCAGCCGTAGTCGCAGTAATTTTGGCGGTGCATTTCCGGGTCAAACGGCACCTTCGAGCAACAACCCCGGCGGCTTCGGAAGCCGCGACTGCCGGAGCGAGTGCGCCCGCTGAAATCACCGTTCCGCCGGCGACGGAAGGCGCTGCACCAGGAAGTGCCAAAGAAGCCAGTTCTACGCCGTCTTCCTAGCTTCGCGAGGTACGAATATGTCAAAGGCCATTCATCTTGACACGATTGTCGCGGCGCAGCCGGTAAGCCTGCTGAAGCAGGCAGGAATCGTCATCTGCGCCAGCGCGGTGATTGCGGTATGCGCGCGCCTGATGGTGCCGCTGCCGTTTACGCCGGTGCCGCTCACGCTGGCCAACTTCGGAGTGCTGCTGGTGGGGTTGACGCTGGGCAGCCGGCGCGGATTTGCCGCGGCCGCACTTTACCTGGCCTGGGGAGCGATGGGACTACCGGTGTTTGCCTCGTCGGGGCCGGGGAGTATCGCGCAAATGCTGGGTCCGACGGGCGGATACCTGTGGGCGTATCCGGTGATTGCCTTTCTGGCCGGCTGGATTGCGGAGCATGGACAGCCGAGCTTCGCGCGCAATTTGCTGGGCGCCGTCGCCGCCGAGATCGTGCTCTTCGCCGCCGGCATCAGTTGGCTGGCCGTGGTGACGCACAGTTGGCGACAGGCCGCGTTCTTTGGACTGTACCCGTTCCTGTTCGCTGAAGTATCGAAAATCATGGTCGCGGCGGCGGCCGCACTTCGTTTGCGTCGCAGCTTCTAGGCGGCAGGTGGATATGGGTGTGGTGCCTCGCCGCGGTCTTCCGCAAGTCTGCCAGCCCGGAGTTCGTAGTCTATGACCCGCAATAAAGCAGGCGTCCGTGAAATTGCCGTCGCCCACAGTCCCGACTCAGATGACGCGTTCATGTTTTATGGCATGGCGACCAACAAGATTCGCGTCCCGGGAGTGAAGTTCACCCATTCCCTTTGCGATATCGAGACCCTCAACCGCAGGGCGCTGGATGGCTTCTACGACATCACGGCGATTTCGTTTCATGCCTACCCCTACATCCAGGACAAGTACGCGCTGATGCCCAGCGGCGGCAGCGTGGGGGAAGGCTACGGTCCGATGATCGTGGCCTCGCGCAGCATCCCGATCGACGAGATCGCACGTTACCGCATCGCGGTGCCGGGGACCATGACCACGGCCTATCTGGTGCTGAAGCTGTTCGCACCGCAGATCGCGACCGAGGTGGTGCCCTTTGACGAAATCATACCCAAAGTGATTGAGGGAAAGTATGAAGCGGGGCTGATCATTCACGAAGGTCAGCTCACGTTCAACAAGTCGGGGCTGCACAAGGTTGTGGACATGGGCAAGTGGTGGCGCGACAAAACCGGGCTGCCGCTGCCGCTGGGCGGCAACGCCATCCGCCGCGAGCTTGGCCCGAAGTTGACAGCCGAGTGCTGCACGGCCTTGCGCGACAGCATTCGCTACGCGCTGGAGAATCGCGAAGAGGCGCTGCAGTATGCCTTGCAGTTCGCCCGCGACCTGGACCCGCAATTAGCAGACAAGTTTGTCGGCATGTACGTGAACGAACGCACGCTGGATTACGGCAAAGACGGACGCGAGGCCATCACCAGGTTGTTGGAGATGGGCCATGAGGCGGGAATCATTCCGCACAAGCCGAATGTCGATTTCGCCTGCGACGCGGCGGCCACCCGTGCAAACTGATCACTAAGGCCTACGGTTCCTGATTGTCATGACCCTGGAAGAATTTCGCAGTTCTCTGTCGCGCGACGAACCGCCCCGGCAACTTCATCTCGCTCTCGCCGCGTTGTGGTGGGACGCGAAGGGCAACTGGAAGCAGGCCCACGAAATTGCCGCGCAGAGCGAAGCGCCCGCTGCCGCCTGGGTACATGCCTACCTACATCGCAAAGAAGGCGACATTTCAAACGCGCGCTACTGGTATCGGCGCGCCGATAAAGAAGCCGCTGCCGGCTCCCTGGAAAGTGAGTGGCAGGACATTGCTGAGTCGTTGCTCTCCGATACGGAAGTTTCCTTCAACCGCTAGGGAGATTCTGATCAAGTGACGGCGAGGTCTCTCAGCAGCTAAAGCCGCAATGATTTTGCGGTATTTACGGACGGCCTGAAGGCCGTCCCCTTCAAAACCAGATTGGTCAGAGCTTCCCTAGGACCGCCCGTCGATCCCCTCAACAATCGCGTCATGGACCTGGGGACGGAGCTCGCGAATGAGCTGCGATGACCGGTCGGGCCAGGTGCGATTGGTCAGCAGCGTTACCGACAGCCTCCGCCCGGGATCGAGCCACAGCGACGTGCCGGTGAATCCGAGATGGCCGAACGCCAACGACGAGAACCATCGACCGGAAGAGGATTCCGGCCGTGACGGCGTGTCCCATCCCAGGGCGCGCGAGGTTCCGGCAGGCGACGGCTCGCGGCGGGTAAACAGCTTGACGGTTTCCGGCCGCAGGATGGGAGCTCCGCCGTGCAGCATGCATTCGGCAAAGCGCGCCACGTCGGTGGCGGGAGCGAAGACCCCGGCGTGGCCCGCAACCCCGCCCATGACGTAAGCGTTTTCGTCATTCACTTCGCCTTGAATCACGCGCTTGCGAAACCTGCGGTCGTCTTCGGTGGGCGGGATTTGCCCCTTCAACTCCAGCGCAGGATTGAAGCAGGTCCGCATCATACCCAGCGGCGCAAAGATTTCGCGGCGCATGAAAATGTCCAGCGGGATCGCGGCCTTCCTGGCCAGGAGTTCGCCGAGAAGAATAAATCCGATGTCGCTGTAGTCGGCGCGTGTTCCGGGAACGGACCTGAGCGGCGTGGTGAGCGCAGCGCGAATCAAGTCTTCGCGGGTGGTGGCGAATTCAAAAAGCTTTTCATACGCGGGCAGGCCGCTGGAGTGGGCCAGCAGCATGCGAATGGTGACCGCCTGCCGCGCTTCCTGCTGGTGCTTGGGCGCGAGCGTAACGAACTCGGGAAGCGCCTGCAAGAGCGGCTCATCGAGCGGCAGATGGTCACGTTCGTAGAGCAGCATCGCCATCGTAGTTGTCGCCAACGCCTTGCTCACTGAAGCCAGATCGAAGATGGTCTCGCGCTGCACCTCGGGTGAGTTCTCGTCGTAGTTAAACCTGCCGAATCCCTGCGAGACCACGAGGGCCCCGCGATGGGTGACGGCCAGCGCCGCACCGGGGAAAGAGCGCTGCGCAATGGCTTCACGAATCAGAAAGAACGCGCGCGCGAACTGCCGCTCCTGAGAATCGAACGCGGGACAAACAGCACCGAACTGTCGCTCTAGGTTCTGCAAAAGTCCTCTTGCTGCGAGCAGGTGCGGATGCACTTTATAATAATTTGCCAGCACACGGGCGTAATCTAGAAACGGACTTGCTCTCTTGATCCTATATCTGCGGCGGCCGGCAACCGTGCTGGCCTGTTTTTGCTTTTTTCTCCTCAGCAACGCGAATGCCTTTGCGCAGCGGTCTGCCACAACAGCAGGCGCGGCTTCCGCGCAGGCGCCGGCGAGGCCCGGATCCCAGGCTCCTGCTGCCGCGACAGCTTCGCCCACCGGGCAGGGCCACTTTGGCGGGCTCGACAAGGTTGTAAACGACGCCATTACGGCCGGGGCGGCTCCCGGTGCGGTGCTTCTGGTCGGCCACAACGGCGGGGTGGTCTATCGCAAAGCTTTCGGGCATCTCACCGCCGGCGCCAATGCTGAGCCGATGACGCCGGAGACCATCTTCGATCTCGGCGCCCTGACCGAGGTGATCGCCACCACCACATGCGTGATGCGCCTGGAGCAACTGGGGCAGATCAAGCTCAACGATCCCGTCGCCAAATACATTCCCGACTTCGCGCAAAACGGCAAAGAGGATGTCACCATTCGCATGGTGCTGACGCACTACTCGGGCTTGCCCGCCGACCTGGACCTGAAGGAGGCGTGGACTGGCACCGAGGAAGGCTATAGCCGGGTCAATGCGGCGAAGCTGGTCAATGCTCCCGGCTCGACATTTGTGTACAGCGATGTTGGTTTTGTAGTGCTGGGCGAACTGGTGGAGAAGGTCACCGGCATACCACTCGATCAGTACGCCCAAACCTTTGTGTTCGGCCCGCTGGGCATGACCAACACGCGCTTCAATCCGCCGCAGACGTGGCTGTCGCGCATCGCTCCCACGCAGCGCGATGAGCACAGCGGAATTACATTGCGTGGCACGGTCCACGATCCGACGGCGCGGCAGATGAACGGCGTCGCCGGCAATGCCGGACTGTTTTCCACCGCCGACGACATCGCAAAGTTCGCGCAAGGCATGCTGAACGGCGGCGCCGGCGTCCTGTCGCCGCTGATTGTCGAGAAGATGACCACACCGCAGCAACCGGCGAACCTGCCGAATGTGCGCGGGCTGGGATGGGACATCGACTCGCCGTTCTCGTCCAATCGCGGCGAGTTGCTGCCGGTAGGCTCCTTCGGACACACCAGTTTCACCGGCACTTCGCTGTGGATCGATCCGACGACGAACACCTACATCGTTCTGCTGACCAACTCCGCGCAACTGAAAACCGGCAGCGTGCTCGCGCTACGCTCGGAGTTAGCTACCACGGTGGCCGCAGCCCTGCAGCTCGAGCCCAGCCAGGAGCAGAAGATGCGTCTGGCGCGCATAACCGGATATAACGAAACCCAGGTGGCCGCCCGCCGCATCGTGGTGCGCAATGGCAAGGTCCTCAACGGCATCGACATCCTGGAGGAGCGGCGGTTCGAGCCGCTGAAGGTGCCGAATGTCACGACCCCGCGCCTTGGCCTGGTGACCAACCAAACCGGTATCGACGCCAGGGGCAGGCGCACCATTGACGTGCTGGCCGGCGAGCCGGGACTGCAGTTGACCGCCATCTTCGCTCCCGAACACGGGTTGCAAGGCAACGACACCTATACCGCGGGCAACTTCAAGGATGGGGCGACCGGCGTGCCCATTTACAACGTCTACGGCGACACCGAAGCCAGGCGCCGTCCGCCGCTCGACGTGATCCGCAATCTCGACGTGCTGGTGTTCGACCTGCAGGACACCGGCGCGCGATTCTCCAGCTACGCATCTACCCTGGGATATTTCCTGGAGGCCGCAGCCAAGCTGAAGAAGCCGGTCGTGGTGCTCGATCGTCCCAACCCCATCACCGGCGCTTACGTGCAAGGGCCCGTCTCCGATGCCGGCCCGGACGGCTTCCTCAACTACTATCCGCTTCCGGTGCGGCATGGGATGACGATTGGCGAGCTGGCCAAGCTGTTCAATGAGGAGAAACACATCGACGCCGACCTCACCGTCATACCGATGCGCGGCTGGCTGCGCGGCGATTGGTTCGACTCGACCGGGCTCATCTGGGCTGATCCTGCGCCCGACATTCGCAATCTCGACCAGGCCGCTCTGTACCCTGGCGTCGCGCTGCTTGAGGGCACGAGTGTTTCTGTGGGCCGCGGGACGGACATGCCTTACCAATTGGTCGGCTCGCCGTATTTCCTTCCCAAGGAGCTGGCAAGCTATCTGAATGCGCGCAATATCGGCGGCGTGCGTTTCGTTCCCATATCGTTTACTCCCACTGCGGGACCGTATGCGCGGCGCGAGTGTTTCGGCGTAAACATCCTGGTGACCAACCGCGAGCAACTGGATGCGCCCGGGCTGGGACTAGAGCTGGCCGCGGCGATGCGCAAGCTCTATCCGCTGGGCTACGATCTGGGCCACATGAACCAGATGCTGATGAACAAAGCCGACTTCATCGCGCTACAAGCAGGTGAGGACCCCAATCGGATCATCGAGAACGATCGCGAGAAGCTGGAGCAGTTCATGGACCTGCGGGCGAAGTATCTGCTGTATTGAACATCATCTGGCGCACTTCAGGATTTGAGCTGAAGCTCCGCCCAGGGTTCGGCCGCCTGGTGTTTTCGGATGACGTGAGCAGCGAAAAGGTAAACCAGGACCTGGATCACGACCGCACCGCAAGTATCGAGCACCACGTCCTGCCAGCGACCGGTACGCGACGGAATGAAGCTCTGGTGGATTTCGTCGAAGGACGCCGTGGCGATCGTGACCAGCACGCCGATCACCGCCCACTCCAGTCGCCAGAGATCATGCAGGTAAATTCCCCAAGGCCGCTGCAGCAGATTGCGCAGCCGGTCGCGATTGGTGTTGCGCAGGGCTAGAAGGACGAGTGCGGCCAGAATTCCATAGGCAAAGAAATGCCCGGTCTTGCGTAACACCTCGTTCAGACGGTCCACAAACGCCGGCTGCACCCGCGGAGCTACAAACGCGACTACCTTGTACAGGACGGCGCCGGTATTGGCCGCGGAGGCGGTGTCCGTGGATTCGGCGCGGATGACCCCCAGCCAGAAGACCACCGGCCACCAGTTGCGCAGCAGAGATCGGAACGAAGGTGTAAGCAAGAGCCTAATCCGGAATCAAGGGTTCGTATCAGCGCCCGATTTCCGTCGTGGTGCCCTGACGCGAAGTCTTCGACAACGGCGCTTTTCGTTCCTTCCAGTATAGGCGAGCAGCCCGCGGGTTCGTCGGCGACGCGCTACTGCTGCTGTACCTGCTGGGGATTGGAATTCGGCGAGCTGGATTGCGCCGACTCGGTCAGGCTGTTGGCCATCAACCGCACGTCTACGCGGCGGTTCTTGGCGCGACCGGACGCGCTGGTGTTGGTCGCCACCGGATTGTCTTTGCCCAATCCGATCAGGAAGATTTTGTACGTGGGCACGTTGTACTTGCTCGCAAGATATTGAATGACCGCGTCGGCGCGGCGCTGGCTGAGCTGGTAGTTGTAGTCAGCGGGGCCGGTCGAGTCGGTGTAGCCTTCGACCTGTACAATGTAGTGCTTCTGGTTCTGGAGCTGAGCGGCAAAGTCGTCTAGCGTCTGCCTGTCCTTGCGCGTCAGTTGCGACTTGTCGAAACCGAACAGCACCGTGCTCTCGTTCACGGACTTGTAGTTGTCCAAGTTCTCGACGGTTCCAGCCAGGCTGGTGATGCGGTTGGACGCCTGGGTGGCATTCTGGTTGGCCTGATCGGCGACCTGCCCAGCCGCGAGGGCCTTCTGGTCGGCGGCGGCAGACTTCTCGTTCACCTGCGCAATGCCCTGCTGCGCGCGCGTATCAACGTCCTTGATGTCGCGAGTATTTTTCGCCGTCTCGTCATCTAATTCATTAACGTTGTTGATGATCGGCGTGGTCTGGTTGCGGACGTAGTTCTTGGTGGCACAGCCGACGGTGAACGGCAGAGTACCGGCTACCAGCACGGCTAAGGCGGTAAATCGGTTCATGGAAAGCGCTCCCTTGTAAGCCCTGAGCCTGGCCAGAGATCAGCCGCTCGGCTTGGGCTTATTATGAAGAGCAAGCCTGGGGCCGATACGTCTCTCGATTAAGGCCGAATTTTGGCTCGTATTTTCACACAGTTAGCAGATCGCCCAGAGTGACGAAGTGAGTTCCTGTTGCCCTGCCGGATAATCCTGACGCGAAGCGTAGAATTTTTACAGGGCGACTCATAGTTAGCGGGCTTCAGAAGAGATTCGCATGTCGGGGAGGATATATGACTGGGGAAGAGCTCGTCAGAGAGGCTCGGATGGCGAGCAAGGGCTTCCAATCGAAATGCCGAAAGTTCTCGGGAGCCGTGGCGGCGGAATTGTTGAAGAGAGCTCTGGAAGACGAAGGAGTGCTTACGTCCGCACGGGATGTTTTCATCCGCGGGGTGCCTCTTGAGCTTGATCTTGTCATCCCGTACAGCGGTCAGGAACCGACCTTAGATCTTCTGTACGAGCCGGAGCAGGTGGCGCTCGCGTTAGAAGTAAAAAAATCCGGATCCTTTGGAGAGCGGACGCTACAGGCGATCCACAGCAACTTCGAGGAGCTCGGCAAATTTAACGTGAAATGCGCCTACGTTACATTAGAGGAACGCAAGAGCTATCGTCATAAAGCGACCAAAGAGAACCTTGGCGGGCATGAGTGTTTTACCCTGGCTTGGCATAAGGCTTCAGACGGTCCCGTCGAAGACACGAATGACTGGAATCGGCTCCTGACCTTCATTCGTAGCCGGATCTCCGCGGCCAATACTTTAGCTGCCGCTCAGGCGTCAGGCTAGCATTCTGAACCTGCACTTACCCAAGCTGTATGGACCTTCACCAGAAAATTCGCACTCTGCCGACCTCGCCCGGCGTGTATCTGTACAAGAACGCCGACGGGCAGATCATCTACGTGGGCAAGGCCAAAAACCTGCGCTCGCGGGTGCGCTCGTATTTTCTGGAGGGCGCGGCGGCGAACCTCAAGACGGGATCTCTGCTGCGCGAGGCCGTTGATGTCGATTACGTCGTCGTCGATAACGAGAAAGAAGCGCTGGCGCTCGAGAACAACCTGATCAAGCAGAAGAAGCCGCGCTACAACATCCTTCTGCGCGACGACAAGACCTATCCCTATATCAAGCTCACGATCACCGAGCGCTACCCGCGAGTGTTTCCGACGCGGCGTCTGAAGAAGGACGGCTCGTTGTACTTCGGCCCGTACTTCCCCACCAGCTTGGCGTACCGGATCGTCGATCTCATCCATCGGCACTTTCTGATTCCGTCCTGCAAGCTGGACCTGAACCGCTACTATCCGCGTCCATGTTTGCAGTACTACATCGGGCGCTGTCTGGGGCCGTGCGTTGAGGGACTGACAACGCCCGAGCGCTACGCCGAAGCGGTGCACGACGTGAAGATGTTTCTCGAGGGGAGAGGCGCCGATCTGTCGCGGTCGTTGCACCAGCGGATGACGGCGGCAGCCGAGCGCGAGCAGTATGAGCTGGCAGCCAAGTATCGCGACCTGATCTCGACGCTGGAACTTTTGGAGCAAAAACAACGAATAGCCGCTGTAGATGGCGATGACGCGGATGTCTTCGGCTATCACTACGAGAACGAGATGCTGGCGGTGAATTTGTTCCACATGCGCGGCGGCAAGATCGTGGACAAACGCGAGTTCTTCTGGGAAGACCTGCCGGGAGCCCCGGACCTGAACGAGATGGCGGACGAGGGCTTCGCGCCGGGCGAGTTCTTTTCGTCGCTGCTCAAGCAGGTGTACCTTGATCAGCAATACGTGCCCCACACGATCTACGTACCGGTTGACTTTGAGGACCGTCCAACGCTGGAGGAAGTGTTATCCGAGGGACAGAAGCGGCGCGTGCAGATTCATGTTCCGCAGCGCGGCGAGAAACGGTCACTGGTCGATCTGGTCGGGCAGAACGCGAAGCAGGCCTTCGACCAGCGCTTCCGGGTGATGAAGCCGGCGGCCAAGGCCATCCAGCAGGCGCTGCAGGACGCGCTCATGCTGCCGGAGTTGCCCAAACGCATCGAGTGCTTCGATATCTCGCATATCCAGGGCGCCGAGACAGTCGCGTCGATGGTGGTCTGGGAGGGCGGCAAAATCAAGAAATCCGATTACCGTAAATTCATCATCAGAAGTGTTGAAGGGGTAGACGATTTTGCCGCTATGCGAGAGGTGGTGACGCGGCGCTACAAGCGCATGCAGCAATCGGGGTCGGCTACACCAGACGGGATAAAGGCGGAAAAAGAGACGATGCCGAGCCTGGTGCTGATCGACGGCGGTATCGGACAATTGCACGCTGCCGCCCAGGCGCTGGAGTCGCTGGGAATCGTGAACCAGCCGCTGGCCGCCATCGCCAAGCGCGAGGAGATCATCTATCTCTATGGGCAGGAAGACGACCCGGTGGTCCTGGACCGGCACTCCCCGGTGCTGCATCTGGTGCAGCTTATACGCGACGAGGCCCACCGCTTTGCGGTGACCTTCCATCGCAAGCGCCGCCAGATGCGCGACCGCAAGACCGAGTTGCTGGAGATTCC
>Ga0335073_10001696_pt1 | contig 29631 bp, 36 predicted proteins | sample Lox_Sample_22_FD_207093 | JGI IMG/M metagenome (GOLD analysis project Ga0335073, IMG submission 207093) | Soil microbial communities from Loxahatchee National Wildlife Refuge, Florida, United States - Lox_Sample_2.2 | ecosystem: Environmental > Terrestrial > Soil > Wetlands | place: USA... | reverse complement strand
CAGGCTTGCGTCGCGCAGAGTCGGGTAGTTGCCCAACTTCAGGAGGCGGGCCGCAAGCTTCGGGGGCGCGCCAGATGAGAGCGCGCGGCCCGGGCGAGTCCGCCAAGCTCCTTCTGGATGTTGTCGATGTACTTGCGGCCCGTTCGATTGAGTACGCGGTGATTGGTGCGCTCGCCGCTTCTCTTCACGGCGCCGGGCGTGCGAGTCTCGATGCCGATCTCGTCGTCTCGGCTAGCGTAATGGAGGGGACCCGAATCGATGAGGCCCTGAAACGGGCGGGGCTTACCACTGAGCTTCGGCGCGGAGATCTCGGGGACGCCATTCCCGGGCTCGTGCGGGTCAGCGACTCCTTCGGAAACCAGGTGGACGTTCTCCTGGGCATTCGCGGTCTCGATCCGAAGGCTTTCTCGCGCACGGTCGAAGTGCCGTTCGAGGGATCCCGGCTGCGCTTCGTCGGGCGGGAGGATTTCATCGCGATGAAGGTTGCAGCCGGAGGCCCGATCGATCTGGTGGACGCGGAAAACGCTATCGCAGCGGATCCAAAGTCGCTCGATGTGGAGTTAGTCAGGAATCTTGGCTTGCGATTTGGAGCGAGCACCTCTGTATCGCTGGAGAGAATGCTCGGAGATCAGGGTTTGGGTCGTCAGGGGTCCCACGATGATCATGGGTACGGAGTGGACGACCTCGAGTAGGCGGTTGGTATGGCAGCGTGCGTGTCTGAACCGAATGTGGAATGTTGCTCGGTCGCCTGAGCAGACGTCTGGGGCAATTTTGGGACAATTAGCTCGCGACACTGCGTGCTATCAAGTGATATCAAATGACAACAAGTCCCTGTTGCACTTGGGGGCACCGCTCGCATATCGTTGATTCGTAAGCACCCTACTTCCGTTTCACACGGCAGAGGTCACTGGTTCGAGCCCAGTACCGCCCACCATTTCAAGCGATTTGGGACACTTTCAGTTGGGTCCAGTAGATACCCAAATCGGGTAGAATCCTACCCAATATGGGTAGGAGCGCGAAGTCTGCACGAGCTTCCCGCACGGCGAGTCTGGCGGATGCGCTTTTCTCCACCGTGCAGCAACGCGTGCTTGGGCTTCTATTCGGCCACCCGGAACGAAGCTTCTACGCCTCCGAACTGATCCAGCTCGTGGGAGCGGGTTCTGGCGCCGTGCAGCGGGAGATCGCGCGGCTAGAGCAAAGCGGCCTGGTGACGATGCACCGTTCGGGCGCGCAGAAACACTATCGGGCTAATCGAAAATCACCGTTGTTTGCAGAGTTGCGCAGCATCGCGCGCAAGACGGTGGGGCTAGCAGAACCCTTGCGGACTGCTCTGGAGCCGCTAAAGCCGCAGATCTCGGCATCCTTCGTTTATGGCTCCGTCGCGAAACGCCGCGATACGGCGACGAGCGACATTGATCTCTTGGTGCTGAGCGACACTCTCACGTACGCGGACGTCTTCAAAGTTCTCGAGCCTTTGAATTCGCGCCTAGGCCGAAGCGTCAACCCTTCCGTATATAGCCGCGCCGAATGGGTGAAGCGCGTGAAAGGCGGGAATGCTTTCGCGAGCCGAGTACTCGCGCAACCCAAACTCTGGATCATCGGCAGCGAACGTGAGCTCCCCGCTTGAGCGTCTGACCGGTGCAGGAAAGCCGCTTGCGGCGGAGCCTCCGGATGCCAAGGAGATCGAGGGCCTGAAACGTTCGGGGCTCGCGCGGCTCAAGGATGCGACCAATATGGCGAATGCGCTCGAAAGCCGCTTCGATCTCGCCTACAACGCCGCGCATGCGCTCTCCCTTGCGGCTCTTAGACGCAAAGGGTTTCGGCCGCATCACCGCTACATTGTTTTCCAAGTGCTACCACACACGCTCGGTCTCGGGCCCGAGGTCTGGCGTGTGCTCGATAAGTGTCACCAGATCCGAAATCTGGGCGAATACGAAGGCGACCTCAATATCGATGAACGCATCGTCGCCGACCTGATTACAGCCTGTCAGGCCGTGGCCGCCAAGCTCGAAATGGCGTGACGCTGCCCATGTCTACCTTCGTGCCGTTCTCGGATGAAGACTTCGAGACTCTCGCGGAGTGGCTCATGCGCCGCGGCAAGGGGATCTTCGACATCGTAGAGCTCGAGGGTTTTCTGACCGCGGTCATCATCGGGCCGAATACGCTCTCGCCGCTCGCCTGGTTGCCGAAGGTCTGGGGCGGCAAGCAACCGACCGGCTTCAAGGATCTCGATGAGCTCAATCGGTTCATCGCGCTCCTTCTGGGGTTCTACAACAGCATCGCTGCGGCCTTCGAGACCGCTCCCGGAGAGTTCGAGCCGACGTTCTACGAGAGCAAGGGTAAGGGTAAGAAGGTGGTCATAGTCGACGAGTGGTGCGTGGGATTCATCAAGGGCATGCGCATGGACCCGACCGGCTGGAAGCTCCTGAGGCGCGAAAGACCTGAGCTCTTGAAGCCTATCGAGCTGTTCGGAACGCGGGGCGGCTGGCACGAGTGCGAAGCGGGCGGTGAGGTCAAGATGCACGCTGCGTGGTCGCCGCGTATTGCGCCTGCGGTGCGCGACATCCACTCGTTCTGGTTACCGCAGCGGCACAGGGTCCTGGCTCAGCGTGCACAGCGCCCGCACTGAGGAGACATTACCTCGGCCCGTACGGGACGGGGCTCTTCAGCATCACCGTAGTGAGATTCCTGAGCGCCGAAGTGCCGGTTGCCGCCTGCGGGGCAATGACTATAATGACTAAGTTGACCACTTTAGGCGGGAACTCATGGACACGGATATCTGGACAGTCGCTCAGGCCAAAGCGAAGCTGAGCGAGCTCATCGAAAACGCCCGCACCCATGGGCCACAGACCATCACCCGCAACGGCCGGAGGGCGGTAGTCGTCGTCGACGCCGCCGAGTGGGAGCGCAAGACCCAGCGTAGCGGCTCGCTGGCCGATTTCTTCACCGCCTCGCCTCTCGGCGGCTCGGGGTTGAAGCTCCGTCGCTCCAAGGATCGCCTGCGCTCGACAGACTTGTGAGTTATCTGCTCGACACGAACGTCGTCTCCGAGTGGACCAGACCGCGACCCAACGCGGGTGTCGTCGAGTGGCTCGCCAAGGTAGATGAGGACGAAGTGTTCTTGAGCGTTGTAACGTTTGCCGAGCTTCGCCACGGCATCGAGCGCTTGGCCCCCGGCGCCCGGCGCCGGCGGCTCGACGAATGGCTGCGGAACATCCTGCCGTTGCGATTCGAAGGTCGAATCGCCGGAGTCGATGGAGCGATCGCCGATGAGTGGGGGCGGCTGGTGGCTCGCTGCGAGGCGCGCGGGCGCCCCATTCACGCCATGGATGCGCTCATTGCCGCCACCGCGCAGGTCCATGGCCTGACGTTGGTTACCAGGAACACGGCGGATTTTCAGGCATCCGTGAAATCGCTTCTAAATCCCTGGACATAGCCACGAATGAGGCAGGAGCAGAGAGACGCCGTGATTGGCTTCAGCTCCGCGGGTCGTTTGCTAACGGTTGTGCATGTCGAGTTTGAAGGAGAATTCATTCGGATTATCTCTGCCTGGCGCGCTTCGGCGGCCGAGGAAGCGTTCTATGATCAATGAGCGATTGAAGAGGCGGCTGAAGAAGGATCGACCCAGCACCACGATCACGATGCGGATCCCCGCCGACGTCGTCGAGTCGCTGAAATCCGTTGCGCCGATGCGCGGGTTTACGGCCTACCAAACGCTGCTGAAGAGCTACATCAGCGAGGGGCTACGGCGCGACGAGGCTCAGTTTGATCAACACACTGCACGCCGCCTTGCGGATGCCCTGAAGCGTCGTGGCGTTGCCGACAAGGTGCTGCAGGAGGCTATGAAAGAGATTGCAGGCAGCTAAGACGCCGCGGTCACGAACCAGGCAGGGAAATGGGCGGCCACGGTGGCCAGGAGCATCTCCGGGTCCTGTGTTAACCACCGGCCCGCTTTATCGATGCCGATCAGGACCGGCTCGAACCGGGAGCGGTCGAGCGCGGCGAGCACGTTGCGCGCCGAAAGAATCGAGATCTCATGCTCGGCAGACTGGCCTCCGAAGAGGATCGCCACTCGGATCTCTTCACTCCCGGACATCAGCTCTCCGGATTCGATGAAGCCGTTTGCGCATACCAGTCAAACTTGCGGGTCAGGAACATCGTCGTAGCAAGCAGCGTAAACAACGCAAGGGAGCCGACAAGCAGCGCATAATTCTCGGAGCTAACCAACAAATACAGTAGCCCGTAGGTGGCCGCAAAAATGCCGCCGGATACCAGACCGGCACGCGCGCTACGAAACCCGCCAGCGAGGTAGACGCTCATCAGGATGCACAAAGCCGCTGTCGCGAGCACGTACGCCAGTAAAAAGCCAATGTGCTCGGCCAGAGCCAGCAGTAGCAGGTAGAACACGCTCAGGGCCAAACCCATCAGCCCATACTGGATCGGGTGGACCGGTCGACGCTGCAGATTCTCAACGAGAAACAAGGTCAGGAAACTGAGGGCGATGAATAGCCCGCCGTATTTTACGGCGCGGGTGCTTCTCTGATAGATGTCTACGGGCTGCACGAGTTCGATCCCGAAACCGCTGGCGAGGAGTGTTTCCTTCGACGTGGAGCCCTGGAACCAGCGGTCTCCATACGTGCGGTTCAAATCCAGAACCTGCCAGCTCGCTGTGAATCCGTGTGCATCGATTCGACGCTCGGTGGGCAGGAAGCCATCGGTGAAGCCCGGATCCGGCCAATTCCCGCGCGCCTGAACGCGCACGTCGCGCCCGAGGGGCAGGAATTCGAGGGATTGTGTTCCGGCGAGATCGAACGACAGGTCGAACGCATGCGGGCCTGCTGCAGGGATATTGAGCGGCGCAGCAAGGACCGGAATAGGAAAGCCAGCGGATGGCTCGAAATTCAGCACTTCCTGGGTTCCTGACGTCAGATCGCGAAGACCTCTCGGGTCCTGGACGGGGAGCAGGAGACGGGCCTGTTCGAAGTGAACGTGCAAAGACGTCCCGTCGCGGGTGAGGCGGGTTATCTCGCGCGGAAGGTCGAATTCACCCTTGGCGCGAACCCGTGCGATGTAGACGGGCACGTCGTATAAGCCGAGTCTGCGCCGTGTTTCCTGGACCTGCAGCTCCACGCTGATATCCAGCTGCTCCGGGAGCACGTACCAGTCGCAGGTGCGAGCTGGATCTGTCTCGATCGTCACCGGAATCGCCAGCAGTGGCCCTCCCACCCATTGCCGATCGCCCCACCCTCGCGCCACCGACTGCACGGCTGCGTCGCGTTGAGCGGTACGCTCTGCAACCAGGCTCGCCAGCAGCGCGAGCGGGATGAGCAGCAGAAGCGCGACGCCCGTCAACACCGCGGCCTTCACTGAAGCGGAATGAGTATGTGTCACGTCGCCGTGTCCTCCCTTTTCGGGAAGAGCTTCGCGTCACATGGTGGCCCCACCGTGGGGCAATAATGATGAACTGTGGCAGCCGCGGTCCCTGCTCGCAGACGGCAGGGTGACTGCATTCCGCGGCAAACGCTTCGTGGCAATTGCCAGCATATAGCGCGCTTTGTTGTGATCCCGTTGACGCTCGATCAAGCAATCGAGCTATTCGGGACTGTTACACTACGCACGCTGGGGAAGATCGGCGAGTGAAGAACACGTCGCAAACCGGACACCCGTGAGTGATGGAACGCGCGTATCGCAATCTCGGCTATTTTCTACTTGCACTTCTGCCGATTTTTGTCGCAGGTTTTTGGATTCCGTATCTATCCGAGATTCCTGCATTTGATCCATCCATTACCCTACCCGTGCACATCCATGCAGTGTTGCTCTTTGCGTGGATCGCGCTCTTGGTCTTTCAACCGCTCGCCATTCGATTCAGGGCATTCCAGACGCATCGAGTTCTCGGGAAGGCGTCGTATGTTGTGATGACCTTGATCGTGCCATTCACTTTGGCGATGATCTGGAAGGAGTATCACGAGAAGCTCGCCGACGGGATATCAACCAGCTCTGCGCTACGGGCGGAATTCCTTTCGGCTACGCAGTTGGTTCTCACTGCAGCGATGTATGTCCTGGCCATCGTCCGCATCCAAAAACGCGACGTACCGGCGCACATGCGCTACATGATCTGCATTGCTTTATTCCTGTTGCCAGCTGGCCTGGCCAGAACGCTGGGATACTGGTTCGGGGTAAGGCAGGTGACTTCTCAGACGATTTGCCTCGCAGTCATTGAGACCTGCCTTGCGGCGTTAATCGCGTTCGACATTCGTCGTCAACTCAATGCGCGCCCTTACGTCGTGGGTTTGCTCGCCTACAACGCATCCGCCGTTGCCTGGATAGGCCTCGGGCGGCCGATTTAAGGTAGCGCCGCAAAGTGTGAGCGCCAGCGTTCATGGGTTCTTGATCGGTGGGCTGCCGAGCCCGTACGGAAAAATACGGAAAACGTACAAGCCTCTGGGCACAAGATACGAGGCGACTCATCCGTCAGCACCCCCGGGAGCTTCCGTGGCACTGAGACTGGGCTTTTTTACGTTAGTACTCGTCGCGTGCGTTGCAGCCGCGTGCACATCTCAACAACCGAGAGATGGGTCCGCCGCGTCCCGGGCTGTAGCACAGACGAGCACCGCGAGTGGCAGCGACGCGGGAGGGCGATCGGCGACATCTTCTCCTGCACGGGCAATCGTGTACGTCTACCGCAAGTCTCGATTCATGCGTCTCGCGGCGAGACCGGCGACCCCGTCCGATGGGAGCTCGCCGCCACGTCAGAGGGCAACGCGTTGGTGATCGAGTCGTCCAGGGGCGTATTCCTCAGCTACGCGTCGGAAGATGCAGGCGTGGCGAAGTGCATTTGCGCTGCGCTGCGCGTCGCAGGCATCGAGGTCTGGTTTGATCAGAGCGAGCTGCGTGGCGGGGACGCCTGGGACCAGAAGATCCGTCAGCAGATTCGGCATTGCGCACTGTTCGTCCCCATCATCTCGGCACATACACAGGCTCGACCCGAGGGTTATTTCCGCCTGGAATGGAAGCTGGCGGTCGACCGATCCCATCTGATGGCTGCGGAAAAGGCCTTCCTCGTGCCAGTGGTCGTGGACGCCACGACGGAGCCTGAGGCGCTCGTGCCCACGCAGTTTCGTGACGTTCAGTGGACCCGTATCCAGGCGGGTGAAATACCGGCGGCGTTCGTGGATCGCATCGCGGCACTTCTCAATCAGCCGGTTGCGTCCCATACGGGCGGCCCAGCAGGCGACAGTCGCGCGTCCGGGCGCCGTCCGCCCATTGTCCTGTTGGCGCTTTCTGTCGCTGCGGTAGTCGCGCTTGCCATCGCGACGGCGATACGCGACGGATGGCAATCGCAAAGGCCCGTGCCCAAAGTGGCAGCGGATATCGCCGCCGCGCCGGTGGCAACCCCGCCGGCTGCCATTTCTGAAAAATCGGTAGCCGTCCTGCCGTTCGTCGACATGAGCGAGAAGAAGGATCAGGAGTATTTTTCGGATGGCTTGTCGGAGGAGCTGATCGACCATCTGTCGCATGTGGCAGATCTCAAAGTCATCGCCCGAACTTCCTCATTTCAGTTCAAGGGAAAAAACGATGACATACGCGCAATTGGCCGCAGACTCGGTGTAGCCAATCTTCTGGAGGGCAGCGTACGTACTTCCGGCAACGCTATTCGCGTGACCGCACAATTGATCAATGTCTTCGACGGTATGCATCGCTGGTCGGAGACCTATGATCGCCGGAGGGTCGACATATTCAAGGTTCAGGATGAGATTGCTGCCGCTGTCGTTACTGCGCTGCAGGCAAAACTGTCTTCGTTACCGCTCGTTGCAGATGCAAGCAGAAGCACCAGCATTGATGCATATGACCAGTTTCTGATCGGGCGCCACCTCATGGCGCGCACCGGCATCAACAATTATCAGGAAGCCGCCAAGGCCTTTCAAACGGCAATCGACTTGGATCCGGGCTTTGCGGCCGCCTACATTGGACTTGCAGACGCGCAATACCTGATTTGGGGGACGAACGGATCGCTTACTAAGGCTCGCTATTCGGGCATAGAGGCACGGCTCAATCACGCAATCGAACTCGCTCCTGCTCTGCCAGATGGTTATTCCGCACGCGGGGTTGATCGTTTGGAGTATTTGGGTGACTTGCCCGGTGCGCAGGCTGACCTCAAGCGTGCCCTGGAGCTCGATCCAAACAGCAGCGTGAATCAGCGCCGTTATGGTTTCTTGGCGCGTTGCCTGGGTGATATCCCAACTGCTGTCGCGTATGGAAAAAGGGCGACCCTGAGTGATCCTCTGGAAGTGTTCGGGTGGACGCACTTAAGCGAGGCATATAGAGCAGCTGGACAGTATGAGTTGGCGCAGAACGCTGTCGCACACGCCGTTGAATTGAACCCTGACTCCGAAGCGGTAGTAGCTGAAAGTTTTGAAGTTCAGCTAGGTCGAGGTCAGGCTGAGTCGGTACTGCAATCCACCAGTCGCCTGCACGACTCACTCCTGCGCCTTTACTACTTGGCCAGAGCGCAATTCAGTGTGGGTCGCGACCAAGAGTCCCGACAAGCGCTGGCGAAATATCTGACCCAGGCAGGTGGACGGTCCAGCTATTGGAGCGGAATTGCGGACATCTACGCCTGGCGAGGCGAGAGACAGCAATCGTTGGACTGGCTGGAAAAGATCGCCAAGTTGCCTGCAAAAGGTGGTATGGCCTGCATCAGAGGTGACCCCATCTATACACCCTTCCGGAATGAACCGCGGTTCATCACCCTGCTACACGAGATTGGTGCGCCGGAGTAGAGAGTTGGAGGGCTTGTTTGGTTCACGGCACAGAGCCTGAGAGCAGACGCTCGCCACCGGCCGGGCAGCGCAAACGCCAGCACGCCCGGCCAAGACGCTGCAGGCTGGGCCGTGCGGACCCACAATCTCAAGGTCTCAAGGGCCGCACGCCAGCGTCAGGGTTCTGCCTTCAGTCTCGCGTACGCTCTGCATCGCACGATCGCCGCACTGGAAGGTGATCTGGCAATACTTGACGTGCCCGAAATCCGGGTCGCCCGCCAGCTGATTGCCGCAGGCCACTTTGCAGGCGCCGGTGCCACTACGACACGCGGACTGCAGCACGCGGGTCACATCGAATGCACGGCCGCCACGCGAGCTCATGTAGCTCGCGGAGCGGATCTGCGGCGTGGGGCCGAATCCCCCTGAGCTCTCCGCCTCCACCCCGGGAACCACGGCCACGTAATACAGGCCGCGCCGGTATCCGACCTTCCAGCGGGTGCCGTACTTCTCGAACTCGGCGTTGCCGAAGTCCCGCATGGCTGCCTGCGTCGCAATCGTCTTTGCGGCCACGGGCCGCTCGACGCTCGAGAAAAACAGCCTGGTGGATGTCGCGGCGTCGAACGATTCGAATTCAGGCAGTGCCGTCTGGTAGCGGGTCGCAATAGCATCCAGGCCGGGCGCGACCACCGCGGTGATCTGCGCCGGGAGTATTCCGTCGGCGGCGTAGGGTGCGGGATCATGCACGCCGTGCGCCATGTCCTGCGCGCGGTAGAGACTCGCCGCGCCGAAGGCCAGCGTGACCAGCCTGACCCGGGTGTTGGTCACGCCCGGGCTGGCGCTCGACTGCGAGATGGGTGTTTGCGCCGCCGCATGGCCGAGTACGGAGCGGACGGCACTCGCATAGACCGCCCGCATGTCACCCAGGAACTGCAGGTACGCGACTCCCGTGGAGCTGCGCAGGAAACTCAGGAGCGCGTCGATATCCGCCTCCCGCATGCGCGAACCCAGTGCCTGCAGCAACGACTGATCCGCGTCGGCGTACGCGCGCCCGAGCTGGGGCATGTCCGCACGGATGTCGGCCTGGATCGCCCGGCTGAGCCCCGCCCAGCGCGGATCCTGGGACATGTCGGTGAGATCCGGATCGACCCGCGGCACGAGCGTCCCGGCGACTTCCGCCAGACCCGGCGACTCGCGCGCCGAGACCTGTGTCAGCACCAACAGCTCGTGCAGCTTGCGATCGACGGCGTTGACGGGAGCGACGGGTTCGGGCGCCACCACGGGCACATCGCGAGCGGCGCCGAGCGCACTACCCGGATCGGGAGCGGATTGCGCCGCCGGGGGAGCCGGCTTCGGATCGCAGGCTTTGTCCGAATAGGTTGGCGCACCGTCAGGGCCGATGCACTTGTAGATGGCGGCGTGGACCAGCGTGCACTGCAAGAGTGTCACCGCAGCCGCCAGCCACACCCACCCGGAGCGCCTTCGCACGCACTGTCCCTTTGGCTCGCAAAGGAAATTACCGGATGGTAGTGCGATCACGCGGGCGGCAAGGAGGCTGGCTGCGAAAACTGTGAGACCGCTCACTCCGGGGCGGCAGGAAGCGCGACGGGGTCGCGGTGGGCACGAACGGACCGGACGGTGGTCGGGGAGCGCTTGCTGACCTCGAAGGCTCTTAGCGGTCAGCGGACCGGCACCAGGCAACAGGCGGTGTGCGCGACCGTGAACAGAGTTCCCGCGAGCAGCAGCGCGGCGAAGGCACTTCCCATTGCGATGCTGGCGAGCCGCCGCGGCCCAGGCAGTGCGGGCGCCAACAGCCGCTCGAGCCGCTCGCTCACCAGCGCCGTCGCCGCCGACTGCAGCACGGGGGTGTTCGCCTGCAGGGCGAGCTTCGCCAGCGCGCTCACCAGCGCTGCGCCGCGGCTGCGCTGCAGGGCCGCTTCGTCGCAGGACAGCTCCCGGTACAGGGCCAGGCGCGCCCCGACGAGCCAGACCAGCGGGTGAAACCACAGCAGGCACTGGACCAGCTCGTGGACCAGCCGCAGCAGGTTGTCGCGCCGCCTGGCGTGGGTGACTTCGTGCAGCAACACGGCTTCGAGCTCCGGCGCGGTGAGAAGCCGCTCGATCCCCTCGGGCAGGCAGATACGGCTGTAGAGCATGCCGGTAACTGCGGGGCCCGTATCGGCGGTGAGGTGCACGGGCACGCCCGCGACCTTCCACCGCGGTGCAGCGCTCGCCGCACGCCCGGGCTCAGCGCGGCGTTCGGCGTGCAGGCGCCGGCACAGGCGCAGCAGCAGCAGCGTCGCACCGCCGAGATACACGCCGCCGGCGACTGCCAGCGCCTGCAGGTGGTGAGCCAGCGTCAGGTCCAGCGAGGCGAGCGCTGCCAGCTGTTGCGCCCCGGGCAGATCGCGGGCGCCAAAGCCGTCGACCAAGCCGCCGAGCGGCAGCACGAAGTTCAGGGACGCCGCGGTCCAGATCCAGAGTTTGACCGTCGCGCTCACGTGCGACTGCCTCGTGAGTACCCAGGCGCCGAGCGCCACCACCGTGGCGACCAGCAGGTGCACCTGCAGGAAATACAGCACCGGCGCGACGTGCTCAGCCACGCGAGCGGCGCTCCGGCTTGTGTTGGTCGGCTGCGTCCTGCAGGGCCTTGAGATCCTTGAGTGTGAGCGCGCCGGACTCCAGCAGGTTCGATACGAGCAGCTGTGGCGAGCCGCCGAACAGATCCAGGAGCTCGCGCACCAGGCCGCTGCGCAGGGCGCTGCGACCGAGTCGCGATTCAAACAGCTGTGCGTTGCCCACCTTCTTCACGCGTCGCACCGCCCCCTTCTGCTCCAGACGATACACGAGCGTCTGGACCGTCGTGTAGGCCACGCGTTCCTCCGCCGGGAGACTCTCGAGGACCTCGCGCACCGAGGCCGTGCCGAGTTTCCAGAACTGCTCCAGCACCCGCATCTCCGCTTTCGACAATCGCATGACTCTTGACATCTCCTACAGTGTACGTCAATGCTACTACAACACACGTAGATGTGCCAGGCCGGCCCCGCCGACCCGGTACCCGACCAAGCTGCCGAGGAGAAATGTCCGTGAAGCTGACCGCGTCATTCCCGTTCGTTGTCCTGGGACTCATCGCTGTGCCCGCGCTCTCGGATACCACGGAATCGAAGGCGACGCTGGTGCCCGCGCTGCCCGACGGCCGGCATGACTTCGATTTTGAGGTCGGCACGTGGAAAGCCCACGTCCGCACCCTGCATCATCGCCTCAGCGCGGCGCACGATTGGGAGGACTACGACGGCACCGTGGTCACCCGTACGCTTCCGCTGCTGGAAGGCTGGAACGAGTCGGAGATGCGTGTCGAGGACGCGCGCACCCACAAGCGCATCGAGCTGCTGGCCGTGCGTCTCTACAACCCCGACTCGCGTCAGTGGAGCATCTACGGCTCGAGCCTCAAGACCGGCGTGTTCGACCCCCCGGTGCTCGGGCAGTTCAGCAACGGGCACGGCGAGTTCTACGGCCAGGACCATTGGGAAGGCCGTGCCATCACCGTGCGCTACTCCTGGCAGGCGATCGGGCGCGACAAGACCCACTTCGAGCAGGCCTTCTCGCAGGACGGCGGCAAGACCTGGGAAGTGAACTGGATCTATGACGGCACGCGCGTTGGCTCCTGACGAGCCGGCGGACCTGTCGAGCAACGCGGTTCCGGCCCGCTCGGGGTCCGTCGCGGCCGGATGCCGAAGTCCGAAGGCATCGACGACGAAGTTATCGGGGAGCCATCCCGCGCGTAAGCAGCCGCTGGGAACGCGGCGTCGCAGCGACAATGACAAACTCGGCCGGAATCCGACAGGAACGGCCTTGGCACCACTCCGCGATCGACTCGAGGTAGCGGGCGCGCACCCGCGCGCGTGCGGAAGCGTCCAGACGCGACCAGGCAAGCGCGACGGGACCACCGGCGAACGCCGCGTCGCAGGCTTCATCGGCATCGTGATAACTCAGATCGGTTGTGACGCGGGACTGACTCGTGACCTCAAGCCCGGCTGCCATACAAACCTCGGCGAGCGCGCCTTGCTGCCCCAGTCGAAAGAACAGTGGACACACCTCGCTCGCGACCTCTGCATCCAAGATCGGGAACAATTCTGCCCACCCGCATTTGCGCCGCTCCCCCCACACGGCCAGAACGATCCGGCCCTGGGGTCGCAAGACTCGCCTCATCTCCGCGATGGCCCTTTCGGGATGCGGTACGTACATGAGGCCGAGCACGCACAGGGCTACATCGAAGCTGTCATCGGGCAGCTCGAGTCGCTCCGCATCCATGCGCTCAAAGCGAGCGTTGACACAGTGCTGCTGTCGCGCCCAGTCTCGCGCAGACTCGACCATGCGGCCCGACAAATCGACCCCGACGACACGCCCGCCGGGAAACACACTGACGGCCGCCTTGATGGCGGTGGTACCGGTGCCGCAAGCCACGTCCACCACCTGCTCTCCCGGCCTCAACCCGGCACAGGCCATGACCGCGGCCTGCGCCGGGGCGAGCTGAGCTCCCCAGAGCGCCTCGTACGCGGCAGCGGCGAGGTCCCAGCCGTACCTCTGCACCCGTCGCTGTAGCCGCGGTTCCATTCCTCAGGCGGTCTTGGCCGGGCGCGCGGCCGCCAGTGCGCGGACATCGGCGCTGGTCAGTGGCTTGCCGGCGATTGCCCAGTCGCCGCTCTTGACCTCCTCAACCACGGTCCAGGTGACGGATCGCATGGCTTCGCCTTCGATTTCGACCATCGCATTGGTGAGGTTGCGAATGATCTGTGCCTTCTGCTCCGTGGAAAAAACACCTTCGATGATCTTGACGTTGATGAGTGGCATGCAGGTCTCCTGATAGTGCCTTACGGAAGTGCTGCTAGATCGCGCTGATGCCCGACAGTCCGTCGAGCACCCGACATGGCTGGTGGCAATGAAGCGCCTCACGCACAGCTGGCGTCCTGCCAGGGAGTCCTCGCGCACTGACCTGGCGTCCGCGAGTTGCGCTCTGGCATGCGGGGGCTGGCAGAGCGTCCGGATTTGCTGACCCGCCGTCCGGCGGTTCTCGCACGGCGACCCCCGGACTTGGCAGCGCCGGCCGCCAAGCCCAATATCGGCGCGGTTAGGCGACCTTCGGAGCAACCATGACAGCTGCGGCCATTGCGAACGCGGTGCAACGGGTGCGCGCGGTATTCGCTCGCCGTCCGGAAGCCGCCCTGCACGCGGACGAGCCCGCGATCGCGCGGTGGGAGCAGGGCCTGCGGGTGGTTTCCCGACCTGCGAACGGTGCGCACATAGCGACCGACATGCCACGCGAGCTTGGCGGTCAAGGCGACGAGGTAACCCCCGGCTGGCTGCTGAGAGCCGCTCTGGCGTCGTGTCTCGCCACCCGCATCGCCATGGAGGCTGTCACGCGCGAGATCGTCGTCACACGTCTCGAGGTGGTCGCCGCGAGCGACTCGGACGCGCGCGGGCTCTTCGGCATGACCGATGAGGCCGGACAGCGGATTTCGCCCGCGCCGCGCGCGGTGCAATTGCAGGTGCGCATCGTGGCGCCGAACGTTGCCGCGGAGATCTTGCACACCATGATTGAGGACAGCTGCCGCTGTTCCCCCGTGCAGTCCGCCGTCGAGAAATCCGTTCCGGTGAGTGTGCGCATCGACATCGAACCCGCCTGATGGACGCGCTCTCGGAAACACTGCGAGTCGTGCGCCTGGTGGGCGCGATCTTCATCAACGCCCGCTTCACCGCACCCTGGTGTTATCAGTCGCCGCGTGCTGACTCGGCGGCGCGGCTTCTCGAGCCGAGTGCCGAGCGGGTCGTGATCTTCCATCTCATCACCGAGGGCGAATGCTTCGTGGAGATTGACTCCCAGCCCCCGCTGCCTCTCAACGCCGGCGACGCCGTGGTGTTCCCACAGGGCCACGCCCACCGCATGTGTTCAGCTCCGGGCCTCGAGCCCGCCAAGGGCGCGCGGCTCGAGACCGTTCTGTCGCGCCGGCCCCGCAAGCTGGTCTACGGCGGGGGCGGACGCAGGACGCGAATCGTATGCGGGTATCTGGCCTGCGATGCACGGCTGGCGCGGATGCTGCTCAGCGGGCTGCCGCCCGTGCTAAAGGTGAGCGTGCGGGGGTCGAATGCAGGTATCTGGCTCGAGGCTTCAGTGCAGTACGCACTTGCCGAGGCACGCTCGCCACGTCCCGGCGGGGCGGGGGTGTTGGCAAAATTGGCCGAGGTGCTGTTCATCGAGGTACTGCGGCTCTATATGAACGAGCAGAGCACCGGCCGCTCCGGTTGGCTTGCCGCCGTTCGCGACCGCATCGTAGGCGCAGCGTTGACCGAGCTGCACGCGCGGCCGGCGCACACCTGGACCGTGGAAGCACTCGCCCGGGCGGCAGGCACATCGAGGTCGGTGCTCGCCGAGCGTTTCCAGCATCTGGTAGGCACCGCGCCGATGGAATATCTCACGCAATGGCGCATGCTGTTGGCCGCCAATCTCCTCTGCGGCAGCAACGCGCCTCTGGCGCGAATCGCGGAAGATGTCGGCTATCAGACCGACACTGCTTTCATCCGGGCGTTCCGGCGCGAATACGGCATACCGCCTGCGGCTTGGCGCCGTCGGCAATCAACTCGCCCGCAGGTTGCATGACTCTGCGCCCACCGCGCCGATACGCGGACTCGATCGCCTCGACTTTCACGCGCTCCCCATAAGCATCTTTACGGATCGCGCCCGGGTGCGGTGCAACCGTATCCTGCCTGAGAATGTCATCTGCCGAATTTGCTCAATACGCTTCTGACTGCGATCCGGCCGATGCCCTGGTGATCGTCAATGAATCCGGGTGCATTCAGTTCGCAAGTCCGCAAGTAACCAGTCTCTTCGGGTACTCTCCGGAAGATCTGCAAAACCAGCTCATCGAGTTGCTCGTACCTGAACGGTTTCGCCTGCCACACATTGGCCATCGCCTGCGCTTCGGCGACGACCGCAGAACACGGCCCATGGGCTCTGGACAGCCCTTGTACGTATGTTGCAAGGATGGCTCCGAGTGCCCCGCGGAAATCGGCTTGCGTCCTGTCCGGCGAGGACTGGAGACGCTCACGATCGCCATCATTCGCCCTTTAATCCGCCGCTGAGCGCTTTGGCCTGGAGATCTCTGCCTCGAATTGTGCTTCCCGGGTGCGGGAGACAGACGGTGCCACCGCGCAGACCAAGGCATCAGATTCCGGGTGCAGGGATTTAGCATTATCATCCGGCTCGCCCCGCCGAAGCCCTCAATTGTGATCTTCGGAGTTCGCACTCGGTGCCACGTCAGTGATTACCGTCCGCCGCCCCGATACCGCCACGGAGCTGGATGAGGTTCGGGCTCTGATGCGAGCCTTCGTCGCATGGCATCGGCAGCGACACCTCGAAGATCTGAATTTGATCGACGAATATTTCGATCCGGCGGAATTCGAAGAAGAACTCGCATCATTGCCTGGTGAGTATTCCCCGCCCGGAGGACAGCTGCTTCTGGCGCACCTGGGTGACAAGCCGGCCGGATGCGTAGCGCTGCGCCGCATCGACGCACAAGCATGCGAGATGAAGCGCATGTTCCTTTACCCCCAATACCACGGCAAGGGCATTGGTCGCGCGCTCGGTGAAGCAATCATCCGGGACGCCCGGGCGGCCGGATATGCAGTCATGCGGCTCGACACGAGCGTGCGGCAAAGCGAAGCCCAAGCGCTATACGCGAAACTGGGCTTCCGCCGCATCGATCCATACTATGAGCTACCGGCCGCGCTGCGGGATTGGCTCGTGTTTTTCGAACTGCGCCTCTGAGGCGATCCGCCAATCGCGGAATTCACCAGATCGCAGATCGTAGTCGTTGCGGCTCTGTTTCGTGACATGGATACCCCGGGCCGGTCTCAAGCCGTGACCCCAATCCCAGCGGCGCGCCGGCCCCCTGAGTAGGCTTTGAATTCAGGAAGCCGCTCATTATGTCAGTCAAATGCATCATGGCTGCAGTGGCCGTATGTGCGGCCGCCGTCTGCAGCGCATCGCCCCCCATCTATAAGTACGTCGATGCCGACGGCGTCGCGCACTTCACGGACAAGCCGGACTCGGCACGCTATCGATTGTTCGATCTGACTCCGCGGGGCCTGACGCGCAGCGGCGATCATTACGACCCACGACTCCTCGCGCGGGCCACGCAATACGATGCCCTCATCGGGGCCGCGGCCAAGTCCGCAGGGGTCGAGCCCAATCTGCTCAAGGCCGTCATCGTCGTCGAATCGGGTTTCAATCCACGTGCCGTCTCCAGGCGCGGAGCGGTCGGCCTCATGCAGCTCATGCCTGCGACGGCGACGCGGTTCGGCGTGTCGAATCGCTACGATCCGCGACAGAACGTACGGGGCGGCGCCCTCTACCTCGGCTTTCTGATCAATCGGTTTCGCCAGAACGTGCGCCTCGCGCTCGCCGCCTTCAATGCGGGCGAAGACGCGGTGGACAGAAATGCGGGCCAGATCCCGCCGTTCAGTGAGACGCTCGAGTACGTCCCTAAAGTGCTCAAGATCTACCAGGCGCTGACCGAGCAGCAGCGGCATCAGACCACCTTCGCTGCTCTGCCGCGAGTCTAGCGGCCGGGGCGATGTGACGCGGCCGCGGGCCGCGGTTGCAATCGGAGACATCGCTCGCATATCGTTGCGTCGCAGCCGCCCGCTGCCGCTGCATGCGGCAGCGCGTCGCTGGTTCGGGCCGGCACCGCCCACGATGCACGCGCCAATCCTCGTTGGTTATCGCCGCTCATCATCCAGCATGACAACGGATCCAGCGAGCGAGCGCCCCGCCGGCGTCGCATCCCGGTTGAGACTGTCGCTGCTGACGCGGCTGCGCTTTCTGCTCTTCGGCCACGAGGAGCTCGCCGGGATCGTTTTCTGGGCCGCCCTGGTCGGTTTCTGTGGCGCGCTCTCGAGCGTCGTGTTCCGGGAGGGCATCCGGCTGCTCGAGCTGGTATTCACGGGTCAGACGCAGAGCCTGGTATCCGCCGCTGCACGGCTCGCCTGGTGGCACCGGCTCGCGGTGCCGGTCATCGGCGGCCTGCTGGCGGGCGCCACTCTGTACTGGAGCGGCCGCACACGCGTCTGGTCGCGGGCGGCCGACTACATGGAGGCGGTGCGCGTCGGTGAGGGGCGGATCGGCTTTCGCCTGACGCTGCTCAAAGGCCTCTCCTCGCTCTTCTCCATCGCCTCGGGCGGCTCGATCGGGCGCGAGGGTCCGATGGTGCAGCTCGCCGCCATGCTGGGCTCGAGGATCGGCATGCTGCTGCGAGCGCCGACGCCGCGTCTGCGGCTCATGGTGGCCTGCGGAGCGGCCGCGGGTATCGCTGCGGCGTACAACGCCCCGATCTCGGGCGCGCTGTTCGTCTCGGAGATCGTGCTCGGCTCCACCGCGATGGAGAGCTTCGGACCGCTGGTGGTCGCTTCGGTGACCTCCAACGCGACCATCCACCGCTTCCTCGGTTTCGGACCCGTCTACCAGGTGCCGCACGTGGAGTTTGCCTCCAACTGGGAGCTCGGCTTCTTCGTATTGCTCGGCGTACTCCTCGGACATCTCGCGCCGCCATTTCTCGCGTTCCTCGACTTCGCGAAATCGCGCTTTACCCGGCTGCATCTGCCGCTACCCTGGCAGCTCGGTCTCGGCGGCCTGCTGGTCGGGGCGATCTCGATCCTCGCACCGCAGGTGTGGGGCAATGGGTACTCGGTCGTCACCGACATCCTGCACGCGAAGCTGCTCGGCATCACGCTCCTCATCGTGCTCGTGGCGAAGGTGCTGGCCACCGGCGCCACCGTCGGCTCCGGAGCCGTGGGCGGTGTGTTCACGCCGACGCTGTTCATCGGTTGCGCCATCGGCGCACTCGTCGGCGAGCCGCTGCACGCCGTGATGCCCTCGATCGCTTCGAGCCCCGCCGCCTACGCACTCATCGGCATGGGAGGATTCCTCGCGGCGACCACCCACGCCCCGCTCACCTCGATACTGATGATCTTCGAGATGACCGGGGACTACGAGATCGTGCTGCCGCTGATGCTCGCCTGCGTCACCGCACACTACACGGCCCGGGTCTACCGGCGCGGCGAGTCGGTCTATCACGCCTCGCTGGCGCGCGCCGCGGCTGCCGAGGAGGCGAGTGACGAGTGGCGGCTGAAGAGCATCGACGCACTCATCAAGTGGCCGCGGCTGGCGGTGCAGCGCGATACCACGCTGCACGCGCTGTTCGAGCAGCTGCCGCGTCTGCCCGTGGAGCGGGTCTACGTTCTCGATGGCACCGAGCTCATCGCCTGGCTCGATCCGCGCGCCGTCGCCGCGCGCCTGGAGAGTCGCGAGCTCGATGAGCAGGCGACGGTCGAGACGGTCGCGAGTCCGGTCACCGTGACGCTCGCGCCGGGAACCGGACTGGGTGTCGCCCTCGATGGATTCCTGCGCGCGCAGACCGGCGTACTGCCGGTCACACGGGGCGAGTGGCTCAATGTCCTGGTCGGCGAGGTCACACGGCACGACGTGCTGCTCGCCATTCAGGACCGGCTCACGTTCCCGCGCTAAGCCCTCACCCCCAGGAAGGGGCCCGCGAGAGCCCCGAGCGCGATGAGGCACACGACCAGCAGGGGCGGTGCGCGCCAGGCCATCAGCAGCACGAAGCCAACGAGCGCGAGAGCGAAGTCCGTGGGGGTCAGCACCGAGGTGGTCCAGAGGGGATTGTAGAGAGCCGCCGCCAGGAGCCCGACTACCGCCGCGTTGATACCCGCCATCGCGGCGCGCGCGCCGGCGCGGCGGCGCAGGGACTGCCAGAACGGCAAGGTCGCCAGGAGGATCAGCATGCCCGGCAGGAAGATCCCGACGAGACCGAGCGCGGCGCCGCTGACTGCGGACGGACCCCCATGGACCACGGCGCCGAGATAGGCCGCGAACGTGAACAGGGGGCCGGGCACGGCCTGGGCGGCACCGTAGCCCGCGAGGAACACATCGTCACTGACCCAGCCCGGAGTCACGAACGCCTCGCGCAGCAGCGGCAGCACCACGTGCCCCCCGCCGAATACCAGCGCCCCGGAACGATAGAACGCTGCGAAGAGCGCGACTCCCGGCCACGCCGTGAGCCTCGCGAGGAGCGGCAGGCCCGCAAGCAGCACCGCGAAAATCGCGAGCGCGACGATTGCGGTGCGCGCCGACACCGGGACCCTCAACGCGCTCGCGGAGATGTCGGGAGCCGAAGTGCCGCAGCACAGGAGTCCGAGCACCGCACCGGTCGCGATCGCGGCAATCTGCGCGAGCGCCGAGCCCGTCAACAGGACGATGAGCGCGGCCAGGACGGCAATCGAGGCGCGCGCGCGATCCGGCGAGAGGGTGCGCGCCATCCCGCAGACGGCCTGGGCGACGATTGCGACCGCGACGAGCTTCAGTCCATGCAGCAAGGCGGCGCCCGTCGCGCCCGCAAGCGCGCTCGCACCATAGGCGAAGAGCACGAGCAGAATCGCCGAAGGGAGCGTGAATGCCGTCCAGGCGGCAAGACCCCCGGGGTAGCCGGCGCGCAGCAGTCCGATCGAGAAGCCGACCTGGCTGCTGGCGGGTCCTGGAAGAAACTGACACAGCCCGACCAGATCCGCGTAGGCCTCTTCATCCAGCCAGCGCCGCCGGCGGACGAACTCCTCGTGAAAGTATCCGATGTGGGCGATCGGCCCGCCGAAGGAACTCACGCCGAGCTTGAGAAACGCGCCCAGCACCTCGAGCGCGGAGCCGGGATGGCGGCGCGCGGACAGCGCCTCGTCCGCCGCGGGCATCAGCGAGCTCGACTCAGGGGGCGCACGCTACGCGTACCTGAACAGCGCCATGAATCCGAAGTCCATGTGCAGCTGCTGATGACAATGGAACAGGGTCGGCCCGGGATTGTCGGCCACGAAATCGAAGGCGAGCTCCTGGAATCCACCGAGCCTCACGACATCCTTGATCACGCCCGCGGTGGGTTTGCCGCCGATACGGACGAGCTCGAAGCTGTGGCGATGCAGGTGCAGGGGATGGATGTCATCGCTCGCGTTGCGGAACCTCAGGCGGTAGCGCCGGCCCTGCGTGAGCGGGTACACGGGCTCCAGCGTGTCCATCGAGAACGCCTTGCCGTTCAGCGTCCACTGGTTGAAACCGCCGAGTGCCGCGTTGTGCTTGACGACGACGAACTCCAGGGTCTCGTCCGGCGCGCTCGGGACGACGCCGGGCTTTCCGAAGAGCGCGTAGTCCCAGCGGTGGGGCTCGGGTGTCACCCACCGGGGCTTGCCGCGCTGCCCGGCATACTCGATCACCAGGCCCATCCCATGCGCGCGATCGTCATCGGCGAGATCGCCCATCACCCAGACCCCGGGGTGATTCATGTCGACGAGCGCGGACACGCGTTCCGCGGTGCCGAGCCACAGCACGGGCACCGCCGCGGCCGTCGGCACCGGGTTGCCGTCGAGTGCCACTACGCGGAAGCGATGCCCGGGCAGGGCGAGACTGCGGATCTCGGTGGCGCTGGCGTTGAGCACGTGAAACAGCACCCGCTCACCGCGTTTCACGCGGATCGGCTCGCCGTGTCCGAGCATGCGGCCGTTGATGGCAAAGAGCTCGTAACCGACTTCGAAGCCTTTGGTCCGGGTCGTTGCCGCGGCATCGGCGGCGGCTCCGATCGCCTGAAGATCCGGCAGCGGCGCGCCGGCCAGCACGTCCATGGCCATGTCGCCGCCGCGGCTGAACGTCGGCAGGAACTCCTTCATCACGAGGAACACCTCGCGGTCGTACGCACCGGGGTCGAGCCTCGGCTCGATGTAGACGGGACCCGCCTGACCGGTGTAGGTGCCGCGCCCGAGATCGGCACCGGCCACCACGTGCGTGTGATAGAAGCGAAACCCGGAGGGCTGCGGCACGAATGCGATCCGGCGCTGGCCGTGCGGCGGGATGGCCGGCGTCCCCTCCTCCGCCGCTCCGTCGACGGCGCTCGGGATCATCTGCCCGTGCCAGTGCAGCAGCTCCGGCGTATCCGTATCGTTGTGAACGTCGACGACGGCGCGCGCGCCTTCCTTGAAGCGCAACAGCGGGCCGGGAAACTGCCCGTTATATAGAGTGGTGGACACGATGTGCTGCGGCGCAAGCTCGACCAGACCCGTCGCAATCCGCAGGGTGTAGTCGGGGCGGCCCTCGACTCCCTGCGGTCCGGCGCCGGCTGCGGCTGCGCCCGACACGGGAACGGTGCCCGCACCCACCGCCGCCGCGGCGCCGAGTCTGAGAAATTCCCGCCGATCGATCGCCATGCTTACTCTCCCGGTGAGCGAGCCGCGCGCTCACGAACCAGCCAGCCATCGAGCGACCATCCGCCGCCGCCCACGATCAAAAGATAGAGACATCCGAGCAGCATGCACAGGTCCGTGCGCGCCTCGTGCAGCATGCTCCACAGCCCGTAACGCGCCAGATGCGGAAGGCTGAACATCAGGAAGCCGTGCCCGATGAGCATCGGGATCTTGGTGGACACGATCGCCACGATCGTGACGACGATGAGCGGGATGGCCGCGAGGCGCGTCAGCAGCCCGAGGATGAGAAGCGCGCCGCAAGCGATCTCCACCACCCCCACGAAAGGCCCCAGCACCCCGGGCCACGGGATACCGATGGCCGCAAACCGCCCCGCTCCCAGGATTTGCGGAAAGAGCAGCTTCTGGATGCCCTCGGGGAAGAACACCGCGAGACCGACCAGCAGCCGGATGAGGACAACCGACCGCTCGCCGCTGGTGCTCAGCATTCTCTCGAGCATGTCAACTCCGTGTGCGCTCCGCGCCCGCCTGAATTGCGCGCGATTCCCGCGCGGGCCGCTCCTCCAGCTCGCCCAGCAGCTCCTGCACGTGCTCATGTACCACCGCGAGTGCCTTGCGCCCTTTGGCGGTCGCCCGGTAGAGCCGCCGGCGCGTGCGTCCGAGCCTCAGCTCCCGCGACCTGAGGTAGCCGCGGTGCCTCAGGCGATGCAGCAGCGGATAGAGCGTTCCGGGACTGATGCGGTAACCGTGCCGCTCGAGCTCCCGCAGCATCTCGAGTCCGAAGATCTCCCCGTGCACCGCGTGATACAGCACGTGCAGCTCGACGAGCCCCGCGAGCAGATCCTGGTAAGGCATGCGCGGCTATTTGACCTCACAATATCGAAAACCGTCAATGACAGAGCAGGCCCGGCACGGCATCATGGATGCATGAAGCCTCATTGCTCACCGTTGATGTATGTACCGGTCGCACTGGCCGCCTTGCTGCTCGGCTGCAGCTCGACCGGCAATTACCGCAAGGATGCCGCGCACGAGGAGCTGCTGCAGGCCCTGCGCCAGTGCCTCGTCGAGCTCCCGATCAGCGGCGAGCGGGACAAGGACTTCATCTCCCCCTGTGTCGGGCGGGACGTCTCCTCTCTCGACGGCATCCCGCGCAGCCGCCTGATCGCCGCACTCGGCCCGGCGCGGCTATGCATCGCCCAGACCGAAATCAACTTTCCGCAAAAGCAGGACTGCCCGAGCAATCAGGATCCCCTGTGGAGCTTCTACCGCCACGCGGGCTCCATTGACGTGGGTGGCGGGCCGGAGCTGGTTTGCGTGGCGAAAAACCAGATGCGTTGCGCGACCGTGGAATGGCGGCGCACGAGATGACGGCGGCGCGCCAGCGGTCCCGCGCGCCATGAAGCTGTCGAGCCTGATCGTCTATTTCATCACCGGCGGCGTGTTTACCACGATCATCGTGGCGCTGGAGGAAATGGGTCAGCGGACCTTGTCGGGGTTGGCGACGCTGGTTCCGGTCTTCACCCTCGTCGCCTACGTTTTCATCGGCCAGACCGCCGGGGCCCATGCCGTCAGTCAGCATGCCAAATGGGTACTGGCCGGCACCCTCGTAAGCTGGGTGCCCTACATGCTGGCGATCGTGTACCTCGCGCCCAGGCTCGGACCCCACCGGGCCATTGTGGCGAGCCTGGGCGTTTTCTTCGCCCTGGCGCTCGCCTACATCGCCATCGTCAACCGCCTCAAGCTCTTTCAATGACCGCGCCGCGTTGAGCTCGCCAAGGCGGCGCGCGGGGCGCTCATCCGCAGGAGGACTCTGCGTCGGTTGCCGCACGCGGCATGCGGCATGCTGCGCTGGCGTGCAAATCCGCAGGCGTGCGATCCGTGGCAGCCGGGATGGGCAGGAACAGCCGCCACGCCTGCGTGGGATGCCGAACGCCCCAGACGATCGCCCAGATCCCAAAAGGAATCTGCGACTGCAACGGCGGCCGCGCGAGGGGCCGGCGGCTGGCGGCCACGTCGACTTCGGGGAGCGGCTTGTCGCTACCGGGAGGACTCGCCGCGAAACTCGCATCGCGGGCGGCCTCGAGCTGCGCGGCCGAGATCGCGGACGCAGCGGGCCTGAATTGCAGCGCGGCAAGCCGCTGCAGCACCAACCGCCGTTGCCTCGCATCCACCCCTGCTTTGACGGACTTCGACGAGGCCAGCGACGCCGCTGGAGCCGGCGCTGCCGCCGCGCTCGCCGCGGGCGCCGCGCTCGCCAGGTCGCCGGGCGACAACATCAGCAACACGGGCGCCAGTGCGCCTGTCCAGGCCGTCGAAGTGCGTATCGCGATCGTGGGCAGACTCCAGATCTGCGAGATACTGATTAGACGAGTCGCGGTCTGCTTAAGTTCATCCGCGCGCCGCAGGCGCGGGAACGGCGCGTCCGTGACATTGAGTGATGTCCGGTGACATCACGTGACATCGCGACATCTTCAATGCGCCGCGGCCGCGGCCGCCAACGTTCTGCCCGCGCGCTCCGCGCGCCGCGCGACCGGCCACATGATCGCGATGGCGATCACGCAGGCGATGAGACCCAACGGGCCGATGGGGCTGTAACCCCCGAACGCCTGCGCGATCATCCCGGCGGCCAGGGAGCCCGCCGACTGGAACAGGAGCCAGGTTCCGGAGGCCGTCACCGCCAGGCGCCCGGTCGGATCGACCGCGAAGGCGAGACCCACCAGCAGCGCGTAGGTGATGAACCAGCTGACGTTGTAGAGCACCAGCGCCAGTCCCAGCATCGGGGCGTGGCTGGTGGTGGTCAGCAGCGCCGAGGCCGCGCCGCACACCAGGAGCGAAGTGGCGAGTGCGAAGCTGCGCCGCAGGCGCGGCGCGAGCAACATGAGCGCAAAGCTCCCCACTGCGCTCATGAGCGTGGCGAAACTCTGGTAGTGCCCGAACTCGACGGCCGACATCCCGATGGCGTGCGCGGTGCGCTCCATGAAAGGCCAGATCGCCATGCTGCCGAAGGTGAAGAGCGCCATGGCCGTGAGGGTCATCAGCCCCTGCGCGTCGATCGGCGCAGCCGTCGCGTCAGCGGCCGCGGCAGGCGCCGCGCCACGCTCGGCCGGCAGCAGCAGAGCCCCGAGGCCCAGGGCCGCGGAGAGCAGCGCCAGACCCAGGAACATGCCGTCGATGCCCGCGGTGGCGCCGATTGCCGGAAGACCGATGTTGACCGCGGCGAACAGCAGGGTCTGCAGCGCGATGCCGGCCGAGATCGCGCGCGTCGGCTGACCGGTGCGGCCGGCCGCGAGATTGACCGCGCAGTTCATGAGTCCAAAGCCGAAGCCCGCGGCGAGCCGCAGGGCGAGCAACAACGGGTAGAGCGCCGTGAAGGCACTGCCCCCCTGCGCCGCCACGACCAGGCACGAGGCCGCCATCGCGATGCTGCGGGCGCTCAGTCTCGCGACGCGCGGCGCGGCCAGAAACAGCGCGCCGGCGTACGCGAGGGTCTCGGCCATCGCGAAGGCGCCCATCTGCACGGGCGTAAAGCCGTAGCGATCCACGAGCCCGCCGATCAGATAGGTCGTGAAGTTGTTGCCGATGTGCGCCGCACTCGACGCACAGCCGATCGCGATCAGCGCGCCGAGGCCCGCGAGGCGCGACAGACGCGGCGCGCTCACCGCGATGGCCGCCCGCGGCATCTCATGCGGGCGGGAAGCGGGCGGCGGCTTCGATCGCCTCGAGATCGAGATGACTTCTGACGTATTCCGCGGACGCATCGCGGCGCGGCTGGTAATCCCACGACTCAAGAGCGCCGACGGCGTTCGCGGCGGCTACCAGCCGGCGGCGGCGCTGGCTGGCGAGCACCTCGCGCGTGATGCCATCCAGATCCCAGCCGGCGCGGATCTCGGCGAGGAACGCCTCGCGCGCCGCACGCCAGGCCGGATCGGCGGCGCGGTTGACGAGCTCGTCCGGATCGGCGGCGAGGTCGTAGAGCTGGTCCGGGTCGCCCGGTGCGTGGATGAACTTCAATGAGCCGTGACGGATCATGATGATCGGGGCCACGGCGCCTTCACCGAGGTATTCGCCGCAGACCGCCCGTGCGCCGCCACCCTCGCCCCGCGCCAGGGGGAGGAGACTGCGGCCGTCGAGCGGGGCCGCGGCGCCGGGCTCGAGCCCGGCGAGCTCGAGCAGGGTCGGCAGCAGGTCGAGGTTGGAGACCTCCTGGCTCACCACGCGCGCACTGAGCGTGCGCGGTGCGTGGATCACCAGCGGCACCCGTGCGCCGCCCTCGAAGAAGGTCATCTTGTACCAGAGGCCGCGCTCGCCCAGCATCTCGCCGTGATCGCCGCACACGACGATCGCGGTGTTCGCGTCGAGCCCGGTTTCCTTCAGGGTCTCGAGTATCAGCCCGAACTGCTCATCGACATAGCTGATCGCTCCGTAGTAGGCGCGCCGGGCGCGCAGTACCTGCGCCTCGGTCACCTCCACGAGGTCCGCCCCGATGACATGGCGCAGGCGCAGCGAGTGCGGATCGAGACGCTCGCGCGCAATGCGCACCCGCGGCGGCGGGATCGGCCTGCCTTCATAGAGATCCCAGTAGCGCTGGGGAATCACGAAGGGATCGTGCGGGTGGGTGAGCGAGGCCATCAGAAAGAATGGCCGTGAATCGCGCGCGCGCGCCAGATCGAACAGCTTGCGACGCGCGGTGAAGACTACCTCGTCGTCGAAATCGATCTGGTTGGTGCGCACGCACGGTCCGGCCGTGGTCACCGAAGTCATGGAGTGATACCAGCTCGGCCGCGCCTGCGGCTGCGTCCAGTCGGGCGTCCAGCTGAAGTCGGCGGGATAGATATCGGTCGTCAGCCGCTCCTCGAAGCCGTGCAGCTGGTCCGGGCCGACGAAATGCATCTTGCCCGCGCAGATGGTGCGGTAGCCGCCGAGCCTGAGGTAATGCGCGAGGGTCGGCGTATCGGCGCGCAACTCGCAGGCGTTGTCGTAGGCGCCGATGCGCGAGGGCAGCTGCCCGGAGAGGAGCGAGAAGCGCGAGGGACCGCACAGCGGACTCGCGCAGTACGCCGCGGCAAACACGACCCCTTCCGATGCCAGCCTGGACATGACCGGCGTCATCGACATCGCGCCGCCGCAGAAAGGCAGCGCGGCCGGCGCCATCTGGTCGGCCATTAGCATGAGAATATTCGGCTTGGCCATGAGACCGGCTCTCGAGAAGTTATCTCGATGATATAAGAGGAGAATCTCCGGCGTGAATGCGCCATGGGTTGAAGTAATATATAAGCAGCACTTATGAATAACGAGCTGTCCCGCCTGCCGCTGCGCCGCCTCGTCGTGTTCGAGGCTGCCGCGCGCCACGGCCGTTTCGTCGGCGCAGCACAGGAGCTCGCGATGAGCCAGGCCGCGGTCAGCCAGCACGTGGCGGCCCTCGAGGCCGAGCTCGCGAGCCCGCTGTTCACCCGCGGGCACCGCGGGGTCGCACTCACGCCGACGGGCGAAGCGCTGCGTCTCGCCGTGGAGGAAGGGCTGCGAATCCTGCAGTCCGGCGTCACGGCCGCGCGGCGCCTGGGAAAGAAGCGCACCTTGCAGATCCTCACGGACTTCGGCTTCGCGGCCTGGTGGCTGATGCCGCGCATCGCCAGCCTGAGCGAGGTGGCCCCCGACCTCGAGCTGCGCCTGATCACGACCCAGTCCGATAACGCGGCGGAGGACCCCGGCTTCGATCTGGCGATCCTGTTCGGCGGCGGCGAGTGGCCGGGCTATCGCGCGCAGCGCCTGTTCCAGGAGCAGGTCTACCCGGTGTGCGCACCGGCCTATCTCGGCGATCGCCCTCTGCCGACGCCGGAGCAGATTTCGGGGATGCGGCTGCTGCATCTGCGCAGCCCCTCCGCGCAGCGCTGGTTTACCTGGAACGACTGGTTCGCGGCCATGAAGCGGCCGCCCGTTTCCCGCCCTCAGGGCCTGCTGTTCAACAACTACCAGCTGCTGCTGCAGGCGGTCGTGCAGGGCCAGGGCGTCGGCCTCGGCTGGACGCCGCTCATCGACGCGATGGTCGAGAGCGGCTCGCTGGTGCGGCTCGCACCGGCGCCGCTGAAAAGCGAGCGCGGCTACTTCGTGGTCGAGCCCGCGCACTCCCCGGTGAGCGATCACGTGCAGGCGTTCAAGCGCCTGCTGTTCGAGCTGCCTGCGCGGCGATGAGCGGCGGCGGCTGCGTGCCGCGACAGCGGCGGCTAAGATAGCGGCCGAGTCCCCCGCGCATGCCCCTTCCCCATCCAACCCACTCCTCCGTCCAGATCGTCCTCGGCTGCTCGAGTCTCGCCGCCAGCGTGCGCTTTCTGACGGCTGAGGCGGGATTCAAGGTTCGCATGATCATGCCGGCCGAGGATCCGACGGTCGCCGTGCTGAGCGCGCCGGACTGCATGCTGCGGCTCGAGCAACTCGGTGCCGGCGCCGCGCCACCCGCGCCCGCGAGACTGCGCATCGTGTGCGATGCCGATGCGCTGCCGGCGCCGGCGGCGCGGGTGCTCGAAGGGCCGGACGGCCTGCGCGTCGAGATCGCGGCGCTTCAGCCCCCGTTGGTCGTGCCCGAAGGCACCCGGGAGTTCGTGTTGACGCGTCAGGGTGCGGCTTCCGGCTGGCATCCGGGACGCGCCGACATGTTGTACCGGGACCTGATTCCCTCGCGGCTCGGCGGCCGTTTCGCGGCTTCGCACATCCTCATTCCCTCCGGCGGGCCGGTACCCGACTACGTGCACTATCACCGCGTGCGCTTCCAGATGATCTTCTGCCGCAGCGGCTGGGTGCGCGTGTGCTACGAGGACCAGGGCGAGCCGATCGTCCTCAGGGCCGGCGATTGCGTGCTGCAGCCGCCGCAGATCCGCCACCGCGTGCTCGAGTCCTCCGCGGGCCTCGAAGTCATCGAAATCAGTTGCCCCGCGGCGCACGAGACCTGGGGCGATCCGGACATGCGCTTGCCCACCGGCAACAAGACCCCGGAGCGCGAGTTCAGCGGGCAGCGCTTCGTGTACCACATCGCCAGCGAGGCCCGCTGGCAGGCAGCGCGGTTGCAGGGCTTCGAGCAGCGCGATCTCGGAATCGGCGCGGCGACTCATGGGCTGGCGGGTGCCCGCGTGTTGAGAAGCCACGGCGGCACGGCTCCCGGGCGACGCGGCGGCGCCGCCGGACACTCGCACAGCGGAGAGTTCGCCTTCTACTTCGTCTTGTCCGGAGCCACGGTCCTTGAGAGTGCGGCGCTCGGCGCCCACGATCTCACTGCCGGCGACAGCTGTGTGCTGCCGGCCGGGGCCGACTACGCATTCCAACCTGCGGCCGGGCTCGAGCTGCTCGAGGTGACTTTGCCCGCCGAGCTGCCGGCCGCATAGCGGCTTTCAAGGCCGCTGCGCGATCCTCAGGCGCTTGCCGCTGACTTCGGCGCGCAACCCCTCGAAGGTGTGAAAGGTCGGGTGACTCGTCGGCAGCGGCTCGGCATGCGTCGCGGCGATCACGATCACTCTGGATCCGGCCGCTTCGCCGGCCTGGATTCCGGCAACGGCATCCTCGAACACCACGCAGTCCGCCGCGC
>Ga0335073_10001695_pt1 | contig 29644 bp, 38 predicted proteins | sample Lox_Sample_22_FD_207093 | JGI IMG/M metagenome (GOLD analysis project Ga0335073, IMG submission 207093) | Soil microbial communities from Loxahatchee National Wildlife Refuge, Florida, United States - Lox_Sample_2.2 | ecosystem: Environmental > Terrestrial > Soil > Wetlands | place: USA... | reverse complement strand
CGCCTGACGGCTGGTGTTGTTTCAAGTAGAAGGCGATATACGCAAATGACTCAGTTGGCACAAAAACGGAGGCAATTCTTTTCTTAGAAGCACCTTCAAGAACACCAAAATCTCGAAGAGTGGCCGATAGTTCTTGAGCAACACGAAGGATTGTTTTCTCAGACCAACTGCTGACGGTGTTGCCTTGTTCCACCCATTGTTCTACTGGTCGTTGAAAATCATGGACGGCGACATCGACCAATCCCCGCTTTTTCATGGGGAGAAGCACGTCCGTGACCGCATCTTGAAGTAATCGGTCGGCACGAGCAGAGTGGAAATAGAGCAATCGTTCTAGCGAGGCGGGCGAGAATCTTTTTCGGACAAGGGTTACGAGTGCTGCTGTAACTGATTTCTCGGTCAGATAGCGACGGCGGAAAATGGCAAGAATATCCTCTACACGAGAACGGGACGCCTTTCCAAAAACATTGTCCCGATGAACCCGCTTGACGTTCTCATCCACCGTAGCACTGACATCCCAGTGGGAAAGCAGTGTCTTAGTGTCCCCGATCAAAGCCCCGGCTTTGAGGATTCTGGACGTATACAGAGCCCCAGATCGAGTCTTTTTTGCCTTCTCGAAATTTGTTGCGATCATCTCTCGGCTGTGCCCTGACAGTTCGTACGCGAAATTCTGCCCTGCGTGGTACGCTGTGCTCATCTTTTCAGGTGTTTGCGTGAACCCACAATGATACATGTCGCCCTCAAAATCCGGGCAAAAGTGAGTTGAAGCAATGAAATCCGGAAAATCGGGCAGGGCGGATGGTCGGACGATCAGGGCGTTGACGATCCGTCAGCCCTTCCCAGAGTTGATCTTGAGAAGGCGCAAGCCATACGAGATTCGAAGCTGGAAAACGAACTATAGAGGGCCGCTTCTGATCCACTCGGCAGCCAAGGTCAAAACAGATTGCGCTGAGGAGGCGGGACTCAACGCAGGCACCCTCACGACAAGTGCCTTCGTTGGCATCGCAGTGTTATCAGATGTGCGTCCCTTTACACGAGCCGATTCCAAACTGTTGAACCAGAGGCGGGCAATCGGTGGGTGGTCGCCCGGTTTATTTTCGTGGGTACTCAAGAAGCCGATCAGGTTTGCTCATCCGATCAAGGCAAACGGAAAGCTGGGACTTTTTAAGGTGTCACCCTCAGTCGCCAGACTCGCGCAACGTCACGTCGCGGCTTTGAAGAAGGCGGCACCAATTGGTCGGACACGCCCTATGCCGCGAAACCGATCCGAGGCCGCGCAGCGTGCCAATGCGAGTCGGACTCGCGCAGAACGGTCGAAAGCTGCGCGAAAGGCGTGGCGAACTCGACGACGAAATCGCCGCTGAGCGGCGTTGCACACCCCTTAGCTATTTTCGTTCAAGGCGCAGTTCGATCTCATGCCAAGGGATGCTCATTCGGATGGCAGCACACTGGGACGCTAACGTCGGTCGCGCCGATATTGCCTCGTGCTTCGCTGCAAGGACTTTTTTCTTCGCTACGCCGGAGGCTTCCGCAATCCACAACAGCATCGGCGGGCACATGATGTGGTTGTAAGCAAATTGCGCTGAAAGTCCCCGGCTCTTCCGACCGTAATAGCCAGAACCGTCGTACTCAGAAAGCCAGCCGAGCCAATGCTCTTTTTGTGAACGATACCAGACAGGTTTGCTGCCCCATGTTCCGCGTTGGCGCAACGCACGCTCGAACGACGCTGTTAAAGGAGGATGTGCGCGAAGATTCTTGATCTTGGCAGCTAGGTGTTTAGGAGTCATCTGAATTCGAGTTCAGGCGAGTAAAGCCTTCGTGATTCGCTTGCCGTTCCGCATCCAGCGATTCCCGTCAAGTACGCAGTGCCGCCTCATTTGGTTCCGTTCGAAATACCGCTTATGTTGTTGCAGGCTTGATTCCCATTTCGACAGCTAATGCATCAAGGTCGGGGTAGAAGAAAGACTCGATCCTGAACTGACATGCTGTGTCGGCCGGTGCCGGTTCGGCATCGCGAAATACCACCAACACCTCTTCCGCCGTCAGTGATACTGAGACTTTGCGGGTGGGTAACTGAAATTCCGTGTCGTACTCGTCAACCATCGACAGCAAGATGCTTGAGTCCTCTGGATCAGGCTTGGCACGAAGACTTGTCACTTCGCCATGGACACTATCAACCAGTGTGAGGCGAGCAATTTCGACTTGCCCCTGATCTAAGTCTGGAAGGTCTTCCCCGCCACGCGCCTGTGGCCCGGCAGTGGATGTCAAAACGTCCTTCAACTGCTCCGATATAGCGTGTGCTCGCCACGGCTCAGGAATCGATGCCAAGCCGTCAGTCAGGAGACTCTTGCCCACCATCGCTCGGCGAAAATTACCCTTGATTCTGCGCAGTACCGCTCCTTCCCCGGAAGGCGCTTCAACAAAATAATCTGGGCGCTCATCTTTCATCGCAATCCTCTTCCCGCAACCAGTCTCGAACCACTCATTCCTTTGGCTCCGTCATTGCTTCTTCAACCTGTCGCAGTCGCACGAGAAGAGCCAACACTCCAGAGTTAGCCTCTTCAAAATTCCCAACCTGAATTTGATTCTTTAATTCCTCAAGAATGGGAAACATCTTAGACATAAACCTGGATGAGTGTCCGAAGACCTCCAGAAACTGCATTAAGAAGATGGTGATGGCTTCGAATCCTTTTTCCTTGTCTTTAGCCCAAACTGCATCACGAACGACTTCGAGTGTAGAAATCAGATCGTCAATCATGCTGACCCTCCCTGTATTGCGCAGAAACTCAGATCATGTAAATCGATCAGCACCAGTGAAGCCTTCCAAAAATCGCGTTGCAGAAACTAGCGTTCTGTGATGATTTGCTAAAGTCGGGAGGCGTGAGCTATCCCCCAAAAATATCGAAACTATTTTCCGTGTTGATAGCTTCCCGCAGAATCTCTGCACGTCTTCTATCGTCTTGCTTGGAGAGGTCGATTACTACGCGACAGGAGCGCAATGAACTAAACCATCTCGGTCGCCCATTTCGCGTCAATGGCTCGCCCTTGGCGGTAGTGAATGCTTTGTAGATCAGACCCCTGTCGTCGTTAGCCTGTAAATCCACGGCTCTTGTGAATGCGGATGACGATAACGAATTGCCCACAAAAACAAAATCGTGGGATGGTAACTGATCCTTACCTCTGAAATGGATGTTCTTCAGTGCGCGTTCTCGATCACCGGGTTCTAGCATTGAAAGATTGCTGGTCGCCGAAAGCTTGTGTTTAACTCGAAGGCACCCAAACAAATACCATCCCTTTTCGCCTGTGAAACCTTTCCAATCTACGCCAGAATTGTGATAAAGAGCACCCCAGAATAGAAAAATGTCATTTATTCTGGCGTTCTTCAGCGTAGCTCCGCGAGGTTCGTCGCAACAGTCTCCATAGGTCAGATTGTCCCAGTCTGGATCAACGTGAGCGAATCGTTTTACGTCGCCCACATGACGCGGATTTAAGAACGATTGGCAGCATTCCGGGTACTCCCTCGTCGCAAGATCGGGATCAGTTGCGCTATAAAAAGGCACGTAGTGAAAGTTTGAGGAGGCCTTGGAGTTTCCGTTGCAAAAAAGCGGACTTCGCGCTCGACTCTCATGATAGGAGTTTGCACCTACGTTAATCAGATAAACTCGGGGTTCTTCGTTCGGCGGGAATGGGCTCTTCATGTAACGAGCTTGCGTGAACCAACCCCACTTTCACAAGCTTACGGAAGTAAGAGCACTCACTTTCCACTTTGGGTCGGCCACCTGCTGTCGATCCTTTGAAGAAGAAGGCGAAGTAGTATGAGGTTTAAAGGCTTCTGGCATGTCGTGCCTCATCGCCGACAGCCGTGTCAAGCAGTAGCTGCCCTTCTCAACTCCTTCGGAAGGAACGCATCGATCTCTGCATCGGTGAACGTCATGTCTTCGAGCTTCTTCAGAGACTCCTGTGCTTTCTTGTAGGCGGCATACGTTGTACTTGGTGCTCCGGAATACACATTGTGAAGCTGCCCAACAAGTTGATCGCGCTGCTTGAGCAACGATTCAAGAGGCTTCTCACGCATCGCGAGGTCTACCAACAACGCGAGATACTTCTCGCGAATGATCCAAAGATCATTCGCAGCGTACTTGTGCTTCTGAGCCAGTTCGCCGATGTCGTAGTTCTTGGTATATGAATTAAGTGCGAGCAGAATTGTCGAAATGATCATGCCTATTACGGCACCGATCTTGCCAGCGCCAAAGACGGCACCAATGAATCCAGCCGTCGTAATTGCAGAAAGCACAATTTGCCAGATTCTAATGCGCCTTTGACGGCAAAGCAGAATGTCTGCGCATTTTTCGTGCGTCTTGTGTGAATAGACCACCCGGCCATAGCACTCTCTCAATTGCCCTTCAAGGATTTTCCGGGACTCTGCTGTGTCGTCAATCTGGGAATGCTGTTCCAAAGACCTCTCTCCATTTTTGTTTGGCTGACCATTCGCGCTTAGGGTCAGCCGTCTCATGCTCTATCGCTTCCAAAGAAATGTTGTAGCAGCGTTTGGCCTTATACTGAAAAAGCCCTTTGCCATACACGTATTGCCCGCTGCCGGGAGCTTTCCAATATTCCTGATCTTCGTCCTGCTCCGACATCCATTTGAAAAAATCGCGGCACATGAAATCGTAGTACAGGTATGATTTCTCGCGATACGTATAGTTTTCGATGAACTGATAGGCCATCGTGTCTACAAGCAGCCCACCAATTGGAACATTCCACTCGCGCTTCCAAGATCGCATCATCCGGCAGAGGGGAACGAGGTTGTAATTGCAATCTTGATTTCGCGAACGAATCGCCTCAATCTCTGGGGTCGGATTCGTGGTCTTCCAGCTACCGCCGTCATTGGCGTTGGGATAGGTATAACTGTCGTCCTTGTTGATGAAGGCGGGCACGACCTCAAACGTGATTCCGTCCGTGAAGGGCACGAGTATCACCTGCCCATCTGCCCGCACGCTGGTAGTGGAATACGTCTTGCCAATGGATGTCCTCACTGTCTGTAATAAGGCGGACTGGCCGTTGCCCTCGTGATCGTTGTACTGCTCGTACATCTCATAAGGGAGACGGAACAGCATGTCCAGATCACTGAAACCGTCAATTGCAGTGTTCCTTCCGTATGAGCCAACGTAAAAGCTATGGGAGGTATCCGAGGTCGTGTCCCAGAAATCTGTGTTGAGCCGCTGAGTTATGTTCTTGTATCGAGTCGAAATCGTGCTCGCACTGCTGACCTGAATGTTCGAACAAAACGTGCTAAACCACTCTGCCAACCCCATTTCCGTCGCTCCCAAGCCTTCTAAATTCTGACTGCGTTTTTACCTCTGGACCCCGGATTTGTTGGTTGTTCCCATCAACTCTCTCGCAGACTAGCATTTCCGCACTAGCGAATACAAGGCGAAGAAACGTCGGACAGGAGGATATGACGACGAAAGTCGAAAACGCTCGTGTCCCCGACTGTAGCGGCGACCGCAGTTCCTTGAGATGAAGAGATTTTATGCGCGAGATTGATTACAGCTTTTTGAGACGGGAACGGAGTGGAGCATTATGAGCCCGACAGAACCCATGACCAGTAGTGCTCTACTCGCGGCGGGTGCCATCAGTCTTCTCTTTGAAGACTTTCAGCAACATCTGCAACTGAAGAAATCGAATTTGAAGTTCCTTCGCCATCTCGGCTCTCGTTGTCTCCGGGATGTGGGGCAGATCGAGCTTCACGCATTCGTCATCGAAGTCCGCGAATCCCCATTTGAGGGCGGAAATCACGCGCCATGTGTACCGCTTTTCGAGTGGCAAATCCCGCAAGACCTGAAGTGCCCTTTCGACCCCGTCAGCGTCGTTGGTGTAAGCCTTCATCCAGTAGCCGGTATAAGGGCGAGACTGCTCCGATCTGACTAGCTCTTGTGCTACTGGATCGATCTTGATTGCGTTCAGCGGAATCCCTTCAGGTTCCATATCGTCCTTCGTTGTGCGGCACAGGTCGGCTGGCACGTTACGCACAATGGTGAATCATCGCATGTCCCCTGTCTGGCTAAGATCAAAAGTTGGAAAAAATCGGGAAAGTCAATCGTCGGGCGCTACGAGGAGTCAGACTAAGATCGCGCTGAATGCCTCGGAAATGACAATTTTTGTCACTAAACCTGCTGGCTGGCGGACGACAGGGTGTTTCAGGGATCGCCATCATCACATGGCAGGCTCACGGCACTGGTGCAAAAGGCTAATGCGCAGTTACAAACTCCTGCCAGCGCCCTGAACCCTCCCGGCAGTCAAATCGGTGCAGAATCGGCTTCCTGAGCGCCCCTGATACAATCCCGCCCGGAGGATTTCATGGCTAATTTGGCTGGTGTTGTCCGGCAGTTGCGGAAAGAGCGGGATCATGCGGCGAAGACGGTTCAGCAACTTGATGCCGCGCTCGCAGCACTCAATGGCGTTTCTTCCGGGGAGAGAATCGGGACTCGAAGCCATCTGTCTGCGGCAGCACGGGCGAGAATCGCCGCCGCGCAGAGAGCGCGTTGGGCAAAGGTGCGAGCGAACGGAGCGCAGAAGCAGAACGTCGTCGCGATGCCAAAGAAGAAAACGATGTCAGCCGCCGCCCGCAGAAAGATCGCCGCTGCTCAACGGGCGCGGTGGGCTAAGGTCAAGGCTACCCAAAAGAAGACCGCCTAAGAACCGCTTCCGCTTGCAATGGGAAAGTTCTCACCAGCGAAGCGACACGGCGACTGTGAGGAGATCGCCAACTCGTCTACAGCATTCGGTCGGCGTCGGCGCAACTGGATCGACGCGCACGGTGCCGTCCCTTCCGATCAGGTCGTCGATTCTTCCTGCGGCAATCGAAACTGCATCACAGTCCAGCACGCTTATCTCCGTCCGCGAGTTAAGCAACCGGGCAAGTACCGCAAGATCGCTGACCGTGTTCATAAATTGAAAGTCGGTCAGCACTTCGATGTTCCGGGCGTCGGCACGGACGAGAGGAGCCGCAATCGATTCCGCTCCGGCTTGTATGCGGCTGCGCGGCTCGACAGAGTGTCGGTGCGCAGTCAGCCGAACGGGAGTATGCGCGTCACGAAGGTAGGGGAGTGGTCGAGCGCGGGCAGATAGGGACTCGTGAAGACCAAACAAGCAGCCGAATATCTGGCGATCAGCCAGTGGCAGTTCCGCAAACTCGTTCTGCAAGGCGCGATTCCGTACATCGAAGACGGTGGGGGGACCAGCCCATGGCGTCTTGATGTCCGAGACCTCAACGCCTACATTGAGCGAAGTCGGCGGGTGCTCTGAGCACCCGACCTGTATAGTTCACTGCCCATCCCATCATCCGGAACCTTTCAAGGCTAGGAGAGTTAACTGGAACTGGAGGACTCATCTTGCTAGACTTCCAGCCGATGTCGCGTATTAGCATTTTCGACAATCTCGTCACGAACGAGAATTCCGCGACGGAACTGCTTTGTAATGCGATGCGGTTTGATCCTCTTCGCCGCGCACTGCTCGCGCTGTTCTTTTCGGACGAGTGCTCGATGAAGGTCAGAGATGACGATACTGACACGCAAGTGTCCCTCGATGCAGGCCGACCCGATCTGGTGGTTGCAAATGACGATGTATACGCTTTCATAGAAGTCAAAGTGGAAGAGCATTGCAGGCTCACTGGGAATCAGCCCGGTGGGTACTTCAACAGTCTGCTGTCTGACAAAAGACCGCAACGCTGGCTAGTCTTCCTTGTTCCTAGCGGCTGGTTTTATCACAGTCAGCTAAAGGAGTCTCTGACACAGCTAAATGATGCCCATGTCGGCAGTGGCATTCAGACTCGCGTAGTTCATTGGGAAGCCGTTCTCGATGTACTTGAAAAGACGAGTATTCAAAACGCGGCGTTGAGTCCGGTTCTGGGGGAATTCACCGCGTTATTCTCATCTTGGTTCTTGCCGAGGTCGATCATGTTCACGAAGGACAATGTTCAGACTCTGTTTTCGAAGGAATTCGCGGTAGCCTTTTCAGACCTCCTTGAACTCATAAGACAGATCGGGAATACAGGCCGACGACTCTGCAAGTGCTCTGAACGTGCTTTCGGGGAACTCTATTTCAAGAACGATGATGGAGAATATCTGTTGTGGGTGGGGTTTTGGCCTGACTTCTGGAAGAGAGAGGGGCTCCCTGTGGCATTCGGGGTAAAAGACGATTGGCCGGAGTGGGTGCAAGAGACTTTTCGTAGAGTTTATCGGTTCGAAACAAGGTCGTTCGATGGCTGGACAATGGGATGGGTGCCACAGCAAGAACTCGAATCTAGCAAACCGCTAGAAAGAATATGGGAGCGAATCAGTCCGGTGCTTCAAGCACTGGCAAGCACTAAAGTCAGAGAGTCCTAGCCTTCGCCCCAAGGCCCGCCGCTACAACAATTGACGGTGAAAACGCCGACCATGAAACCGGAAACATTTCAGCATGGTGCAAAGCGATGGTTGTCCACGTACAAGAGTGACGTGCTTGGAGTCGAGGAGGATGGAATATGGCTTCGAAACCGCAAGCGTTATCCTCACATCCTGCCGCAAGAGAAGTACCAATTGAACATCCTGCTGAGCTTCCGCGACAAGTTCTGGCAGTGGTTTAGTCAGCAGAACCCTCGAATTCTGCTTCACAGCGATTTTCACCATCTCAATTCGTCGCAGGCTGTGTGCTTCAATCTCTTCTTCCCGATGCTGACTGGCGACGGGCGAGGGCTTGCGGCGTTGTTGTCAGCTATGGACATAGCGGGTCTGCGCAAGGCTGGCGCTTCTTTTGAATACGAGCCTTACCCTGACGAGCATACCTGCATCGACTTCTCTGTGCCTTTGCAGTCAGGGGCACGAGTGAATTTCGAGATAAAGTACACAGAATCGGAATTTGGCTCGGCGAAAGCTGATGAGGTCCACTTGGAGAAATTCAACACGACCTACCAGTCTCGGCTCGCCGGGCGATTCGAAGAATCTTTCTGTTGCGCGGCGAAGTTCTTAGAGCATTACCAGATCGCAAGAAATATTTGGCACTTGAATGAACAGTCCGGTGACGTTGCTGTCTTCCTCTATCCCAAGGCGAATGCTTACTTGCGACGACAGGAGCCGATCATCAAGACTTGTGCGCGTCAGCCATTTCGATCTCGAATTCGGATCGTGTACTTGGAAGACCTCGTGGTCGCCCTTCACAACAGGTTGGAGCCAAGTGACACGGCACATCGGCAATATCTGAAAGAATTTCGCCTGAAGTATTTTCCGGAGTTGAGCTTTGCAAACAGCGAAGCTCAGAAATGAGCCGTCCTTCACGGTCCGCCAAGAATCATAGCGAATATTGTTTTTTGAGGTTTCTAACGGGTTTTTCGAGGTCTCTCACAACGCCATCGAAGTGCTCGCCGATTCGACATTGCCTTCTGCCGGAACAACGGCGATGACCGGAGCAGGCTCGGCCTGAGCTTCCTCTGGCAGCGGCTGTTCAACTGACACGCGAACACCGGGCTTCACAACGATGAATCCCTCGTCGGTCTCTTCGCGATTCAGCACGAGCGAAGAAGACAACAGGTCGAGGAAGCGATAGGTGCTCGCTGGCGTCCGCAGTACACGGCGTAGCTTCGGCGCGATCTTGTCAAACAATTTCTGGATTTCCTCGTCGGTCGGTTCGCTAATTGAGTCAGTGAGGCAATTGGGGTTCGGATTTAGCGAACGTTCATGTTTCACTACCAACCGATCAGCCGTACTGCGTGCAATTTTGTGTTCCTTCAGCCACGCACTCCATTTTCCAGCGCGACCCGGCGTTGTCAGCAATGTTTTCATGGCTGCGAGTTTCTTCCCAAGCTCAGCGCGGACTGAGTTCAGGTTCTGAGATTGCTGGCGCAGCGACGATTTGAAGTCATTGTGAATTTCCCAAAGCCCTGTTATCTCGGCAGTCCTGCGGTGCACTGTCTGCCTGCGGGGTATCTGATTCCGGGGCTGGAACTTGTGCTGGAATCTGCGTCAGGGATGGTACCGGAACTTCTGCCACAGGGTTTTCTGGAAGAACTGAGTTCTGAATCTGCTCTGTTGTTTCGATCATGATCGCCTCACATTTTTGAACTGATGTCGGAGCAATTGCACGCCCGTGGGCGCGTGATGCCCTTACCTATGCAACTGGAAGTTCGAAAACGGGGGGACTGATTTGAAATTGTTTTGGAGGTCATCGATTCGGCAAAGTGGATTTTTGCCGAGTGGACATGCTGTTCAACCTTAGTCCGAAAATACTCGATCAATCGACATACACCTTTGTTAATCGCGGGTTTTTCATTCCCGGTGTCCAAACCGCACCGCTCTCAGTCGCCTTGACAAAATGGTGTGGTAGAGCAGCCTCGATTTCACGCAGACCAGCGTTTTTAAACCTTCTTGGGTCATTCTTGATGGGTTCGTTAACCTGAACTTGAAGACTGACTCGAAACCCTGAGGCGTCAGCCAGAGCTTTCGCGATGCCTACCCATATCTCCAGAGGAACGCTTTCCTTGTCGTCCAATTCAGAATGCAATCCGATGCTTGCCAAAAAATCAGAACACCTGCCGTAGTAATCAATCAATACGTCATCAGCCGTGTCCTGAAGAAGATTTTTCATTTCTTGATCGAATGTTTTAGTGCTGCTCAACTTCGTCCCCATTTCTGATCCTCGGCCTCGCTAGTCCTGAGGCACTCGGAATCGCTAATTTCTATGCCAGACCTGAAGCTAGTTCTTTTATTCCAATCTGGTCACAATAATCAATACTCATCCTGTACGGATCATGTGGCATTTTGTTTGACAAATCCGCCCTGCACTCAGTTCACGTTCTCTGGAATCTGTTCCTCGACTTCCTTTTGTTTCAAGAAGTCCAGCACCATCTCCCAAATCTCCTGACCGTCCTCATCGTGGTAGTGGTCGGGATAGCGAACGATTCCCGTCTCGACCCGCAACTGCACTCGCCCATTAAGCACGACGTTGCTGGCTTCGCGGAAACAATCTTCCAGTTCAATCGCGACTCGCCCCGCATCACGCCCGTCGCACTCAAGGTAGAGCGCGTCATGGTGAGGGGCACAAAGTGTTGAACCAAGTTCCCGCTCCACTGCGAGCACTGAAGCTAAGCGCAAAATCTCGGCGCAGCCCGCCTGTTGGGGAAAATTCAACAGTGTGTTGTGTGGCGTGTCGGGACCGACCTCCATAGTCCAGCCGAAGTTAGTCGAGATACATCCCTGCTCTCGCGCCCATTCGATTTGAGCTTCCACCCACTCCCAGTAGGTTGGATACGTGCGCTTGTGGCTCGCGATAATTCGCTCTGCCTGCCAGAGCGGAACGCCCAAGTTCTGCGAGAGTGTTCCCGCACCGACGCCGTACTGGATTGCCAATAGCGCGACTTTGTACAGATCGCGGATAGCTTCGAGTTCTGGATTCCTTTTATCCCGAACGGCGTCACGAGCTACGACGCCCGCCGATTTCGCGAATTCGAGGTACTGGTCGGCCCCGGATTGGTAAATCCGAATTAGTTCGGGATCGCCGCTGAGGTCAGCGGCAATTCCGGCTTCGGCGGCGATGATGTCGGCATGAACAATGGCGCGGCCTTTGACTGGAGCGATCAGGTTCCGTACCCAATGCGGACGGCTGAGAATGAACTGCCGCGCCTTTGGGTTGTTCCGCCCCGAAACCGTACCGAATGGGAATATGGAAGCACGGTTTCGATTGTCACAGCCAAGAATCGTTCCAGTGAGACTTAGCGCCTTGATCGATTTTCGCGCCTGACGGAGCGGCTCAAGCTCTGGACACCGTTTGCACAGCGGTTCGAACACCTTCTCATCAGTGGTGCTGTAATGACCGCTAGGCGTCGTCGGCCAGAACTCACCGTACCCTGACCGCTCTATGAGAGCGTCGAACCCTTGCTGCTTGAAGACAACCTTTCGGTGCTTCTTACCCTCAATTGCGAAGACCCCGTAGCCGTACTTGGCCTCAACCTCGCGGGCGATGTGGGTTTGCAACTCATTCCGATGTTGTTGGATTTCGTGATAGAGGGGGCTGACCGGGAGCCCGTTATGCTCGAACCACGCAACCGCCTTACTGTAGTCGCCGCGCAGTAAGGCTTGATCGAGATCAATATAGGCAAACATGTGGGGTAAGAGCTTTTTTGTGCCGAGAACATCCGACCAGCAATAGTCGATAATCCTGTGGTGATGCGCATCTGCCGAGATGCCGGAAGGCGGAATGACACCGTTTTGAATGATGTAGTCCCGTTCGTCTTGTTTTTCTTCATGCGAAAGGGAGTCCTCGCCAAAATGGGCGAGCGCGTCCACCAAGCCCGTGCCCACAGACCGCAGATACTGCCCACCGCGCCAGACACCGTTGATACCCCGCAGGTGTTCGAAGTAAAGATCAAGGACATTTGGTGGTAATTCCCAGCCGAGCGCGATGAACGTTTTCCATTCGGCGGCGGCGTTGTAGCAAACGAATAGCGAGTTCTCGTAGTCAAACGGATTCTCGTTCGGCTGATCGAAGAAAAACTCCAAACGGCGACCCGAATGAAGCTCCTCTGCGCACAAGCACACAGGAATATTCGGTTCGCCGTCAGGCTGCTGGAACTCGGTGTCGATAATCCACACCGAGGCGTAGTTGCTAAAATTACTCGTCATCGCCGTCCTCACGGAAGCCGCGCAGCTTGCGCAGGAAGGCGTGGTCGAGACTGGTAACCATGTGATCCTCGAACGCAGACTCCAGCATCTCTGCAAACGGGGGAAGAGATGACCAGTCGGGCTCCGGAATCGAGTCCTCAGGCTCAACGAGATCGTATGTATTGGCAGCACGGCGTGCAACGACCGCAACCCACTTGCTCACCGCGATACGGATCGCCGCTTTTGCAGCGCGATACCATGAGGTCTCAGAACGATGCAAAGGCCAAATGAACATTGATCCGTCACTCATCTGAGCGGCAAACAGGTCAGTCACGCGGGTCTGACTTTCAATGAACGCCGGGAGCTTGAGATCGGGCGAGACGTAGTAGATTTCACTCGTATCGAGATCGGTCAGCGTAAGAACACCGTTCAAGCGGTATTCCGAAGACGGGTGCACACGAACGAACTTGTTCTTCGGCGGCTTCTGCAACGGGTATGTCGCCTGAACACGCTTGCCCACTGGAGCGGAGTAGCTCTTCTTGGCGTTAAGTGCCTTAACCATCGCGGTCGAAGCACTCTTGATCTTCCCGGAACTGGAGGGTTCGTCTGTCTGCTCAGCCGTCTTGATCTTGGTTGAGGTTGTAGGGGCCGAATTCTCGGCCCCCGTTTCAGGTTGTGGTTGTGGGTCTACGCCCCCGAAGCCATTCGGCTTGGGAACAGGCATAGACCCGTTTTCGTAACGTGCGTTCTGGTGGGGTTCACTCATGTGAGTAACCTCGTTGAATTGCGCGGGAAGACAGAGAGGATGATTCCGGCCTGACTTTGCCTCGCGTCGGCTAGAAGTCTCGCGTTTTACCGCGAGGGGGCGTAGGAACCGAATCCCCACGCCCAGTCAAAGTAGCTTTGGGCTACCGACCACCTCTGCAAGAGGCATCCGTTAGTCAACAAATCCGAATTACATGCAAAAGAATTATTTCGTGAGGCTCGGGGTTGCGTTGCAGGCGGCTGGCTGTGCCGGACGCTCCACGCATGCTGGACATGCTCAGCGTGCTGACGCTGCTGAACACCCCGGACATCAATCCAGTCCCGGCCAGTGATACCAAATAGACATATATATAGGTAGAGAGTGTAGAGAGTTCAGGAAGCTCAGCATGTCCAGCGCGATCAGGGCGTCTAGGAGGCAGACCCAAGAGTATTCTTCATTCTGGGGAGCTGAGGGATGATCCGAAAATCTGGGCCATTCGTACTTCAGAAAATCACAGACCAATATCCTCAATACAGCAGGTGGCTTGCCGACCAAATCCGCAACATCGACGAGTTGCCAGACTTTCGCGATGACAAGAGCATCTTTGTGATGTCTGACTATGGCGGTGAGCACAAGCACGCAGTATTTAACACCTACTCGTTTCTAATTTCCTCCGTGGACAGGCTGTCTGCATTCAAGCGCGAAACGCATGTCCTGAGGGAGAAACATGGGCTAAATGCACCATTCAAGGAATTCGCCTATAAGGATTTGGCCTATGGGCCGATTCAACGGTCTCTCGGCGAGTTTCTTCGAATCTCGGATCAAAGCGTTCATGGGGTTCTTGTGACCGTCTCTGTAGAGAAATCTGTGCCTTCTCTGTTTGGCCCGGAAAAGAGCGCGGCACAACAAGGGCTGGTTGACCTCCTCTTCGCGAATGATCTCGGACAATGGGGACGCGGCGAAGCCGAGAAACTGCTTCGCATTTGTCACCCTATCGCGATGTTTCTAGCATTGCTCACCCATAGCGGGCAAAAATTTGTGTGGATGAGCGACAGAGACGCCATAACGGACGACGGCAGTAAACGGACTTTCGAGAATACTCAGCGCGTATTCCTACACGCACTCCAGATGTACACCGATAACGAGTACGAAGTTTTTGGGTTTGCCAAACCCTTCGAAAAGGAATCGTTCACAAGTGACCTACTAAGCCTGACCGATTTAGCCGCAGGTGCACTCCAAGATGTGCTCCAACAACTCAAGGCTAAGAACGTAAGAGATCATGTGGGCAAGAGGCAGATCATCAGATGGCTGGGGACGCCGAGGGCCTCGCTTCAGAAGGTGAACATACTGTTCCAGATGGACGCGGGCAAGCTCGTGTGCGCAAACGTGGTTTTGAAAGCAAAGCAAGGTGCGCTCGCGGGCAGTTAGTTCAAGAAGGGATATTCGCTCAGGTGAAACTCGTCACCATTCTCCTGCCTCACTTCTTCGAGCCTCGTTTGAGCAAATGGCATAAAGACACCTTCAATGGGTTTGAGCCATCCATCCTTAGCTGGGAACTCATAGCCAGAAGGGAGCACGCAGAATCCGGGATCGATACTGAGGTCAAACAGTTCTTCTTCCGGATATTTCATTGTGCATTCTACATCCACCAATCTTCGATGAGACTGAAAAATTTCAATGCGTTTTGACTGCCGCCGAGGTTCTCTCTTTTCCGAGCTTCTCCCAAACCTCCAAGAAGCCACAGTCTGTTCCGTTGGCGACCTTACAGACTTCTGACAGATACTTCGATACCCGATTTCTCGTCCCACTGGATGTCAGAGCCTCAGTCCAAGTTTTGGCTTTCCACTTCGGCAGCGGTGTGGACCGACCACCAGATTTGCGCACATCTGGATCGCATCCTCAAGATTCCTCAGCAAGGGTTGGATCGTGATCTTCGCCACATCGTGCGTACAATTCGCGAGAACCCAAATCGCACAGTTGAAGAATTGGCAAATCTTCTTTACGCGGACATCATGGACTTGAATGCAAGACGAGACCGACCCAGCGTGCGCCATACGCACGGACTGGGTGGGTCTCTCGCCTAACGGATTCGCTCGCCCCAGTTTCGACCTAGCAGTTAGCTCCGGCTTTCGGGATGTAATTCCCCTGCTCGTCGAAGCGCCCTCCAAAGACATCGATGAAAGCGTCGGGTGCCGACTCGCATTCACATTCCATTTCGTCGATGGGATCGAGTTCCCAACCGTACTTCTCGTCGAAATCCTCGGAGACAATTCCGGCGAGATCGCGATGCACTGACTCGGCGTAAACGTCCGGAACGTCGCCACTCTCCAATGCCGCAAGCACGTGATGGTAGCCATGCTTCTCAATGGCATCCTCAAGGGCTTGCGTGATCTCCGTGTCACGTTCTTCAAGGAACTCCTCAAAGAGGCAGTAATACTCGTTGGAAATTTCCTGAAGATCATCGATGATCTGCTCGCGTTCTTCTTCAGAGAGGGTGTTGTGGAACAACCATTCGCGGCGTTCCTGCTGCTGCTCGGCTGCCAGCTTGCGCTGGAGGCGGGTTTCACGCGCCTTGACTGCGCGTGCTTGCTTCTCGGATTCGATCACAACTTTCTTCTCGTCGGCCATGTGGCCCTCCAACTTACCTTTTCACGACGTACTGCGCTGGTCATCGTCAGGCACCGCAATTACGGTGCGACGGGCATTCCCTCCGATAACACCCGTTTCGACCTACTGTACTGATACCGCCATTTGCGGCACCTGCGTGTTGGTTGCGCCGGGCAAAGTTGAATCCGACTCAGCTTTAGCCGCACGCTTGGTGTTGAGGCGGTCGCGCTCGGCCTCACACGCCTGTTTCGTGCCGATTGTGAGAGCGTTGGCGGCACTGTGGTCGGCGCACCAATCGGGGAACACGCCGAATTCCTGGGTGTCGCCGATACGGGCGACCAGAAATTTCTTTGTAGCTTTTGTGCTCGGCTCGTTTTTCGTCAGTGCGGTGTTCTTCGCCCCGGCTTTAGTTTGCTGGGATTCTTTCTCTGCCAGCTTATCGAGGTCATTCCGTGCCGCTTCTGCATTGCGCAATTGCTGCTGACGTTTCACTTCTTTGCCGAACTCTTGCACGATCTCATCCGTGTCCGTGGGTTCGAACATCTCGACCACCATTGCAGCGAGTTCGGACGCGAAGGTCTGCTTCTCGTCTTTTAACTGCTCGAAGTAGGCATAGGGATCGCCCTTGTCGAGCTTGGATAGAGGCTTCGCCACTGCCGGGGCTTGCACATGCCCGCGCAATGCAGCCTCCTGCCCGGCTACGAAGCCGAGCTTGTAGTTCTTGGATTTCGAGGGGTCCAGCGGATTTGGAGGCTCGTTGATACCGAGCAAGCGGTTGATATGGCGGTCGCTCACACCAAATGCGAGCGAAACGAAATCTGACCAGTACATTGGTTCGACACCGCCGTTCGGATTCGGCACGGAAAGCGTCTTACCCTTCGAACCGGGCTTGACACCGAATGCGTTACGAAGCTTCAGCACTTCCAGTTTGTGTTGCTCGAAGTAGTCCTTGACGGTCTTGCGCTTCGATTGCCATTCCCCACCAACGGTGAGAACGGTTGTGATAAGTGCCTGTGTTTCCGGGGTTAGGTCTGCTTCTTCAGGCTCGTACTGAAACTGGGGCGTGCGGATGTGGGCGCTAGTTGCTCCCGCCATGCAGCCAGCCGAACTGGGTTTAAGGGTTGGGGTCTCGCCCCCAAGCTTGCCCACATCTATAGTGGAAATGCTTGGGACAGGAGGAGTTTGCGGTGGTATTGGTATGGCAGTTGTAGCCATATTTCCTCGCGGTGACCTGTCCGTGCAGCCCGCAGGCCGTCATCAGGGACGGGCGGTCAATCCCGTCCGACCTCGGACATAATGTCCGAGGTTTCGACTGAAGCGCCCCCCTTTACGGCTCGGAGGTCTGCTTCTGTTAATCCAATACCCGCTTTTCTGGATTTTTAATGGGCTTGGCGCGGCGATTCTTGAAAATTTCTCTTGGAGTGCGGCACCGCAGCCCCTCCACACGAGGTAAACACTGTCTTCCCTCGGTGCAAGGGCAAGAAACGGGGGAACGGTGGGAATGAAGCGGCTCTACTCCGGGTCGGAGTATCGTTAGTCGGAAAGAGACGGGCTTACATCAAAGTGGCTCACCGGGGGCTGCTGGTGTCCAATTGCCAGCCCGACGACCTTTCTACCGCGCCGGATCAGCAAGACCCCAACTTTCTTTGAAAATTAGGGCAGGTTCCTGCCCATTCCAAAAGCGAGCCCAAGGAATTTCGAAAAATTCTCGTATTGTACTAAGTAGGTGTTCCTGTACCTCCACGCTCACGCGGGGAGTCGGAAGCACCTGCTGCACCTGCATGGGTCGCCTTAATAAACGACCCAGACCCCGATTCTCTGGGTGCGGACGGGCTGTAGGCTGTCACCAACCGGGGAGAAACGGGCGGCAATGGGCTTGCGGCCACATTCGCAACCTCATGAGCCGATCCGGAGGGTGGGCGAAAAGGCCCTTGGAATTAAACCGAGGTAGTTATGCTTGAACTCAATCAACTCGCAGTCAACTCGCAATGAAATCAACGCAGGCTTCTTCCAGCCAGAACCATACGTAACAGCAGACGATGTCGCGGCGCACCTGAAGATCACGCGCCGTCAGGTGCTGGAAATGACCCGCCGTGGGCTCATCCCCGCAAACCCGCTGGGAGTCGGTAAGTGTCGCCGTGTGTGGCGCTACAAAATCAGCGAAGTGGAGAGCGCCATTGCCTCAGGCATTCGCAAACCTCCTTCGAACTCTAATAACGACGGCTTGGCTCAAGGTTCAACCAACGGTACAATGCGTCCCGGCAGTTCCCCTAGCCAACGGAGGAAATCCAATGGCTAAGGGATGGTTACGAAGTAAGAGGGGATCAACCTTGTTCTGCTGGTACAACAGCGAAGGATTGGAGCGGTCGAAAGTGATCGGCCCCGCTTCGCTGTACGAGGGCAAAGAGGCCCAGAACAAGGAAGCATGGGAGCTGGTCGGCAAACTTGGCTTGGACAAACTCGTTGCCAAGTCTGATCCGACCTCGATTCTATTTGGGGAGCTTGCCGAGAAATATCTTGCCGAGCATCCCTTCAACAAACAATCAACTAGAGAACTGCATACGCAGGTCATCCGGAATTTATTGATGCCCCGGTGGTCAGACGAAATTGCAATCGAGATTGATCCCAAAGCATTGAAGCAGTGGATGGTCAGTCTCGAAGTTGAATCCAGCACCCGTGGCAAATATAAGTCCGTGATGTCCGGGCTCTACAGTTGGGGTCAATGCGAGAACCTGATTCCGCGTGGCGAGGAGTTCAACCCGCTCAACTACGTCAAGGGTCCGCAATTCAGTCAAGTGACCTCCTATGAGGCAATGGCTCTTGAAATCGAGGATATATTTGCAGTCCTCGGCGGTCTCAAGCAGCCTGAGTACGAATTGACGCTTTTGGTGGTCACCTGCCAGTTGCGAATCAGCGAAGCACTTGGACTGAAGTGGCGCGACATTCTGTGGAATCGTGGCCTGATTGCGATTCGCCGGACGTGCGTCCACAACAACATTCAGGATGGCGCGAAAACGAAGCTGAGTGGTAGCCGAGTTGAAGCACCGAAATTGTTGCTTGATTGCCTCGCGGCATGGCGGCGTGAATCCCCGTTCGCAAAGGACGAGGACTACATCTTCCCATCAATCAAGTTGAAGGGGCAAAACCCCCGGTCTGCCAGCATGTTGGTGGAAGACTACATCCGGCCTGCCGCAATTCTCGCGGGGGTCATTCGGGTTGAGAATGGCATCACGTATGACCGCGACGGTGAGATCGTGAAGAGGTTCGGGTTCCACGTCTTGGGACGCCACTCGATTGCGACGTTCCTCATGGAAAACGAAACGAATCCGGCAGTGGTTCAAGCTGTCATGCGGCACAGCAAGATGGACATGACGCTTTACTACAGCCACACCCACCGTGCTGCCAAACGTGCGGAACGGGAAAAGGTGCTTGGGCGTTTGGTTCCTGAGGAGAGGCGGGTACAAATGCGGGTACAGGAAACGATTCAGTGAAACCGAAGTGGTTCGGGAACTGGTGTGTTAGCATAGCTTTACCGCGATTTCGTGGGCGCTTAACTCAGCGGTAGAGTGCCATCTTCACACGGTGGAAGTCATAGGTTCGAATCCTATAGCGCCCACCATCTTTTCAACAACTTACGGACTTTGCGATCAGTCCTGCGATCAAACAGGACGGAATAGCAGGTCCGCAACCTTGTCGCCCGCTGCTTTCACCGCTGGATCGAAGGTTTCGCCATAGCGCAGAGTCATGCCGATAGTTGAATGCCGCATGAGTTCGCGCTGTAGCTCTACGGGCACACCTGACGCACCTAGCCAAGTTCTGAACGAGTGACGAAACGTGTGCGTTCCAAATTTGCCGATTCCCGCTGCGTCCGCTGCTCGTTCGAGTGTCTGCCGGACCCCGGTGTAAGAGTACGGCCTTTTACCTAGGTTGATGGGACTGGCGAAAATCCAATCACTATCCGCCGAGAACGTGGCGCTCTGTTTGTACGTGCGCAAACGATCCAATAGTTCGGCCGCTACGCTGATCGTCTTTCGTGATCCCTGCGTCTTTGGAGCATCCACGATTTGAGCGACAACGCTGCGCTGGATCGTGATCTGTGATCCGAGCCAATCGATGTCGCCCCAGCGAAGGCCTAGTGTTTCGCTGATTCGAAGGCCCAAGGACGCGCAACACAACGCGAGAGTTCCGAAAGGCTCTGCGAGGTGACTCAGCAGAGACCGAAACTCTGCAATTGTCAGACTTCTGACCTCGCGCACCTTCCGCGTTGCGCCGACGTTCCTGACTAGGCTGATGGGATTTCTCCCAAGTTCTAGTACGCCAGCGAACATCGCGAACTCGAACAGGGAGTACATCAGCGCCCGTACATGCGTCTTGCTTTTGGGAGACAGGTCTAACCCTCGCAGCCATAGCTCGACAGGTTGCGGCTGGATTGCAGACAACGGCTGATCTCCCCATTTCGGCAAGATGTGATTTTTCAGCCATGAGCGATACCCCTGCGCGGTGTCTTGCCGCGTAGGGAACCGTTCCGTCTCGAATCGATTAGCGAGTGTGCGCACAGTATGCTGCTCGTTTGTTTTGGCTGGCACGAACGTGAGTGCTTTCTGCCACGCTAACGCCTTCGTCGGGAATTCCGCCTTCGTACCTATCAGTCTGCTGCGTCGTTTCCCGTTCTCGCATGTAAGAAAGTTCCATGTGCCACGCCGTTTGTCGAATACGACTGAACCACATTTATTGAATCGTGCTCGTTTCACTCGTTACGCTCCTTTCAGTGAGCACGACTGGCGCTCCCAGCATAGCACTGTCGAGTTCGCTCGCCAGAAAGCGCCACACATGCCGCTGCGTTCCGCTGAGGGTGTGGCCGGGAAGTGCTCCTGCACGCGCCAGTTCGATTACGTGGCGCGTCGATAACTGCAAGTACTGCGCTGCTTGTTTCGCTGTCATCCACTCCATGCGATCCCTTTCCTGAAGTATGAAAAAGGCCCTATATGTGGGATAGGGCCTGTGGTCGATTTTCGGTAAAAATAGGCCAATAGAATCAGGCAACTACGGGCACATTTTCAGCGGGCTGCGCGGTCCCAACGGCGCGTTTCCGCATTTGGCGCTGCTTCTCTTCGAGAGATCCGCGCTTTGGCCGCATCGTGTCGTGAACCTTGTGACGCATCGCCGCGTGCTGTTTCATTTCCGCGTCGAATTCTGCGTCATTCATCTGTTCCTCTGTTGACGTTAGCGTCGAGAGGAATACGATGTCACTTGAAGCATGGCGCAGAGTCGGAACTAATCCCGACTCGACTGCAGCCAGAAGCTTTCGTGCCATGCGTACGATGTGCGGCGATCCGCCCATGATGTTAAAAATAGCGTTGGCATAGTTCGGCGCATCGCGGCGAAGCTTCAGGAATTGCGCGTACAGTCGCGCCTCTTCTACTTCGTCACGTTTGTCTGCTTCGTTCTGTTCGCGAAGTTTTTGCTTCGCTGCTTCAGACATCTTGACGCGGTTCTGCTCGTGTTCCTCGCGTGCGCGTGTTCGATCCTGCTCCGTGATTTTCATTGGCGCTGTCCTTTCGCAATCACGCACGCAACAGCCGAAAGATCCACAGTGTGATAATGCGCGGCTAATTGTTGATGGCAGTAAACCTTCATCCGGTTCTCGCGCACCAGCCGGCAAAAACTCACGTCTTCGCCGCATTCACACTCGCGAGTTTCCGAACCTTCCTTGTAGTTCCACGTAAACCACGGCCCGCGTGGAATCGTCTGCCAGACTGTGCTACGAATCGCGAGAACTCCTCCGCCCAACGCTTCCACTTCCTCGTAAGCGCTGCGTGCGCCCGTAGGCTGAGGAAAAACAAAGATCGATTCTCGTGAGTTCCGCACCGCGTATCGCTGGCCAATCACGTCCGCAGCGGCGGGCGCGTGGGCGATCACGTCCAATAGTCGGCAATTCGGCGTGCAGTCGTTATCCACTTGAATTAGCCAATCAACGCCGATGTCTCGCGCCTGTGCCACAGCGACGTTACGGGCGTGATCGTGCGGACGATAGTCCAAAACGTTGCCGAATGTGCACGCGAAACGAGGATCACGTCCCGCATGAATTAGCGCCAGGGCAAGATCGTGGTTGACCCAGCCCGTGCGTTCGATTGAACCTAAAGTAAGAATCAAGACAGATTGCATGACAATTTCCCTTTCGAAAGTGAACGGGCGCAACGACACACGGGGAAAGGTTATAAAGGCCGCGTGTTGCTGCGCCCGCCGCTCGACGGCTTTACGGAGCTGAAAGCCGGAGCGATGTGAAAACGGGGACGGCTGACATCGCATGAGAACCGTCCCCGCGCCGACTACCGGAGTAGTCGGCAAACTCTACTTGTTGAACTCGGTCACATCGATTTGCAACGCCTTCGCCCTGTCTGACAAGCGGGGTGCGAGCAAACCGCGTTCCACGGCTTGCTTCCGTAGACGCTCGTATTCGACAAGATCGGCCCTATACAGTTCGGCTGCTGCTGCACTGTTTGAATTCTGGCCGAACAGTTGCGCAACGCGGTCTGTGCCTGCTCGTTTGTCGTAGTGTTCGCACTGAGGATCGCTGCAAGCGCCGTAGGGGCGCAGATGGATGCAGGTTTTGTGCTTTGCCGGAAGTGTATTTCGATTCGACATTTACGCCACCAGCCCTTTCCGCAGCGCTTGCGCTCTAAGCGTCCTGTAAAGACTCGGGTTTTTAATCGCCAGTTCGTTGCACTTTTTTGCGTTCGATCCTCTGCCAAAAAGTTCCTCAAGTTTCGGAGCGTCTGCCGGGACGCTCTGCGCGGGTGACGAACCACTACCCGGTTTCACTTCGCCCTTAACTAACCACGGACTGCGATCCGCGAGCGATTGAACGGCTGCCGCAATCTTGGCGGAATCGGGCGCGCCGTCCGCGTCCAGCAAGTCGACCTTATCGAGCAGTAGTGCTGCCTGATTGGGATCGACGAACCGCGCACTCGCTGCCTTCGCGAGTATCGTGTTTTCTAATCGTTCGCGACTGTGCTCTTGCGCCAAGTCGTCCAATCTCAATCGGGCTGCGTCCAGTTGAGCGCGGAGCTTGTCGGCTTCGGTCGCATCCGGCGATGCCGCTGCCAGCGCTTGCTCCAACGCTTTCTTCGTTCTCGCGAGTTCGCTCCGTGTTTCGAACGCGGCTCGGCCCATCGCTGCTTTTACGATCTCATCGATCTTCGCTTGCTGTTCAGGAGTGAAGCTGACCTTGGGCTCGGCGCTGGGCTCGACTCGCGGAGTGTCCTTGAGTATGGGGGTGTCCTTGACTAAGTCGGGCACGACTGGCCCGGCGGGATTGTTGTTTTCCTTAGACATAAATTGCTATTACGCTTTCTCGTCTCAAAGTTCCGCACACTGTGCGGAGTGCTCCCTCGGCGCGGCGCGAGACTAAACGCATCGCCTGAACTGCCGCCACAGCGGGAGAGCTGTGACGTTAAACTTGTGGTCTTGTTATGCGGCTGTCGGGGCGTGACGGATTGGTCGCGCTGGAAGCGGATGCTGACGCAGCAACATTTTCCAAATCCAGCGTTCACCGTCGCGAACGTCGCCGCGCTGCGAGAGTCGTTCGATCAATTCGAGAATCTCACTCAACGGTGCGCGATTCAGCCAGGAACAACGATGCAGGATCGTCGGGGGGCAAGGATACGGCAACTGCGCCCACGCGATTTCAATCGCCAAGATGTCGCGCTGGCGCAGCGTGAATCTTTCGTCTTTCTGTTCAATCACTTCTTTGCTCCGTTTCCCAACGCAAATTACGCATCGGGCGGAGTTCTCCAAAGCCTCGGTACATATCGAGACGGAATTCGGCCCTGCTGCGTTGAATTGGGGATGCCGTCTGATGATCGCCAGAGGGCGAGCGAAGTTAACTAACTAGTATAACACACTCGCGATGTGTGAGTCAAAAGTGTGATGCTGGCCGAAATGCACCACCAACATTGGCCGATCTCAACCAACGCGGGTATCGATCATCGATCTAAGTGCTTTGTTTCGCGACTCGCTGCACAATGGCTAAAGGCACGTGTGATGCCAAAGAACTGTAGACACCGAATCAAATTGCAGGTATCTCGTAGGGGCACCGCCGCGTAGTTATAGAGTGCCGACGCGCCCAACATTCGTTCTGCTAGGGTTCGCGGTGCGTAGATACTGTGGTGCACGGTTTTCTCTGCGCCGGTTTCCACGAGACACATTCCGCCGTTGTTTCCACACACAGAACATGCAGGTGACGCAATGCACCCTGTCACGTGATCATGTGCACTGAATCACATTGCTGGCGGGCGTACGCTGCTATGCGGGGCGTTTGGTATGTGTGCACAGTGTGCGCGGCTGTTCACAAAAGGGTACTAGAAACACTCCCCGCAAGTGATTGAAAATCCAGATACCGGATGTACTCAATTTGGGTGTTGACAAATCGAACGTTTTTTGTACACTGATCACATCATGAACATCGCACTGTATGCACGAGTTTCCACAAAGAAACAGGATTCTGATAACCAGATCGCCGTTCTACGCGAGTTCGCTGCAAAGCAGGGCTGGACGATCACCCGTGAGTTTATCGACGTTGTAACGGGCTCTGGACGCAAGGAACGGCCACAATTCTTAGCGATGCTGGACGCTGCCAGCAAACGGGAGTTCGATCTCATCCTGTTCTGGGCGCTGGACAGACTCAGCCGTGAAGGTATCGTCAAAACGCTAGGCTACCTTCAGCAATTCAAGTCTTGGGGCATCGGCTGGCGATCCTACACCCAGCCATTCCTCGATACCGGAAACCCGATGGTTACCGACATCGTTCTGAGTGTGCTTGCGGCTGTCGCGCAGCAAGAGCGACTTACGATCTCTGAGAGAACGATTGCAGGTTTGAAACGCGCACGTCGCGAAGGCAAGGTGTTAGGCCGTCCGGCATTCGCCCTCGACATGGCGAAGGTTCTCAAGCGACAGGCAAAGGGCGAGTCGTTGCGCAGCATCGCCCGCGATCTCAGGGTTTCGCCTGCACTGCTCTGCAAGCGACTTGCGGCGCAGTAACAATCAACGCGGGCTGGTCACCTGCTAGAAGCAGGGAGCCAGCTCGAACGTGTGCCGCTGTCACCGCCCTGCGCCGATGTCAATGCACAGTGTGCACGCTGCGCAGAATTGGGTAGTGTCCTAGGACTGCGTTGCTGATTGGTGGGAACTAGCAGGGCCAAAAAGAGTTGGCCCCCGCTAAGTTATTTTAGTGAGTCTATGAATTGAGCACGCAATTTCTTCATGTACTCATATACCTTTTGTGCGTCAGGATCGTTGGCGATTTCTCCTGTTGGTGGCTGAGGGTCAATTGGTTGAACGCTCGGGGGCACATCAATCTTCTTGTGCATCAGTTCGTATATTCCCACCTGAACGGTTAGGAAATACAGTAATAACTTTGCTTGTAACCAAGTGACCGTCATCGCCGTGTGCTGCTGCACAATCATTTGCGTAAAATCCACTTCCCCGAAAAGCATCCTCAAGTCCCACTCGCTCGGTATAAGTTGAATATTATTTGCGTACCAGGACTCGAAGTTCTCGTGGCGAGAAACCCTTAATGGTGCCTGTAGTGGCGTGTGTAGCTCTGGTGCCGTTGAATCTGCCATCGTGAATATTTCCTTTCACTCTTAAGCTGCTCTCTTAAGATTTCCCTTGGCTCCCCGTCGTCGCTTGTCCTTTTCGCGCTCTACGTAATCCTGCAAATCAAGAACTGCAGCGGATGCGGTAGTAGAGCCACTAGCCATTTGGTAGGACGACAAATTACCGAATTGTCGCTCATAAAGCCGAACGTCAGTCCAAGGTTCCGGCCTTGACATCCGAGCTGCCACGATAGGAGTTCCAGCCGGATTTAGCAGGTGTGCGGCACGGGCAATGTCGGTCCACTTGCCGGACGTTGCCTTCCATCCCGAAGTCACGGCTTGCTCCAGTTCGGGGAGTTCATCTTCAAAACTGCTCACTTGAAAGTATTGTTCGTCTTGGTGGGAGAGTTCGTAAAGAGAACGCGAAAACGGGCGGAATTTGATTTCCAGATCGCTATCAAAAGCATCAGCGCAGTCGAGTAACGTAGCGACACTCCACTTGCCATAATCCGGATTTTCGATTTGCGAAATCCAAGGTTGGGCCTTTTTCATCCGCTTCCCAAACTCGGTTTGTGTCATCCCGTTTTGCTCACGGAGCGAACGAATCTGCAGTGCTACTGCGCTCTGCACACGTCCGCGCACAAACTGCCGTCGATAGTCGCAGTCTTTCCACGATTCCAGTAACTGTTTAGCTGTAGTCGTGGGGTCGGACGCGGTGCTTGGGATCAGATAGAACGAGTTTTCTGCGCTCATCGGCAACCTTCAATGTTGATTTTGGAATTTTGCCCTTTTCAATGCTCCCGACTAGAAGAGTGAATTCTCGGGGACCTGGGCCGTAGAACCCAAAGGGCCGATACTGAACACCTGCGTACACAATCCTTAGTTCGTATAAACCGTCCCATCCTCGGTATGAACTGAAAAACTGTTCGGGAAAGATAGGAACTCCCTGCAAAGCGATCAGCCGCGAGTTGATCTTGGCTTTCGCCTCTTTTCGCACATCCTTTGAGGTCAACCAGTCGTGAATCTCGTTGTCTCCACGAGTGTTCAGGAAATCAAAGAACGTCCAAATAGGCATGCTATAAGAAATTTCTTCTAATTGCAAGCGACTAATGCTTGACTCTGTATAAGAAAATTCATATACTCCATACCGTATGAAAACAAAAGGCCAACATCCGGATATTACCCCAAGGACGTTGGCCTTTAGTTCTTTTGTGGGGCTAACGGCGGCGTGGCGGTCCCTCCTGACAGAGATTCCCGCCGAGGGTTCGATTCCCTCTAGCTCCACCATTTACGAATTCTCCGCGCCGGCGGTTGCAGCCGCGAAGCGGGGAACGTCCTCGGATATGAGCCAAGGACAGGGTTTGGTAACCCGCTGTCATTTTGGCTCTTGGTTCCGAAGAAAGCAAGGGCAAAATGACGTCCCATAACTGCCAGACGCTTTGTCGCAAATTTGGAAAGCATAGAAATGGACTGCAACGCTATCGCTGTAACCAGTGCCGCAAGACATTCACCGAAGATCACGCCACGCCGCTAGATTCCATGCGGATTGCGTATTACAACTTCTGCCGTGTGCATCAATCGCTACGAAAGACTCCTAGCATGGCCACTGGAATCACAGATCATGTCTGATCAATTGAAGAATTGTTGGGGTAAAAAAGAGAGGGCTGTAGAGAGTGCGAATCCCTACAGCCAAGTATCTGTTCCCCGCCAGCAGAGAGCTACGCGGAACATTGACCTAAATGCATCCCCATTTAAATCCAATGTCCGGCACCATGTCAATGCCGACGATCACGTAATGCCTCACTTTAGTTATCGACAGTTTCAAATTGCACGCTATCATTAGCTTGTTGATGGACGGTGCGAACGTCTATCGACCTGCCCCTAAAGGGCAGAACGCTACTGAGTTCGGTATTACCCTAATGCGGCGACGCTAACAGGACATGCCGACCTTGGGAGAAAACAATGACCCTAAATGCAAATCAACGACAAGCGGAAGCCTGTCGGCTATATCTTCCGGGCGTGGATCACCAGAAATGGTGTGAAGCTCTGGGCAAAAGATTATGGCCTTAAGGCTTGGCGCATTCCAATCTATCGGTAACGGTAGAGCGGACTGACCCGCTTATCTGCTTGCCTTGGGGAACTGTGCTCATTTTGCGATGAGTCAAGGCAAGCCGCGCCGACTTGGCGGTGTGGGAACAGAAAAATCTGAGCGGTCGCCCGTTTTGGGTTTCCAAGGAATCGGAAAGGCCACGTCATTTCGAGTGGCCTTTTTAGGCCATTGCACCAAAGCGATGTGCACTCTACCATCGCTTCGCTCTGAATGCGCTTCCTCCGGCAAAGGAGCGAAAAGCAAATGAATGTTCACTGGTACACATGCGGGGACGATAAACACTGGTGCTCGCTTGAAAGTCTCAATCTAGATACTGTCAAAGAGTTCGGGGTTTATGTCATCTGGCACGAAGGGAATCCGGGTCGAACTGTTCGGGTTGGGCAGGGGGACGTTAAAGACAGACTCGGCAAGCATCGCGCAGACTCTGAGATTCTGGCGTACAAGAAGAAAGGGAAGCTCCGCGTTACATGGGCAGAGGTACCTTCAGCTCAGCGCGACGGGGTTGAGAATTATCTTGCGGCGAAGCTGAATCCCCTTCTGGGAGAGGCTTTCCCAGACTGCGCACCAATCGCAGTGAATTTTCCGTGGTAGTAGACCGAATTCCCTCAAGGATGGCATCGGCTGTCTCGATTAGTTTCATGTATTGATACCAAGCCCATGGCGGTTCGGTGCCTTCCTTGATCTTTTCTTGCGCCCATTTTCTAACGCGCTTTAATTCAGCTATCGGCCTTTTCATTTCCATATATTTTTGGTTGACGCTCCCAACCGCGATGGCCGTACCGTGTTTTCTGTAGCAACTCATTGTTAGGACACTACCCAGAATTGTGCGAGGTGCTCCGATGATCGCCGACGACTTTGTCGTGACGGATTACTCGCTGGTTTGCCACGAATGCCAGCAGCCGTTCCCAGAGGACATGCTGGGTGAATGCGTGCGTTGTCACAGCAGAATGTGCCCGCGCTGTGGGCGCTGCACCTGTGATGACCAGTTCGACGCGCTGCTGCGAGAACAGGTTGGCGCGTTCGCTCACGCTTGAACCGTAAAACCATCTAACGCCCACTGGAGCCACACTCTGGCGGGCATTTTCATGTCTGGGAACGAGTTAACTGCCAATGCTTTGTATAATAAAGTACTTTCACTTTGTATTTATTGTGTGGGGACGGCATGGGGCGATGTCGCTGCTCGGTAGCCAGTCGGTACCCGCGTCGTTGCTAAGTCGTTCCGCGTCAACAAAACATCGATTTCCTGCTTTCGCATGCGCCCGGCATCCGGCATGCCGACGCCTACTGACCTGTGACATCAATACAAACGATTGGATGGATGGGAGATACGGGTAAAACGGGGTTCCCCAGCGCTGCAACGTATTGACACGCAGTAGGCGCGAGTTTTCCGTGTCCATAATCACATTGTCATCATGCCTTGAGCGCCAGGTTAACCGGGATCGGCGGGCGATTCTGTCAGACTGGGGGTTCTGAGTGAAATCGCCCTGATTACAACAGTAATTCGATTCTCATCCGTCCCGTGCCTAAAATCATTCAGTGATGAACCGCTTAGTTATCCTCTCCTGCACTCTGGCTGTTTTATCGGCACCTGCACACGCTCAGAGATTGAACGACTCGTCGGATTGGTGGTCGATCAACAGAGAAGACCCCCGCACTCGGACTGTCAAACCCAGCAATCACGAGTTGCAGCCAAGCAACTTCTCTCTAGCGGGCGTCACTCTGGGGCAAGGTGGAGTTGAGGCAATCACAGCGAGGCTAGGCCGAGCGCCGGAAATTGAGCGCGGGGACGCAAGTACTGGACGCTCCCAACTCTGCTATGCCTCAACATTGAACAGTGCGGTGCATACGGTATTCGAGTTTGGCGAGGATGAGTCGGTCTTTTATCTCTTCTCAGGCGGCGCACCGTGGAACGGTAGCAAGTACTGCATGCAGTCGAAACGCGTCTCGAAAAGCCTGA